>SDBT01015056.1_pt1 | contig 12308 bp, 24 predicted proteins | sample 2277101 | NCBI WGS metagenome assembly SDBT01 (sample SAMN10404973, study PRJNA504765) | marine sediment metagenome | isolation source: marine sediment core GS10_PC15, 103 cmbsf | place: Arctic Ocean: Southern Knipovich Ridge | collected 2010
AGCAAATTTTGCAAAAGGCAGTTTATTAAAAGAAGAATTAATAGAATTATGTAAAGATATTTACACTTATAATGGTTATAATGTAAAGGAGAATAAATAATGTCATAGATTACGTCAGCAGTTGATGAAAAAGGAAATTTAATTCCCTATAAAGTTTATATTTTTGTGAGGAAGGATATTCCAAATGAACATATAGTGGTGCAGAGTTGTCACGCTGCTTATGAAGCCGGAAAGCACTATACGCAGGTCATACACCCATCTTTAATAGTTTTAGGTGTAAAGGACGGCAAAGAGCTTAAAAAGGCCCATAAGTACGTTTCAAACCGTCTAAAGAAAAGAACTAAGAAATTCACCGAAACAGATTTCAAGAAAAGCGAACAGTTCACAGCATTTTGCACAGAACCTATTGCGGACTATGAAGGTTTTGCTGAATATAGTTTGCTTAAATTTAAGAAAGATGTAAAACCGGTACAAAGGGAGGGGTTTTTAAAGTCATTATTTAAATAATGTATATGCTGGAGGGAAGTTAATTCGGTCCTCCAGCACCATAGGCGAATAGCTCAGTGGTAGAGCACGTATAACCTTCGGGAAGTGCGAGGTCGCAGGTTCGACTCCTGCTTTGCCTACATGCTGAGGTAGAGTTAACGCTCTGCCTCGGCACCAAATATGTCCCGTTGGCTGAGTGACTAAGCATCCAATTCTAAATTGGAATTAGCAAGGTTAAAATCCTTGACGGGATACCAACATGCTCTGGGGGAGGGAAACCTTTCCCAGGGTACCATACATGCAGCCGGTTAAAAATTGTAAGGTTCGGTCGTGCCACACATTTATTTGAGTCAAATAAGTGTGCAACAGAAAAAAAAGAAAAAAAAGAATTACTTCAACAACAACGAATGTAAAGACCTTATACTAATTTACCAACAATTATATAATCCACTTTTGCTCAAAACCAAAGCCATCTGGGATTCATTAGCGGAAGAAATGAAAGACCGACTGAAAAAGGAGGGTTTGAAAGAAAAAGAATGGATCAGGGTAGAAACCGATAAGAATTTAACGCCGGAGATAATAGCTCTCAGAGCTGATATCATCAAGCGTCTTATTCCTGTTATTCGGGGAGAAATTAATACAATTGGATTCTATAAGTTCGCCGCACTCGATGATATTATACAAGAGGCCGTGATCGCCTGCCAGAACTCTCTGCCACTCTTCGATGAAACCAAAGTAACACCGTCTAAAAAAGATCGCTCCGTTTTTAATTATTTCTCTATAACCACCAAGAAGAAACTGCGTGGCTACACAAAGAAGCAGTCTAATATCAAAAGAAAGGAAGTTCAGTCTAAATCTTTCACGGCATACTTAGCCAGTTACGAAGTATACCAGGAAAATCCATCTACGGAATTCTTTAAATACTTCGAGGAGTTCTTCGAGGGTAAGGACAGATATTTGGAACTGCTCCGTAAATTAAAAGAATTTTGCTTAGAAATAAATAAGAGCATGGACTTTAAAAAGAAAGAGTTCAGGGACTTCGCAGAAGCCTGGGGGTTCTCACAAGGATACACCGATAAATTTATAAACATCATAAGAAGTCAATCGCAGACTTTCTGGAGGAAACATCATGATCTTTGAGTTACCAATAATTAAGGGACAGAAAATAGGTAAAGACGGCTTGTCTGAGGTAAGTGAAATAAAACACGAAGTCATTTATGCAAAAATAAACGAAATGACAAAATTATTAAACGAACTAGAAGCTAAAGTTAATGGAGTAATGGGAATAGAAAAATGAAAGAGATAGAACCACTCGATTTAAATAAAGAGTATAAGGGTGCTTTCGCAATACAATTATCTGAAATGCTCAGGGAAGCGTTTATAAAGATAAACGAAATCATTGAACATATAAACAAACATGAACAAGAGTAAATTCAACGACGAAATTGACTTAGATACCACAACGGAAGGCTTGGATGAAGATGCCTTCTATGACGTGGACTCACAATTCGACGCTAAGATGGGTAAGAAAGTGGCAGTTAAACTAAAACCAGAACAAATCGAGGGTAGTAAAGGCGGCGGCATGAAGCTACGTAAAGAACAGACAGAAGCAGCACTGTCCACAACTTTATCTAAAGTGAAAGAACCTCCTGTAAGTGACTCTCAAGAACAACTAGCATCTAATCCTTACCGGCCTATTGAGTTAGAATTTCGTGACAAAACATTTAAGAAGATACTCTTACAGTATGAGAAAGCTAAGGCAAAGTTCGACGACCTTAAAGAAGCCAAAGACTTTCGTATTCTTCTCGATATCAATGAAGAGACCGGTGCAATGGACCTGAATTTTTCATGGGACATACCTAAACAATTTAAAACCGGTGGAATAAAATTATGAAAACATTCAAAACAGCAAAGAAGTTAAAGAGAGTGGACCCTATTTATAGGGAGGAGATTGAGAAAGTGGGCGGTGCAGTTCTTACAGAAATAGTTAAAGTTGGTGAAGATGTTGCCATAAAGGCCATCCGTGTCACCTTTATTTATAAATCTAAAAAATACAAAAGAATACCTATTCAATGTCTGTACAACTTAAAGACCGGCGGCGTACACGCCAGCGTTCCAGCGGTACATGAATTCCTTCCAGATATCAAAAGTGTCCTTGCGTGGGCGATCACCAAAGGGCAGGCGAACAACATAGACGCAGAAATTGTGCCTAAAGTACTTAAAATATATAAGAACGAAGAGAATGACGAACTGATGGATATAATCATGAATCATTTTGTAATATGAGTAACGATACATACACAATAATCATTAGCTTACAGAAACTGAACGAAACTCTTGAGAGTATGCTTGCTATTCATGCTGAGAACAGGAAGATAACCAAAGAGTCAAGAGACCTTATTATACATAAACTGGCCGACGAGGACTACATCACTGAGGGTGGTAACGGCGAGAAGGCTCTAAACGATGCCACACGTAACATTCTTATGGCTGATGATATACTGAAGAAAATGGCCGACTTGATAACCAGGCTTAAGATATCTGAAATAGTCAGGGACATTAATTTAAACAGTCTTATTACAGGTGGAGACGGAAATAGAGAACTGCCGGTTGGGCCTGGAGCCACTAAAGAAGAATTGCTGGAAAAACTTAACACCACTAAAGAAGAAGATGAAGTGTAAGCGTTGCAGAACGTATCATAGAGATAACACACGCATAGATTGCGTTAATTGTTTATTAGGTTGCATATATTCTGTTGAAGGTTGGATGTGGCATATTTTACAATATGACTTGTATGACTACTATAAATAAAGTCACTTGCCGTGTATGTCGTGGTGTTATGAATAACGACATTTATTATAACAGACCATTGTGTGAACAATGTTTTGTGGACGAAGCAGCTCTCGGTTCAGATAAGCACGAACACGTATTCTTTGAAGCCTTTATGGAGTATTTTCTGGGGGATGACTGGTACTGGCGTTAAGGGCTATTGATTCTCTTACCGTAGTATAGATGTTATCACTTGTAAATTTATTTATTATCTCCCTCATAATTCTCTCATCCTTCTTTCTACGAAGTCTTGATTTTTTATGATTTTTATGTATATGTAAATCTTCGAATATTATCATTTTAGCCACGGCTCAGTTATTCCTAAATCTTTTAAGTCAGTCAATGGCACTGCGAAGACTCGACGATCCCAAAATACTTTCCCAGGATTAAAAACAGATGACACCATTATGGTGTCAGTCGTCACCGCACCGCCTTGTTTGTCCTCTTCTAAAGAAACAAGAACTATATATTTATCTGTAGGTTTATGGAGATAGGTATTATACGGTGGATATTCTTTAATAGCATCTTTAATCACCTGTGGTCTGTCTTTATACCATTGGGTGTCAGCCAATTCCTCGGTTTGTTCTTTTCTTTCTTCTATTGTTGGTAACATGATATTTTTGGCGAACAACCCCCACCGCCAAGCAGTGGAGGAGGTTCTATTAATTAAATAGGAGCTAATTCTAGACAATTAACTATAGACCATATTAATTAATAAGGATATTTGTCAATCCTTTTCTTCCGTTGCGTGAACGCCTTTAATTATAAGGATAGCATTTCTTATTTTCTGAATATCATCATCAGATTGATGATCTTCAAGATATATTATTAATCTCTTCTTTTTAATCTCCCTTACTAAAAGTCCTACATTGTCATGCATTCCGCCTAATCCACGTCGGGCCTCAACACCCCTCACTTCCCACTGTTTGCCCTTGTATTCGAATTTGTGACCCTTCAAGTCACCATCTGGAGATAGTTTATTTACTTTGAGGGATACGAGAAAGACGAGGCCACGGCCCGTAATGCTAAATTCGTCCTGGACAATCATTCGCCCAGAATATTGTGAGATACTTATTTGTCAAGTGTTTTAACATCATACTTCACCAGTGCCATCGCAATATTTACAATCTCCCATCGTTGGATACCAAATACCGCTACCATTACATACAGAACATTTCTTTTTTTCTTCTTTGTAATAATCTCCTGTATTCGAGTTAGCTTCAGCAGGAAAATAAACGTGCCAGTTGCTAGGGATAGTTCCAAGGCCAGGGATAAATGACACAGACACTACAATATGATTTTCATCAGTTATTACGCACACTTAACAACAGCGACCATCTTCCCAACCCAATCCTCGACTTCCTGTCGAGCGACCACATTTACTGCAAATGGTTTTAGGTTTTTCGAATATATTTTTTAAAAATTTATATAATTGTTTGGCATCTTTTTTAGAATAGTAGACCCAGGTGTTACCTTTCATTGTTCTATTATATTCTTTTGACTGAAGACACAAAGGATGAGGCTCATAATCTTTGGTCCAATAAAAAGCACGATTACCTTTCTTCCACTCTTTTTTCATTATCATCTGTCCATGTTATTTCAGGAGACATTGACTTAAAAGCTCGCATAGCGGCTCGATCCAAAGCATTCGCCCACTCTTGCCAGAGTGGATCATTGCGATATGCTTCCCAGAATTCATTTTCTTCTTCTCTAAGAATTCTCGCATCCTTCTTTATACGAAGTCTGGACTTTTTTTGCTCCATTTATAATATCAGGCAGGATTCGATACCTACACGGTAATGTATCAGCGTAGCAACTGTACACTTTTGCTACACTCAGGCGATTCCACTTACCCAACTACCCTTATTCGTTTGCGTCTACTTCCGTATTTAGTCGCTCTTTAAAGCCTATATACGCTTCCGCCACTGACATTTACATTATCTTATAATACATCTATTTTGTCAAACTTTTTATAAGCGATTTCAAACGACTCCACAAGATAATCACATGACGTATATGTGTGATATTTGTAAGGAAGAATTTGACAACAGTAAAATTAAGGCGAACCATGTAAGATGGAAACATAAATATAAAGGAACATCTGGATTTACAGAAAAGGGCCGATTAAAACAATCATTAAACGCCCATAAATTAAATGAGAAAAAATTTGGAAAAAAAACAACTAAAGAAAAAGAATGTCCCTGGTGCAAGAAAAAGTTTAAAATAGAAACAAGAAAGAATAATAAAAAAGAAAAGAAGTGTTGTTCTCTTACATGTGCTAAAAAGTATTCCTCTTCTTTTTACACCAAAGCCGATGAAGCTACTTGTCAAAAAATATCAAAAGCTGTTAAATTAAAATGGAAAGATGATGAATATCGTAGTAAGTGTATAAAGAATCTTGGTAAAAATAAATATTTCACCTCAAAAGGTGAATTGGCTTTTAGAGATTTTTTTAAAACACAAAGGTGAATTTTTAAACCCAGACCTTTGGAGCAGAAAAATAAAAGTAATATTTGAGTATGATGGTATCTGGCATTTTAAAGATATTAAAGGTCAACTAAAAAACAAACAAAGAAAAGATGCACTACTGGAAGACTTTTGCCTAGCTAACGACTGGCGATTAGTTAGAATAAAAGAAGATAGGTATTTAGAAGATAAAGATTTTTGGATCAATAAAGTTAAAAATACCATCTACAATAATAAAGACCACATAACAAAATATTATTAGGTGGTGGAGCCGCCGCTCTTCGATGAGCGGGTCCATAGTCATCCATTAAACTATTTCACTCACAGGTTTAGATAGTTTTAAAAACTATCAAAAAGTTTTTTTCACTTAGTTTCTTTTACTTCTAACCCCTATGCGACGGCAATAAGCCTTATTAACTAAAAGAAGTGTGCTGTATTCATTTTACAGAGCGGCACAAACTCAACAGCATTGTTTTTATGCTCTCCGGTTGCGGTAATTAAGCCGCAACGGCTAATTGATTTTCGTCAATTGGTTGTAGTCAATTTTTTAAGCAGCCACTTGACTAACTGCTACCTGCAATAATTAAATTAACAAATATGTCGAATCCATTTCGACCCCGTTATATTAACTTACCTTCGCTTCAAACATTTTTTGGATCATATTATGAACTCTTTTTGTATGAGATTCATAATCAATTCGTGAATCCATCGGCTCCGTATGCTTAGAAAGTTTTAACACATCTAATAAGCCTGAAAAATCCGTGCCAAACAATGCTTCCTTATTATCGAAAGTATGCTTCTTCTGTTTGCCGGTTAATCTGTTATATGCCTTTATTTTTCCTGTCTTGGCAATAAACATATCATTCTTACTGCACAAAGAACCGGCAGCGTTTATTTTTTCTCCATCTATGTCAAAGGCAATTACTCCAATTCTTTGAACTGGTGTATATTCTTCTTCTTCACCCTCTTTATTTATTCTTTTGTGCTTGGGCGGGTTGCTATGATAGATGAACATGTGTGCCTTCATTTTACGCTCCTTTTTTTATCAATTCCCTTTCAGGATGCATGTATATTATCCATACTGCAATAACAATGTCAAACAAAATATTTATTTGTGGTATCTGATCTGAAAAAAATAGTAGCGAACTGGCGACAAGTCTTATGATTGTAAGAACCATAAGCATCCAACTTACTATCCATAATTTCACTAAATCCTTTCTATATCTCATGAAAAACATATATATTAAGAGAAAAAATGTAACTGCATTAAAAACAGCGTAAGCAGCATTTACAATAAGAATTGTATCTTCATTCATGTTATTACCTCTGGAAATGGCCTGGTCACGTATTTTACATTTTTTAAATACTCTAAATTTCGCAATAATAATATTGTGCCGTGGCCAAGCAGGTTCACGGAGAAATTAGCCCGTGTAAAATCCGGCTCCACCGCTATTACCTCGGCTACTTCCTCCATCGCCCCACAAGGCACATTCTTCTTAGTAAATATGCCATCCTCTGTGTAAACGTGGCCGTGGATAATGTAATTAACATTCTTATAATAATTGTAAAGACCGAGCTGCACCGGCGTATCTACAGATGGTTTGTGCTCTCCCCAATACTGGACCGGAAGGCTGTGCTTACTCACAGCAACGAAGCCATCTTCTCCTATAAACTCTTTATCGATGTTTCTTCTCGATACAAATACAAAGTCATCTATCTTGGCAGAAGGGAAGCCTTTCTGGCAGCGAAAGGACGCATTGCTCGAAACTTTGTCCGGTTTAACGATCAATTTATCGAATTTTGTAGCGAGGCTCCTAACTTCTTTGAAGAAATCTTTATCGGACCACGGTGCGATTTTATCACCAATTCGTGTACTGCCCACTCTTTTAATGTTAGCTAAGGCAACTATCCTCTTGCCAATTACTCCGCCAAGCCTCGGAAAATATGAAGTGTAGCCGTCGCTGCCTGTGTCAACCCAATCCGAATCTTCCTGCTCAGTGCGGAAGAGGTTTCCTAAAGGGTCAATAACTCTTCCCATGTATAAATTTTTTTCATCATACTTTGTTCTGATTATCTGGAGCACTAAATTGCTTTTGATTTTCAGGGCGTGTTGAATAACATCTTCTAATTTATAATCTTTCTCGACGCACCGTTTGGAAGTAACGAGAATAGTCTTCGGCCATCTCTTCTTTATGTCGGCGACGGTCTTTTCTTCATCGTTGCTGACGTGGGCCATCCAGACAATATACTTAAATTCATCCTTGAGTACGTTTATTAAGTATCCAATGCTGCCACCGTTTTTCTCGCATACCCTATTAAACTCTCCAGCGTTTTTGATGCCTTGGAATAAAGAGTCAGCAATGGAAGATTCTCTTCCGCCTTCATGATCGAACGTGCCGCCAATGAGTAGTAGGTCGCTCATAGTGGCCTCGACTTTAAATATTTTTTTAAATCTTGAGGCATACTTATCATCGCTTCATGTGCTTCATCTTTTGTCCTAAAATAAACAGTAGAGGCAACGTATGTCATTTCATGATATTCTAATTTAATGGAAAAAGAAAAGTTCATAACAAACCAGTTTTTATTGCCGTGCTGCCATCTGTAGTCATAGGCTTTAGAGCGAAGGTGTGCATTGGCACGACGAACACCGTCGGCTTGTCTGGCGTCTTCTTCGGTTCTATACATGTCTATTACAGGAGGTTGACTTGTCTCACTGTAAGGTACATTACAAAAAATCCCTACGTCGGTTAAGTAGAAAATTTCATCGCCTTCTTTCGGCCAGCGTTTTAGTTCTTTATACTGCTCCGGCGATAAGCGTTGATAATGTCTAGGAGTTTCTGACTCAAATTGGACCGTGCCTTTTTTTTCTTCAAAATAAGCACAGTTATTTTTAACTTCGATGCACTTATTCCATGTGCCCTTGTAAAATCCGGCTCCACCGCTTGAAGTATGGCTCCTCTTCTTTTAACGTTTCATAACCCTCTGGCGACAAGCGTTCGTAGTGTTCGGCCATGTTGATTACGTTTAAATACGCAGTTGTAAAAACAGCACCATCCAATCCTTTAAAATAGGCTTGTGTCTCATTGGTTATGGAGCATTCAACCCACTTGTTTAAAGGTATAAAGGAATCATCGGTGCCTATCTTTCTTCTGTACCACCAACCTACTTTAAAAAATTCTTCTTCGTATTCTTCTGGTGATAGACGATCATACTCCTCGGAAGTATTTTGAGGGGCAGTATAATGCATTCCTTCAAAACATGCTTTTGCCTTTGTGGTTGAACTACACCTAATCCATTTATTTAGAGGTATGTATGAAAACATGTGAGTTGTTTTTCTTTTGTACCACCAGCCAGGTTTAAAATATAGCTCCGGCTTTTGTTGGGCCGCATAGTCTTCCGGTGAGGACCGCCAAAAAAGATCATGAGGATTATCTGATTTATGAAACCAACCAAACATGAAAAATTCATGAGGAACGTCAGAAAAAGTTTCTGTACATTGGAACCACTCACCAGAGTTAACCACTTTATGCATGTTGTCATTAACATGAACGCCTCTGTTATCGGCGTATTGATTACGTACACTTTTATACCACCAACCCACTTTAAAGAATGGCTCTTCTTGCGGCTCTTTTGCAAGAGCTTTATAACCTGCCGGTGACATTTTTTCATAATAATGATTTGGGTCTTTATCGCTTTGGTGCCACGCACATTCTTCACGTATCCCGTCGAACATAGCTCTACGGCCTCTGGCCCTTATGCACTTAAACCACTTGCCAGATTTCATAGACTTCATTTCTGGAAGATAGTTGATTGGGTCGTCAATTGTACTTTTTTTTCTATACCACCAACCTTCTACAAAGAAGGGATCATGTTCATTTAATAATTCTTTGATTTTTTTCTTAGTTGACTCTTTCATAACAGTGGTAGCTCTCCGGTTATTTTATCTATTTTTTCTTCTTCGTCCGGACCGATGGCTAAGACAGTATAAGTAGGAACGCCGTGGAATTCAGTTTTACCGGAGTCTTTAATAAGAGCAATCGGCAGTGTGCGGCCTGAGCCGCAATCTTACCCTTACGCATCTTTAAATCCTTGCGGATCACCAAAATTTGCTTAATACTCATCGCATCAAACCGCCGCAATGATTACAATCAATGTCATTATGTTGATCTATTATGTCAACAGGAACTAGTTCTTCTTCTCCACATAAATCACACTCCATTAGTTCATATATTTCACTACCCACTTTTTTCTTTCGAAACTATTTCTGCTATTTCCTGAATCTTCTTTTTCTCTTTGGCGAGAAAGGTATCAGCTTCCGCTTTTAAGTTTTTTATATCCTTAACTGATTTGAAGATCGTGGTAATAAGTTTCATTGCCTCTTCTATCTCTTCAGATTTCTTGTCCAGAACTTCCTGGACAGTTCGGATATAAATGGCGAAGTCGTGTTCTATGTCAACTAACTTCATGTTTAAATTGTCATAAGTCTTAATTTTTTTGTCAAGCATTTTAGCTTTAAAAGTATACTGCTCACGTATGACTTTTGACTTATGTTTGTGAGTCTTTTCTAATTCTAAAATATCTTCGGTGTGATTTTTCGTCTGTCTTTCTACAACGCCCTTAAGAATGTCAACTTCTTCGGTGACGTTTTTTTGCATAAACTCTATTGTTTTCTTATGTTCAATAGTAGCTTTATTTCGGTCTGTTCTAAACAGAACGTCCGCAAAACGAAGACCTCGATTAAAATTCTTTTTCTTCTGCTTCCACTTATTTTTGTACCGCTCTATGAGCGGTCCTTTACTTGTAACAGTTTCCATCATTAATTACCTCAAAATTTTAATACTCAATTTAATTAGACTTTTAAATCCCTGCCAAATCGAGTAAAATGGTATAAGCAAACCTCTAATAACCGGTATTTCACTATCTTGAAGAAAAGAAATGAAATAAAACACTTTCTCAAAAATGAGAAACGTACCGGCCATAATAATAAAATCAGTAACCATGCTTATCTTATAGCCACAGACCCAATCTTTTAAGTTCTCCTTCTATTAAGTACCAGTCAGTAGCACCCACAAATCCTGCTTTATCATCTAAAAGAATGTCGAAGTGAAATTTCTTACTAAAATCACACATGTCCGTAGACGGACACTCAGGGTTCTCGCCGAAGTATTCAAAGATTACATCATTTCCTTTAAAATAAATGTTCGCACTTTTCATTACTTCAGGGTGTGAAGCGGTCCAGAGTATAGGACACTGATCAGTTCTCTGCGTGAGAACCTGTAATACCTTACGAGCATTAGGCATGAACTCTCCACCAAACGAACCAACCTTGTAGTCGCTCTTGCAGATGCAACCGTGCATGTCAATAGCCCAATAGAGCTTTGGCCAGTCTCGTTCTTTTTGTTTTTGTAATGCTCTTTCTATGTTAAATACGTTCATCCTTTAACTCCATTAATCTTTTTTGAGATTCACTATCTATTTGATACCAATGAACCTTTTTGCTTATTGTACCTAAATAATTATTATTTCCTACTAATTTAAGAACAAACCATAAAGTTTCAGGTTTATCAAAATCACCTGATATATGTAAAAATTTTTTTATTTGTTCTGATGATACTTTCACTCATCCTCCATCCTCTTCTGCACCACAGTGGGCGAAAATTATGAAGCCTCTACCTTCATGACCAGTGGACGTAACGCCGTCTCCGTAGGCTGTTATAGGATAATCGAATTCTTCTGGTTCGATGGGTAAATCATCGAAGGCGGAAGACACCGGCTCCAGGCAGTCCACTTCTTTGCCGAACTTCTTATCACCGTCATAAAAGTCACCGGCGAAGTAAGAACCTGGGTGTTCGAAATCGTCAGCCTTGCCATACAAAGGGTGCTTCTTACAGTATACGCAATAGCATGTGGTTTTCATTTCATATATCCTTGTATTTCTATATTTTTAAAATAGTTGTCCAACTTGCCCTGTTCCTTTTTATTTTTCTTTATTTCACCTTCGTATGTGTTGAGAACATAAAGAAATTTTTTATTTATTTTTTCTTCCATTTTCTCAAATTCCATATTGTGCTTGAGGCGTAATGGATCAACACGTCCTTCGGGATTTGTGACGTTTATCCATTCTCTCCAGGGCTTCCTGATTTGAAAATAAACATATATGGAATCTTTGTGCCGTTGTAGCTCCGTTCTGTAATTGTCAAATGGTCCTTTAATGTGACGCACATTTTTATTCGGAAAGAAGAATCGATAAATATCGAAAGTCAGTAACTCTGCAACTACGGCGACTAATGTAAGTGGAATCATAATAGCCACTACTAAAGTCATTAATAGTCCAAGCACTGAAAGCATAGCTACGTCCTCGACGCTAATTTCTTCATAAGAGTCAGAACGAAAATACATGATCTGACCGATTATACCTACTATAAAAAACTGATAAAATATTTTCATAACACACACACCTTCATTATTATATAAAAAATCATAGCAATAAATATTATCATATAGTCACGCTTGTCAAAGTCACTTAC
>SDBT01015058.1_pt1 | contig 12308 bp, 12 predicted proteins | sample 2277101 | NCBI WGS metagenome assembly SDBT01 (sample SAMN10404973, study PRJNA504765) | marine sediment metagenome | isolation source: marine sediment core GS10_PC15, 103 cmbsf | place: Arctic Ocean: Southern Knipovich Ridge | collected 2010
GATGTTCGTCCGCCTGGCATTTGCGGTGGCTGCGCACCTGGAGCCTGAGGTATTGCTGGTCGACGAAGTGCTTTCAGTGGGGGATGTGAAATTCCAGAGGAAGTGCCTCGGCAAGATGAAGGGTGTGGCAAAGGAGGGGCGGACGGTGCTGTTCGTGTCGCACAACATGGGTACCGTATCCACACTCTGCGAACGGACGGTACTGCTGAACGATGGGCGCATAGAGTATACGGGGCCGACGCGCGAAACGGTATCCAGGTACCTTGCCGGCCTGACGGCGGATGCGGGCATGGCAAAGTCGTGGTCATTCGAAGACGCGCCCGGGGGGCGGCACGTCAAGCTGAAGTCCGTAACGGTGACGGACAGCACTGGTGCCGCGAGGACGCACTTCTCGACGACGGAAGCAGTATACGTGTCGCTGGAGTACTGGGTGCTGGGCGACGGGGTGCCGATCAACCCGGGGCTCTGGCTGTTCGACGAGCAGAACAACTGGATCTGTGCCGTGGGCAACTACGAGGAGACGGCGAAGTGCCAGATCTCGGCAAAGGGAGTGTACCGGTCGAGGTGCATCATACCGGGGCACCTGCTGAACAGCGGCCGTCACACGCTGACGGTCGAGATGGCAGCCAACCTGTCCGACTCCGAGGCATGTGTCGAGCACTGTGTGGGTTTTGAGACGGTAGACGACCAGCGGATACATTCACGTTACTCAAAGTGGGGCGGCATCATCAAGCCGCGGTTTGACTGGAAGAGCGAGAAGATCGGGTGAGGGAAGGGACGCGCGGATGAGCGGAGACAAGCAGGTACAGCAGGTGCTCGTAACCGGAGGCGCCGGGTATGTGGGTGCGGTCCTGGTGCCGAAGCTCCTGGCAGCGGGCTATCGAGTCAGGGTGCTGGATCTGTATGTATTCGGGGAGGACGTGCTGGAGGGCGTCAGGGGCCACTCCTGCCTGGAGGAGATCAGGGGGGATATTCGGGACCGGGCGCTCTTGAGAAGCAGTATAGCGGGTTGTGATGCTGTCATACATCTTGCGTGTATATCCAACGATCCGAGCTTCGAGCTTGACCCTGAGCTTGGCCGGTCGATCAATTACGATGCTTTCGTCGACCTGGTGGCTGCGGCTGGAGAAGCTGGAGTGCGGCGGTTCGTTTTTGCCTCTTCGTCAAGTGTCTACGGGGTGAAGGATGAACCGGACGTGACCGAAGACCTGCCGCTGGAGCCTCTGACGGACTACTCGAGATATAAGGCAGCGTGCGAGGATATCCTGCTCGGCGTGGACAATCCCGGGTTTGCCAGGCTCATCCTGCGCCCGGCCACGACATGTGGCTATTCGCCGCGGCTGCGCCTTGACCTCACAGTGAACATACTCACAAGCCAGGCCGTGAACGCCAGGCGGATAACGGTGTTCGGAGGAGACCAGATGCGGCCGAACATCCATATCGAAGACGTGACCGACCTTTACGTGAAGTCCCTCGAGTGGCCTGACAGGATGATCGACGGCGGGGTGTTCAATGCCGGATACGAGAACCAGAAGGTGATCGAGATAGCCAATACAGTACGGAGTGTCGTCGGGAAGGATGTGGAGATCGTCAGGACGCCCAGCGATGACAGGCGCTCGTATCATATCTCGTCGGATAAGCTCAAACGAGACCTCGGGTTCGTCCCCCGGCGCAGCACCGGGGACGCGGTCCGCGACCTGGTGGGAGCATTCGAGGCGGGGAAGGTCCCGAACGCCGTCACTGATGCCCGCTACTACAACATCAAGATGATGGCTACCTTGAAGGAGCGTCTAGGATGAGCCGTGCTGGAGAGCCGGGCGCATGAAGAGACCGGGATTGATGGTAGGTGTGGATCTCGACAACACGATAGTGGATTATGATGCGCTGTTGCGGGGCCTGGTCTCTGAAAGGGGGCTCGTGGCGGGCAGTGGCAAAACGGGTAAGAAGGATGTCAGGGATATGGTCAGGCGGATGAAGGATGGTGAAAACGAGTGGCAGAAGCTGCAAGGCGCGCTATACGGCCCGAGGATGGGGGAGGCACTGCCGGCAGAGGGAGCGGCAACGTTCCTCACGGCCTGCCGCAAGCAGGGCGTCTGTTTTTGCATCATCAGTCACAAGACGGAGTATGCGGGCCGCGCCGATACCGGTACGAACCTGAGGGATGCGGCGCGGGTGTGGTTGGGAAAGAACGGGTTCTTTGCCGCGGAAGGACCTGCGATGTCGGATGGCGACGTGTGGTTCGAGAGCACGCGGGGAGAGAAGATCGCCCGGATCCGGTCTCTGGAGTGCACTCACTTCATCGACGACCTCGAGGAGACGTTCCAGGAAGAGTCGTTTCCCGATAGCGTGGAGAAGATCCTGTACTTGGCGGGCGCGAGCCCTGCGGGGGATGAGCAGGGCCGAAGGGTACCTGCAGGCGTCCGGGTCTTTGCAAGCTGGCATGAGATACAGAGGTATTTCTTTGGCAGTGAAGAGATGGCCTGAGAGGTGCGTGCGGATAGACGGTCCGGGGAGCTGCAGTGACTGAGGCAACGGTGAGCGCAAGCAAGGAGAGGCCCGGGGCCGTGAGGCTCCCAGCGCCGGAAGCTGCGCGCAGGAGGGCTCTGCAGGCAGTGATGCTGGCCGGGGGGTTGTGCGCGGTCGTCTTTCTCCTTGCCCGGATGGATATCTACGGGAAGCACTTCTTTGAAAGGACGCCTCTTTACCTGGTCTACAATATCCTGAGGGTGATCCTCCTGTTCTACTTCGGCTGCATCATGTACTCGGCCGGCGCCGGTTTCCTGCGGCTCGCGGGCTGGCGAAGCGTTACGGCCGGGCTGGGAGTGATGGAGCGTTTCTTCCTCCTGTCAGTGCTGGGAGGCAGCCTGGTCAACCTCATGGTGTTCGTCCTGGGGTGGTCAAACCTCCTGTACAGGTGGCTCGTAGTCCTCATCTCGTCGGGAATCCTGGTCTACTCGTACGCCGATGTCCGCTCCCTGTTGGGAGATGCAGTCGGCAGGCTGCGGTCGCGCTTCAGCGAACAGCCGCCCGCCCTCCGGTGGGTCTTCACGGCGCAGCTTCTCCTCGCTTGCTTGTTCCTTGGCGTGATCCTTGTAACACTTTCGCTGGCGCCGTTTCGCTCGACCGATGTCATAAACCACTACCACAAGTACTTTCTGTCGGTGACGGAGAGTCACAATATCTGGCCCAACGATATCTGGTATCACTTCTACGTATCCAAGGGGGCAGGGCTGCACATCATGGGGGTCCTGCTGGGTGATATCAACTCGATACCTCTGGTCTCTTTTGTCGCATTCGTGTTGAGCGGGTGCCTGGTGGTCTCTTTTGCATGGCGGAAGATGCGCAGCCTCTTCTGGGCTGCTGCGGTCTTCTTCCTTTACACCGTCTTCTTCCTCACGCTCGGATATTCCGACAAGCTGCTGTTTGAGAGGCATCATATAGTGACTGCGGCCTTCATCGGCTGCGTGGTCTGGATGGGGATGCTGCTGCCGGAGATCAAAAGGGGTTCGAGACACAGGTGGGTGGTCCTCTCAGGAATCGTGGTGACCGCACTCATGGTATGGGCTCCCACGTCCATTGCACTGGTGCTGCCGTACTTGCTCTTCGGCTGGCTGCTGTTTGTCCTGATGTTCAAAGGCGAGCGGAGCAGGATGCTGGGCTTTGTGCCCCTCTCGGCTGCTGTGGTGACGGCACTGATACTGGGGATCAACTACGTGGTGACCGGGCTGGCGGAGGCGACGCCGACCAGGCTGTTCTGGAAGTTCGGCGATCTGTCGAGGTTCAGCACGTGGGTGAGTCCCTACCTCATGATGCACATAATGGAGGGTTCGGGTCCCGGGCTCGGAGGGGTGAGTGTCGCACTGATCCGCGATATCGCATCGCGGGGGTACCTCGAGGGCCTGCTGAGGCTGGACCGGATATCGTTCATGGGAAGTCCCCTGTTCCTGGGAGTGTCCGGTTGCGCCGCGGCAGCGGGCTGCTGGTGTCGCTGGAAGAGCAGAAGTGCCGGCCGTTCCAACGGGTTTGTGCAAGGAGAAGGGGACTCGCGCCACACAGCTTCTCTCTACTCATTCCTGCTGGTCCTGGGATTCCTGGTGATCGCAGTGATCGTCTCCCCTGTGACGGGACAGTATGTATCGATTTGCAGGTACTACGTATTTGCGGTGACCCTGATGGTGCTGCTCGCGGTGCACCTCGGTACGTTCGTGTTCGAATGCCTGCCGTCGAGGCTGAGCGCGGCCATTGCGATTGCGATCTGCTTATTGATAGCGATGGCAGTGGTCCCCCCGTTACCTGTGAGAGTGAGCTACGTACGGTTCGCGCTGGGAAGGCTTAGCATGAGGGACTTCTACGAGCGATACGCACAGGTACCTGCTTCTGCCTGGGAGATACCGGACGTGGTCGGGCCAGGGGAGCGGGTATGGTCGGTCAGCGAGCAGCGGGCAGGCCGCCTGCTCGGGCCTGGAGTGAAGGTAGAGAATACCATCAGCTCGCTGATGTGCAAGAACTGGCACGTGGTGGTCTTCGAGGATCCCGAGGCCGCCGCGGCGGAACTCAAGAAGGAGGGCCTGAACTACTTCCTGCTGGACCTGGAGCAGATCTCGTATGGCGCCCTTTGCTACAGTCCGCTCTTTGCCCCGGAGAACATCGGAAGGTTCTTCAGCATGGCCTGGCAGAGCGGTTCGATCTACCTCCTGTCGTGGCGGGCTGATGCAGATGAGCCGCTGCCGGAGGAGTTCGTGGAGTCGTGGACTTCGTGGCTTGATTCGGATGGCTCGTTCAAGCCGCTGTACGAGAGGACGAAGAGCATATACGCTGCAAATGAGGGGAGGCTGTACCCGATATACAGGGACCCTAGCCTGCCTCCCGTCCGCGGCTGGCAGTAGGAGAGGCTGGCGGTACTGTTCTGTGCCGGCAGGCAGTGGAGAGAAGGAGGCGGAACCGAGCATGTTGACCTTCGGGGTGATGGCGTATAACGAGGAAGGACGGATCGGCGGTACGGTGGAGGCGATCGCAGAAGCGTCCGGGATCGGCCTGGGTGAGCCCGCAGCTGCTGGCGGGACTCCGACGGGGAAGCCGGAACCGAAGTTCGAAGTGCTCGTGGTGGACGACGGCAGCACTGACGGCACGGGAGAGAAGATCCGCGAGCTGGAGAAGAAGTACGCTTTTGTCCGCAGTGTCACTCACGGGAAGAACCTGGGCATGGGAATGGCGATGAGGACGGTGATCAAGGAAGCTCGTGCTGACACTGTCTGCTTTGTCCCCGGGGATAACATCATCAGCGTGCAAACACTCAAACAGTATTTTGCGTATGCCGACAGGGAGCATGTGGTGCTCTTCTATCACGTGAACACAGAGTCGAGGTCCAAGGGCCGGGTCGTGCTGTCACGGTTGTACGACCTGGTGCTCCTGGTCTTCTTCAACGTCAACCTGAAGTACATCAACGGCGGGGGGCTGTACCCGATCCGGATGCTCAGGGACATGAGGATACGGTCAAATGGCTACACTCTCCCGGCAGAACTGACGATGAAATGCCTCCTTTCAGGCGCGAGCTTCTCTGAGATCCCGAGCTACGTAAATCCGGGCGCTGTCGGGAAGAGCGGCGCTTTAAGAATCGGCAACGTGACAAATCTGGTGGTGAACCTCTTCAGGTTGTTCATCGAGATGAGGATCTTGCAGCGAAAGAAGTTCTCGAAGCAGCCCACGAGGGTGTGGGAGCCGTGACGGACCGCGGGCGGGTGTCAGGAGCCTCTTGAGATGGGGACGGAGGAGCTGAAGGAGATAGTGTCCGTGCTGCTGGGCTGCGACGTGCAGTCGGTCAGGTCTGTCTCCGGCGGTCAGAACAGCAGGGTCTACAGGGCTTCCTGCGGTCGAAGAGGGGTGTTTGCTGTGAAAGTGTATTTCCAGGGAGCGGGCGACGAGCGACACAGGCTGGAGGCCGAGTTCTCGGCACTCCAGTTCATGTGGCAGCACGGCATGAGGTGCGTGCCGGAGCCGATAGCTGCGGAGGGCCGCACGGGATATGCGGTATACGAGTATATCGAAGGGAGCAGGATCTCTCCGGGGGGGATCGGCAGCACGGACATCGACTCTGCGGTCGATTTCCTCTGCCGGGTCGATGCCCTCCGGACGGAAGAGGGGAGTAGCAGCCTCCCGCTTGCCGCTGAGGCCTGCTTCTCGGTGGATGAAGCCGTAGAGAACATCCAGTTGCGCCTGGACAGGCTTCGCGCGGCGCAAGGGGATGAGGAGGAAGATGCGGGGCTGGGGAGATATCTGGAAGACAGCTTCGTGCCTGCCTTCAACGAAGTGAGGGCATGGTGCCGTTCGAGGATGGAGGTCCTGGGGTTGCGCTGCGAGTCGAAACTTGACCCGGAGGAGAGGACGCTGAGCCCATCGGACTTCGGGTTTCATAACGCCCTGAGACGGGGCAGCGGGGAGCTCGTGTTTCTGGACTTCGAGTACTTCGGCTGGGATGACCCTGTGAAGATAATCTCGGACTTCCTGCTGCATCCCGCGATGGAGATGGAGAAGGAGATGAGGGGGCGGTTCGCCGCCGGTATGCTGGATCACTTCAGGGACCGGGGGAACCTGTCCGCCAGGCTGGCGGTGGGATACCCGCTGTTCGGGCTGAAGTGGTGCATGATACTGCTGAACGAGTTCCTTCGGGCGGACCTTCAGAGGCGGACCTTTGCAAAGGGTGAAGCAGCGTCAGGGCAAGAGGTCCTGGAGAAGCAGTTGGACAAGGCAGATCGGATGCTCGACCGGGTGATGGGCGAGTTCGGAGACGTGCCATATGGGAACTGATAGACCGAGGAGTGGGGCGGGGGGACTCGACGAGAGATCGCGGGGACTCCGCAGGACCATCGTCAAGATGCTGGAGGCGAGCAAAAGGGGACATATCGGGTCCGCCTTCTCGCTCGTGGAGATAGTGAGGGTGCTCTACGACGACATCCTTGCCTGCAGGGAGGGCGAGCCGGAGTGGCCGGGAAGGGACCGGTTCATCCTGAGCAAGGGACATGGCTGCCTTGCCCTGTACCCGGTCCTGGCAGAGAAGGGATTCTTCCCCGAGTCGGAACTGTGGAAGTTCTGCAAGAGCGACGGGATCCTCGGGGGCCATCCCGACAGGGACAAGATACCCGGCGTGGAGGCCTCCACCGGGAGCCTCGGGCACGGGCTCCCGATAGGCGTCGGGTTCGCACTGAGTGCGCGGCATGACGGTGCCGGACACCGGGTCTTCGTGGTGATGGGGGATGGGGAGTCAAACGAGGGGTCGGTCTGGGAGGCTGCGATGTGTGCCGGGAAGCACGGGTTGGACCGGCTCACGGTGATCGTGGATTACAACAAGCAGCAGTCCTATTCAACAACGCAAGAGGTACAGGACATGGAACCGTTCATGGCCAAATGGAGAGCTTTCGGCTTTGCGGCGGAGGAAGTGAACGGCCACGATGTCGGCGCCCTCCGTTCGGTCTTCTCCAGGCTGCCGCTGGAGCCAGGAAGGCCGAGCGTTGTTATATGTCACACGGTGAAGGGGAAAGGGATCGCGCACGTCGAAGGCAATCTGGAATGGCACCATAAGAGCAAGATCGCGGACGAAGACATCGAGAAGCTTCGCGCCGCGCTGGAGGCCGACTGATGCGCAAGACATGCCTTGACATGGTCTATGAGCTTGCACGCAAAGATGAAAGGGTGTTCTTCATCGGGTCGGACCTCGGGTTCGGCACCCTGCAGCGGTTCAAAGATGAGATGCCGGAGCGCTTTTTCATGGAGGGCGTCAGTGAGGCCAACATCATCGGGATGGCTGCCGGCATGGCGTTGGAGGGCAAGATCCCGTATGTGAACACTATCGCCACGTTCATAACGCGGCGCTGTTTCGAACAGATCGTGCTCGACATAGCGATGCAGAATGCGAACGTACGGCTCATCGGGAACGGCGGGGGGCTGGTCTACGCACCCCTGGGGCCGACCCACCTGGCGTTCGAGGATATTGCCATCATGAGGGCGGTTCCCAACATGACTATCGTGGCGCCGGCCGATGCGGATGAGATGAGACGCCTGATGCCGTTGACCGTGACGCACAAGGGGCCCATCTACATAAGGCTCGGCAAAGGATATGACCCGATCGTCACGAAGGACGACATCCCGTTCGAGATCGGGAAGGCGCTCCTCATGCGGGAAGGGGACGACGCGCTGATCATCACGACCGGCATAGCTCTGAAGAGGGCGCTCGATGCTGCTGCCGCGCTCAGCTGTGAGGGGCTGGAGGCAGCGGTGCTGCACATGCCGACAATAAAGCCCATAGACCGCGGGGAAGTGGTGAGGCATGCAAACCAGACGAGGGTGGTCGTAAGCATCGAGGAACACACGGTGATCGGGGGGCTGGGAGCAGCCGTGGCTGAGATCCTTGCGGAAACAGACCTTGGCTCAGTAAAGCGCTTCAGACGGCTCGGCATACCGGATGTGTTTCCCGATGAGTACGGCAGCCAGGACAGCCTTATGGCAAGGTACTCGCTCACAGCGGAGCATCTTGCGCAGACGGTCCGTGAGCTGGCGGCGTGAGATGGGCCTGTCCTGCTGAAGCAGCGCAGGAATCGAGGCGGGGAGGGAGAGTGATGGGTAGGCTGCTCGAGATAGTGAGTCCCCTGCATAAGAAGACGCAGCGGGACTATGTGGACAGGATGAGCGACAGCAAAGTGGAATGCATGGAAGTCGCAAAGCGCTACGGGGAAGAGTACTGGGATGGTGACAGGCGCTACGGCTACGGCGGCTACCGGTACGACGGGAGATGGAGCGTTGTGGCGGAGAAGCTGATCGAGACATACGACTTGCCCCGTGATGCAAAGATACTTGATATAGGATGCGGCAAGGGTTTCCTGCTTCACGAGCTGAAGAAGCTGCGGCCGGGCGCCGGGGTCGCGGGGATGGACATCTCGGCGTATGCGCTGGGGCATTGCAAGGACGAGGTGCGCGCGTACCTGCGGCCCGGGAGGGCACAGGACTCGCTGCCCTTCGGGGACGGGGAATTCGACCTGGTCATATCCATCACCACGCTGCATAACCTCCCCGTTGACGAGCTGTCGGGTGCACTGGCGGAGATGGAGCGCGTGGGAAGGAACCAATTCCTTGTGGTGGAAAGCTATCGCAGCGAGCGGGAGTTGTTCAACCTGCAGTGCTGGGCGCTGACGTGCGCATCGTTCTTCACTCCGCAAGAGTGGGTGTGGCTGTTCGACAGGTCCGGGTATTCGGGAGACTACGAGTTCATCTATTTCGAATGAGGTCAGTGATGGGACTGCTTTACACGAGGATGAAGGCATTGCATTTCAGGGAGAAGCTGGACTCTCTCCCGGTCGACACCGGGGAGATCCTGCCTCCGGTGCACGTCAGGATCAAGCCGACGAACGCATGCGGCCACAACTGCTGGTACTGTGCCTACCGGGCGGAGAACCTGCAGCTGGGCAGGGATATGGCGATGAGAGACCATATCCCCGCGGAGAAGATGAACGAGATCATCGACGACCTCAGCGAGATGGGAGTGGGTGCAGTGACGTTCAGCGGCGGCGGAGATCCGTTCTGGTACCCTTACCTGCTGGGCGCAGTCGGGAGGCTGTCGGAGACCGCGGTCAAGTTCGCCTGCCTTACCAACGGGTCGCGGCTCGAAGGGGAGATAGCGGAGATCTTTGCCCGGAAGGGGACATGGCTGAGAGTGTCGATGGACGGCTGGGATGCCGGGAGCTATGCGCGCTACCGGGGGGTGGGGGAGGCGGAATTCGGCAAGGTGATGGGCAACATGAGATCGTTCAAGAAGATGGGAGGAAAGTGCCTGCTCGGAGTCAGTATCATCGTCGACAAGCAGAACGCCTCGCACCTCTACGAGTTGATAGGACAGGTGAGGGATGCCGGTGCCGACAGCGTAAAGGTCTCTCACTGCATAGTGAGCAACAACGGGGAGGAGAACAACAGGTACCATGCCCCGCTTACTGCGACTGTGAAGGATGCTCTGCAGAGAGCCAGGGGAGACTTCTCGGGGGGTGACTTTGAGGTATTTGACGCATATCACGAGATGGAGCTGGATTTCAGGAAGGGCTACACGTGGTGTCCGTACCTGCAGATACTGCCTGTGATAGGCGCGGATCTGAACGTCTACTCATGCCAGGACAAGGCATACAACGTGGAGACAGGGCTCCTCGGGTCCATAAAGGAAGAGCGGTTCAAGGATTTCTGGTTTGCCGATAAACAGCAGTTCTTCAAGATCGACCCTTCCCGGGTATGTAACCATCACTGCGTGGCAGACGAGAAGAACAAGATGGTGCTGGAGTACCTGGACGCAGACAGGGAGCACCTGGAGTTCGTATAGAAGGAGAACAGGGGTATGGACCCGTCAAGGCCGCTGTACCGGATCTATGCGGACTGCAACCTTGACGAATGTCACTTCGGATGCAAGCAGCATGATATCAACAGGGTTCTGTGGAAACTGGCGAACCCGCCGATACACAAGAACTTCCTGTGAGCGTGTGAGGCCGGGTCGAGAGGATGGCCGGAGAAGGAGCGGGGTGGATCGAGTGGTCCCGAAGATGGCTGTGATAGGAGCTGACGGCTTCATCGGACAGCACCTCTTCAGTGCGTGCAGCGAAACCTGTCCCGGTTCCGTCGGGACATCGCGGCGAGAGGCAGCAGGCACCCTTCGCCATCTTGATCTCCTGGAGCCGGACATCAGCGGACTCGAGCTTGCAGAGACCGGCCACGAGGCGGCGGTCATCGCAGCCGCGATGACGAAGGTGGACCAGTGCGAGGAGGAGAGGGAGCTTGCCAGGAGAGTCAACGTCGAGGGGACTGTCTCGGTAGCACTGCAGCTGCAGGAAGCCGGAATAGTACCTGTGTTCCTGTCCTCGGATCACGTGTTTGACGGGAAGGCGGACGGCGGGTACACGGAGGCATATCCGACCAGTCCGCTCACTGAGTACGGAAGAGAGAAGGTGGAGGTGGAACGGCAGCTGCTGGACGGAGGGGGGCCGTGCTTGATCGTGCGGCTGAGCAAGGTCTTCGGCCTGTCGAAGGATGACGGGACGCTGCTTGAGGAGATGGCACGGGGGATCGCCCGCGGCCGGGAGATAGCCGCAGCGCACGACCAGATCTTCTGCCCGACGCTGGTGGAGGACGTGGTCCGGGCGCTGATGCGCGTACTAGAAGAAGGCTTGAGAGGCATCGTCCATGTGTGCTCGCCGGAAGTGTGGAGCCGGTACGACCTTGCGGTAGCCGTCGCAGACGCTCTCGGTGCGAAGCGGACCCTGGTAAGGAAGATATCGCTGGCCGATCTGCCCAGCGGGCCGGAGCGGCCCAGGAAGACTGACATGCGATGCGACAGGTTGAACTCGGAGGCGCACGTGGATTTCACCCCAATGGCGGCCTGTATTGACAGGGTCAAGGAGGACTACCGGGATGAAAGCGGGCGGTAAGGAAGGTCGCGGTGGTGAGTTCGCACTGGGACGGCACTGGTCGTACAACATCCTCAACGACCCGAAGAGGCTGGCCTTCGTACTCGCGCGGTACGACTTCGCCGCAAAGATGGTCTGCCGTGAGAGACGCGTGATCGAGCTTGGCTGCAGTGAGGGGATAGGCACGGCGCTCCTGGCCGGCAGTGCGAAGAGCTATCTTGGTGTGGATTCCGATCGCGAGGCGGTCGAGGCAGCGAGGCGCCAGTGGCCGGGAGACACGGTAAGCTTCACCGCGGATGATTTTCTAGGGACGAAATACGGCGAGTTTGACAGCCTCGTCAGTCTTGACGTGATCGAGCATATCGGACCGCGAGAGGAGCGAGGGTTCCTGGAGACGGTGCACATGAACCTGGGGAAGGGTGGAGCATGTGTCATAGGCACGCCAAACGCGACGGCATCGGAGCATGCATCGGAGGCAAGTCGCAAGGGCCACGTAAACATCTTTGATGCAAGCCGGCTGGTGAGCGCCCTGGAGGAGTTTTTCCACAACGTGTTTCTGTTCGGGATGAATGACGAGGTGGTCCACACTGGCTTCCCGCCGATGGCGCATTACCTCATCGCGCTCGGATGCAACAGGAGGCAGCGATGAATGCGTTGAAGGGTGGCGGGAACAGGCAGTGGGAGGAAGTCAAGAAGCTGCTTCCGGACGGGCAGGTTGCTTTCGGTGGAGAAGTGCGGGACGGGTTCCATCGCGACCCCGCGGGGGTGCTGCGCCTGGTGTCGCGCTACAAGTTTGCGGCACGGCTGATCGGCAGAGGGCGGAGGGTCCTGGACGCGGGGTGCGGGGAAGGGCTGGGTACGTGGCTCCTGGCCCTGGAG
>SDBT01015059.1_pt1 | contig 12308 bp, 14 predicted proteins | sample 2277101 | NCBI WGS metagenome assembly SDBT01 (sample SAMN10404973, study PRJNA504765) | marine sediment metagenome | isolation source: marine sediment core GS10_PC15, 103 cmbsf | place: Arctic Ocean: Southern Knipovich Ridge | collected 2010
GCAATACGATCACTTAAAATGGCCTTTTGATTTTTTAACCTTTCTTTGCGCTCCTGATCTGTAACCTTCTTAGAGGCTTTGGCTTCTTTATCTTGAAGCTTTTTTATATTTTTTTCCCTAACAGCAAGATCCTTCTTAGCAAGATCCGCCGCGAGTTTTTCTTTGAGAGTTTGTTTCTTAATCTCAGACTTTTCTTCTTGTTTCGCTACAGCTTCAATTTCGGCCTTTGGTTCCTTAGTGGCAGCCGGGGCTTTCATGGCCTTTAATCCCTCGGAAATACCTTTTCCACCAACAACCTTACCCCAAAACCGGCCAACACCCGCCAGAAAATTCTTCATATCCTTGATAGCAATAATAACAGAACGCACCTTATCAACTACACTGGTAAGGAATTGAACAGCGCCCTTTGTCCATTTTTGAATACTTCCATCTTCGCGTATTTTCTTTAACCATACTATCACTGTGGCAATCTTATCTTTCGCAACATCCTGAAATTGTAAGCCTATTTCTGCAAGCGCAAGATTTAAATTATCTTTTAAAGTGGAAACAAGACCTTCTCCGCTTAAAGATAATGTTTCCATTCCGCCCTCGCTCTTTTCAAGCGCTTTTTGAACTACACCCCATATGGCAGCATTATTAGCACCTGCCTTAGTCATATCCTCAATCTCACCCCTGGCAGCCCCGGTCAAAATACCCATTTCCTGTAAGCGCATAGCGGCCTCACCAAACGGCCTACCGGAAGATATGGCGGAATAGGCCCGGCCAACCCAAAAGGCAAGATCATTAATAGGTGTGCCAGTTGCCGCGGCAGCATCACCAACAAGCTTAAGAGATTCCGTTCCGCCCATTACTCCGTCTGTGAATATCTCTAATGCCCTGGATGCTTTGGCAATATCACCAAATTGGAACGGTGTTTTTGCGGAAAAATCTTGAAGGTCTTTTATCCGTTCTTTGGCTTCATCCATATTCCCGAATAAAACCTTGAATTGTAAAGTGTATCGTTCAAACTCAAACGCTTTCTTAAGCGTCACGGCCATAGCCGCGGCTGCTACTGCTGTTGCTATAAACGCACCCCTTAACTTACTGAATGCAGCCTTTATAGCCGTTCCAACTCTTTTAGCAGAATCGCTAATTGACTTTAATGAGGCTTTCACCGCGCGCGCACCGGCCTTAGTAGCATTCTTAGCGGTAACTATAATTTCAACTTTTTTAGCCATTATGTGCCTCTGTTATTAATTCCATACCGCGGCCTAAATTTTTAGTAGCAATGATAACAGGATCATGCGCGTCCGGGGGCTGTCCCTTTGCCCTGGACTGTTGACACATTACATCAATCTGTTTCATAACATAATCACGCGATACTTGCCTGGTCCATATGTCCGGCGGCCCCCCGCATTCTTTTACAAGCCATGCAACAATATTATCCCATTGTATTTCTTTGCGCGGGGAGTCGCTATCATCATCATCATCATTCTCATTCTCATTGGGAAGTCCATCAGACGCGGGAAGAAGTTCTATGATAGCCGCTGCCAATTCGTCAACAGTAGCGCCAAGCCCTTTACTCCAATCCTCGATAGCATTAACAGCAGATTCGTAATGATAAAGCGGATAGAAAATGCCACGTTCCCGGCCAAAGGCAAGAGCAAAACCAAGAGATAACATTTCGGCTTCACTCTCACCATCAAGCAACGGCAATATCCATGTGTACCATTTCGACCCTTGAATGGTAAAAGGCCATAACCAGGTATTACCTATTGAAACAGGCCTACCAATGGCCATACAGTTCTTGCCATCATCAGGATTATCTACCTTACGAGCTAAATCATTAATCCAAATTATCTCGTTTAGTGTCGGGTTTATCCCCCGATTTTGTAGATCCTTTATGTTTGCTTCCGCCAGTGGATTTAGATGCCTCATTTAATTTCCGCTTTCTTGGGCCAATTATTTCTTTTTCAGTATGAACGGTTGTACTCATGTTACATCCTCGGTAAGTTTTTAACTGCTGTTATCGCACCAGTTGAAAAGTCAGTATTTGTTTCTGCCTCTCCAATACCAGAAAGCAGCTCGAATCCGTTTGCTGTATCGGCTAGTCCTGCTGGTACGCCTGTAGTCCCTACAAAGTCCGTTGTGGCTTCAACGCGGCCACTATGAACCTCAATAGTTACACCAGTTAATCCATCACTATCAGCCACAGTAGCAACCTCACAAGATGCTGTTCCGGTAGAACCGGTTACAACTGTATTTGCTCCAGCAATCGCGCCTATCGGCGTGGCCTTGCGTACTCCGGAAATTTCCAAATCAGCCGGATTGAATTTTGCTACATCACTATCTGACGCGCCAGTTCCCCGGCCAGCAATAGTAATTTCCAAACGGTCTGTATTTGTTGGAGTAACGGTTATACTGTTGATAACAATATTATTAACAATTTTTCCAAGTCTAACATCAACAACGGCAATAGTATCATACAATATAACCGCGGTATCCGAACAATGCCGATACACACAGGTATATTCTATCTGATGGGTTGTATCATAAAAATCTGACAATATAATAGTTCCCTTTGAATCCTGGCATTGTGACTCTGATTTGGCTGGACTTTCATCTGAACTTTGGAGTTTATTATTTGTATCTGCAAAGCTAAAATGATCTGTTATTGCTCCGTACATCTTATTTCTCCTTTTTTGTGTCTAACATTTGCCTACCAATTATCTCACGATAACCGCCAAGCCCTTCATCATTATCCCTCTCGCTCATGAAGCCGGTTGAAGTACCCTCCACCTTTATCCCCCGGTCCATAGCGCGCCCCATCCAGTACGCCCAGCTACACCTCTGCTGGAAGTGCTGCGGATCTGCGGTGTCAATACCCCAGCTCCGTATTTCCTCTATCTTACGACCCTGATCATGCTCAAAGAGAGCGAGTGCGAGCATATATGAGGGCGAGCCATAAGCGAAGTTAGTCTCAAAATGTAAAAACATCTCAAGTGTTGGTAAAATAAATTGCTTTTTTATTTTCGGTAAGGTTTCTGTTACCCATACCGGACAATCCTGAATATCTAATTGTTCAAAATGACATCCATCGTGTCCCGGCTTCCATGCCTTTAAATATTCGTAAGGATGTATTTCAAATAATCTGTCCCATTTCCCCCAAAGCGCCTGATAAAATCCGTAAGTATTATTAAGCCCCCATACTTCTCCCTTACAGTATTCTAATATATTGTGTTTCCGTTCTGCCCCGGTGATGCCCATGCCTAAGATTGTAATAGTCCTTGCCTTCATATTACCTCCTTATTGCTGCATTGATACTTCCAGTTCATATATTAACTTCCAGCCTTTTATATTTTTACCTCTGCGATCAGGAACAAGCGCTTCATTAACCATCGGTTCTGATCGTGGCTTAAATCTGAAAATATTATCTTTAAATTTTTCTTCGGTTGGCAAAATTGATCGTATCTTACCGGCCAGAAGTTGAGCATCCCTGCGTACTATAAATACTCCTTCTACTTTTGCCCACATCTTCCAATCACCACAGCCGCCGGGGGTGTCCATATTCCACTCGAAGTCAAGAGGCTCACCCCCACCGTTGATTTCAAAAAACCAAGAGTTATACGCCGTGGCAGGAAGTTCGGCAAGGAAGGCGTTTGACCCCTTTTTACTCCCGGTTTCGCTGATTAAGAACTTCAATAAAGTTTCTTCTGCGTCTGGCCAAAGTTCTACTTGTGTAATTGGAGGCATTAATTAACTCCTGTTAAATCTCTTTACTGCTGGATTGACACCATCATCAAGCATCTTAAGTAGTGGACGCTCATTATCATCCCATGCCCGATCCATATATAAATCACCTACAAGGCTTCCTTTTGCCTTGCTTCCGGGTCCTAAGAACTTCCAATTCTTCCCGCGTTTATCATGAATTATCTCCGCATAAGCCAGGGCCGGGCCACTCAAAACCCCGATAGTAACCATAAGATTACCAACAACCATATTAATTGAATTTGCCAATTCACCGGGCGCGCGGCCACGGTGATAACGAGATTTGCTGGGACCGCGAGAGCCAGCGGATTGTGATTTTGTGGGGGCAACAGGAGCGCGCTTCTTTCCTTCGGATTCAACTATACGGCCAACCTCTATGAGCTTTCTGTTTTCTCCTCTGGAAACATCGGAACTAAGCTGATCAAGTCCAATATTAACTTCCTTTAAGCCCGTAACGATAAAAGAAATCATGTATGCCCTCTCTAATACAATGGAATATTTGTCAACTACGGATGTGGCGATCTGCGATCCTCTTTTGACAATTCTTTATCTATTCGCTTTGTTTCTGCATCAAGATCATCTATTTGTTTCTGCATGGCCGCTATGCGCTTCTGCTGTTCAATACGGGCAAGTTCTAAAGCTTTCTTCCTGTTTGATTCTTTCATTTTAGCAAGCCTGGTAGTTGCCTCCCTGTTATCAGCTTTCAATTTATCCAATCTTCTTTGTGCATCCTCGGCAGATTCCACCTTACGCTTCTTCCTTCTTGGTTGTGGCGGATTTGAAATAGATTGCTTGGCCTTTGGTTTCGGTTCTGAAACTTTCGGGGCCGGTTCCCCTTTTTGTTCCTCAAGCAATTTCTGGTTAGGCTCAAATTCTTGAGATACATAAACAGTGGTATGAACACAATTAGGATGAAACCCCCCGGCTTCTATATACTTAGAAATAGGCTGATAGCCAGGAGTTGCGCCTGTCAATGAAACAACTTTTCCAACCCAGGCCACACAAGCAGGATGGGAATTTGCTGACAGGCCCCCTATGATCTGCACCAGGTCCCGGCCCTCATCTATGAGAGAATCATTATAGCTTGTGCGCGCTATGTTAGCGGTTACAGTTCTATTAAGCATATCAAAGTAATTATTAGGCTTCCATTTCTTTCCGGAAGCGTCAATAAATGCCCAGCTTGCGGGCTTCTCGCCTACACCCATAACACTATCACGCAATAACTTAAATCTTTCCTCTGATGTCAGGGCCGCTACCTGGGCTTCCCTGAATACATCTATCACCGCTGACCGGATCTGCCTGACATCAGAATCAAGCATTCTGGTTATCTGCGGATTCATATGGACATTAACCGCGGCCAACTTTTCAGCATTAAACGGATGTACTAACTCGAAATATTCCTCCATATGCTTAGAGGAGAATTGAGTAAAGGATTGCGCGCGAATACTATCTTTGGCCAGCAAATCAGCGGCGGCTAATTTATGATATGGCTTGCTTGTGTTAAGAATTGAGTCTTTTGTCCAGCCATCAAGATTACCCTGCAGCCGTAAATACTCCTGGGACAAGTCTTTATATAGGCCGGTCCGTAATGACTTTACTTGTCCGAACTTGCGTTGACGGGCAGCCTTAACAATCTTATCCTCAACACGATCCCGCGCCTTGATAAGCGTCTTGACTAATTCCTTGCCGTTTTCTGCTGTCTGTTGCCTTAACAGCTTGTTCCTGAATTCATTGGAAGCAACGGCCATTGCTACCCCCTTGATATTCTTACGCTTCCACCTGTTCCCTGCCAATTCATATACCGGCGGGATTCTTTAGATAGGGAATATCCTGATTCAGTATTAACCACATCACCATCTATTCCCTGGCCGGTAAACTTTGGCCCGGTTTCTGTTCCATTGGCCGTTACATCAGAATTAAGCAGGATGAAAAGAGCTTGATGATATACAGCTCTATCCGGATAATAATAATTAGTATCATCAACGGTTTCATCCACAATATCACTACCCAGGGAACGCGATAGAATATCTTTGGCAGTTTGAAGGGCTTTGCCCCTAAGTTTAGAATCAAAGTCTCGCCATAAGGCATCTTCTATACGATCCTTAAAGTAATCATCTGCCAATGCTGATGTAATTCCAACAGACATTATTTCTCGCTATTGCCAGAAGGTTCTACAGTTTCGGAAAGTTCGTTTGTTTTGGCCCCATCAGAAACTTTTTCTGCTGGCTTGCTAGCTTTTTCATCTTCGGGCTTTGTTTCTTTGTTGACATTTTTTTCGTCTTTCTTTGCTGCTTTCTTTTTGGAAGAACTTGTATATTTAGTTGAGGGCGTGTAGCCCTTATTTTCTTTTTTATTACTCATCATATCTCCTTGTCAAAAAAATGCGGGGGAGGGGTTGCCTACCCCCGCACAATAATCTTTTCAGATTAGAAGCTTAAAAATGCTTCATCGGCATTGTCAGCAAACTCACCTAGTGCTGCTGCAGCCTGTGTCATTCCGTCACGCGAAATGCAACCGTTAGCGCGGAGAATCTGAACATCATCTCCACCGCTTCCGCCGTTCAGCGCCATAACACAACCATAGAACTCATTTTCGCAAGCTACCGCGTCCGTACCAAACTGGACACCGCCCTCGAAATTCATTCCATTAGCTTTGAACCTATCACCAGCGTTAGCCGGGTCAATATAAACAAGACCTTCGATGTTGTTTCCACCAAAACCGCGACCATGCATATATATCTTGATAAGTGAAGTGGCATCATCATGAATGGTATAAACTGACTTGTCTGTATCAGTATCATTACCAAACCCACAATCACGAAATGTAACAATCAGTTTCTTACCGGAAGTTGTCATTCCAGTATTGTCTATTGTCACACCTGTCATTGTATCGGCAGCCTCAATAGTGAGATTCGCAAAAAAAGCAAGAAAATTTGCTGTTGATGCGGTCCCAGCAGGAGCGATATTAATAACTGAATTAGTATCTTCTGCTTCGTTCTCGATGATCGTACTTTCATAGTCAGCAGATATACCAGTAATCAGTATGTCCGAGACATTTGTAGGCCATTCGATTTGTGTTGATGTGGTGTACGTTCCGGGATCAAGGATAATAGTTTTCCTTGTGGAAGTCACCGCCGACATTGCCTTTGCTATCGTCAAATAGGGGCCGACTTGTGATCCAGAATTTGAATCACTGCCGTTTGGACTTACATATATCAAATATGTAGATCCGCCGCCGGATTCTTTGGTGATAGGCGTGTAATCTGCAACACTAACCACAACAATGGCCAATGTCATTACAACCAATGCAAATATTTTAGTTGCTTTATTCATATTACTCCTTTATGTTGTTGCTACGACTGTTTCGTTAAAATTAACATCAATCACAGCTTCATCCCTGTAGACTTTCTCACCAGCGGCCAAACGACCTCTAACAAGATCACCCCAGCGACCTTCCGCACGACCAACTAACTCGATCAGTTCTGGATCAACATACGTTCCAAGACCAATACCATCACCTATAATCCCGGCAAGGCCGTGAGTAACGGTTGATACAGTTGTGCAGTTATTGCTTATGAATACCAGGAATCCACCAAATGTGAACATTCTCTGTCCACCGGCAAGCAAGTGCTGATCTCCCAGCGCTGTCTCGCGTCCATCGGTATAGGTATCAATGGCTTCACCAAAACCTGTAGGACCTATAACATAAGGCATTCCCAGGCCATCAACTTCGTTATCACGCAGAAGCTTCAAAAGCTGTGCGAAAAACGCAGGAACTTCAACACAAGTGGCTTTTGTAAACTGCCAGGGTGTAGTGCCGGTTATATAGAAATCATCTCCAGCATTTTCATATTCCTGTAGAAGTTGAACATCAAGAGCCTGACCAAGTTTGTACGCGCCCCTACGAGCAAAAATCCGCTCATAATTATAATCGGTTTGCATCCTGTCAGTATCTTTGATAAGCAGACCAAAGCCCTTATCATAGTTCTTTGTTATTACTGTCTCGCTATCAGCAGTGTCAGAATAAGTGATGTCAGCATTATCATCAACATCAAATACAGTTACATCTCCTGCAGCCACGATATGCCATTTATCAGCACCCTGCATTACTACATCAGTATTGCAGACTCTTGAAGCAACGTGCATTACCTCAAGCTGTGCGATAATTTCCATAGCCCATTTTTCTTTTTGTATAGCTGTCATAGCCATAATAATTATCCTTCTTTTGGGGGTTCATCCCATGCTTTTTTAGTCATTTCTTCGGCTTCCTTTTGACTTTTACCTTTGAAATCACCAGCAGTAGGTATTGCCCCTGGTTTACCTGTTTCTTTTTTTGTTCCCTGTTCCCCTGTTCCTGTACCAGCGCCGCCAGCGGCCTCCGCTGTGATGAATCGCTCATTATTAGCAATGATCTTTTTCACAATAGGCGTAACAATAGATTCATCAGATAAATCCTCAGTTTCTATGCCCTCAAACGCTTCTTGTAAAACAGAATCTTTGTATTTTGGACTCACACCTTTCAGCCAATTTATTTCGACACCATTTAAGGCGTTAGTTCTGTTTGTTTCTGCATGACTTAAATTTGCAGCCTCAAGATCGGCAGCAGCTTTTTCGAGTTTAGTCTTATTCTTCTCGGCTTCTCTTTTCAGTTTTTCAACCTCAGAACCGCCTTCTTTTGCGCTCTCCAGTTCCTCGGCTGCTGTAGCCATATCTGTTTTCAGGTCTGCAATTTGCTTTTCAAGCTTCACTCTTTCCTTTTTGGATCTGGAGTTAACTTCTGCTTCAACATCAGGCTCTTTATAATCTTTCAAAAATGCCTTTTCCGCGTCCGTTAATTCTTCACCTTTTCCGACCTTTGCTAGTACATCTTCTATTTTCATAATAGAATCTCCCCCATGTTTTAAGTCGTGGTTTCGACCATACCCCGCAAGTCACGCTCGCGGTCACGTTCCCCGCAGGATGGCTGCGTTGCCCTTATTGATAAATTCATTATTCTGCTCCGGATTCGGTTAAACCCACGCCATCATCTGTAGCCTGTTTCTTTACCCCTGCCGCCGTTTTCCCAGCCATGCTGTCAGCGGTAAGTAAAACAGGAATATTGAAATCCATATCCTTGATTTCCTTTTCAATCAATTCACGATCTTTCTTACTCAACTGGAGATTAGTAATTTCGCTTAAAACATCGGCCACTCCGCGCATTGCCAAGCGTTTAAGGCTATCAGGAAGTTCCATATTATCAGCAAGGATGAGGCTCTTAAAATCTTCATATATATTGGTAACGCGGAACTTGTCGGCATATATAACATTAACACCCTTAACAGTACTGTCCCATTCTGATGTCATTTTCCACGCCTTCTCCTCGGCCTCTTTTATTTGCTGGGCATAATTCCGCAATACAGCCTGGGGATCAAGATTGTCTATTTGCTTAGAATCGGGGCTTTCACTGAAATCCTTTGAAAAGCCAAGATGTAAACCAACGGTATCAAACAGGGATTCACGCTTCCGGCCAAGTTCTTTCTGCATACTTTCTATTCCACCGGCTTCCGGACCAATATAACGAGCGATACCACTTTCCTCATTGCTCTCAAGGATGGCATGGGCGTAACCTATTATTTCTGCAGCTTTTTGGGCCACATCTTGACCGTCTGATTCTCCGGTAATTTCATCAGCAGCAGAGCGCGGAAGAACAGGCTGGGCAAATACTATCTTATGATAAAGGGTGTCAAGGCAGCTCTCCAGGTCAAGTGTTGCAGCCTGGAGATCCTCAACATCATCGTAAAAATGCGGTTTCTCGCTTATTTCTCCTGCCGATACAAAAGGAACTTTATCAATCCCTTTAATTGGAATTACGTTTTCGCTTTCAATCCCGGCAATATTATTGGTTCCTACTTTGATTATATATTCAGTAACTTTGCCCTTTTCCCATAAGCGCCGGATGGTTTTGGCTTCTTCCCATTTAGTAGGATCGGTATTATCCCATTTTATTCCCTCGGTCATTAACCATTTAAGTTCACCCTTATCATCAAAACACCAATCAACTACTTCTGTAGCCTGATAAAGCCTCCAATATGGTCTGATTTTCTTTTGTTCCTTCTCGGCCAGGCTGATCTCGCCATTGATAACAGGGGCATCAATTCCTATCCAGCACCATTTAGTAGCAACGATATTCCGGAGAACATCACCCATAAAGGCATTGATTGAATCGCCTTGCCGGGTTATATCTTCTTCCATTGCCGTATCTACATCTTCGCGCACCGGAGGAATAGCAAATACAGTTTGCCGGATCTTCTCGGCTATGCGGGCGGCGGTATTAACAAGGTAGGCCCTTTGCTTTCGGCCAACGGACTTAATAGTCCATGTTGAAAACCGTTTTTCACTGGTAGAAACACCGCTACCGGACCAATCAATAGATGATTCAGAAGGAAATCTTGTTAAGCGCGCCTCAATATACGGCCTTCCGCCTTCCAGGGCCAGGAGATTAAGCACAAGCTTATTGTAGCGCTTTGTGTAGGTAAGGTTATGCCTGTTGGCTAATACTTCACTGGGTTTGGATTGATCTGTTAACTTCGGATCAGGTTTAGGCATTGCTTCTCCATTGTATTAAAAAACAGTACGCCCTCTAATACAATGGAATATTTGTCAACCCTGATGATTAACTACAGATTAGCATAGACCCGCCGCGGCCAAAAAGCTCGGCAACCATATAACGAAGCGGGTCAAGGGTATGGTCATTACCATCTTCCGGCTCATCTTTTTCGGAGTTTTTGTTCATCATGTAAGAACTAAATTCATCAAGAATTGGTGTACAATATTGGCAGACCTGTAGCCCCGGTTTCCCGTTTACAACCTTAAGTTGCTTGATAACCCTATCAATACCAGCCATAATAGGCTTATCCTTCTTGGCCGAGCGGGTCCGGATGCCCTCTTTCCGGAGCGTGGCCGCATCTTCGGCATCATGATCGGCAACAGTCCACTTTATTGACTCTCCTGGGCGTGTCAACTTCTTTATTTCTACGGCGTGATCGGATACAATCATTTGTTTCTTATACCAACACTTATAAAATAATAATTGCTCATCTATAGTTGCAGCCCAAAGGCATACAAACGGATCACGATAGCCAAAGTCAATACCACGGACAGCGCGGCGGGGAATGAACTTATTTTTCCCTTTCCATATCCGGGGGCATCGGTCAGGAGCGTTTATACCAGTACATTGTTTACAAACATGAATATTCTCACTAAAATCACTGTAAACATTACCAACAGCAGAACACCATTCACCATCAAGCAAGCGTTTACGTCTAACGCCCTCCAGGGCTTCATATTTCTCAATAGCATCAGGGGCGAGATGTTCTGCATTATGATAAATAACCCAACCGCCAACCCTTTTCCATTTGTCTGCATCCTTTAATCTTTCTCCGGTTTCAGGATGCCGATGTTGTACTCCTGCCTTATATAGCCAATGTCTGCGGCCTTGTGGGTTAGTATCAAAGATACATTGACAAGGAGCATAATCAGGGAAAATACCATTACCCATCTGGCCGGGGATAATCTCCACCTTCTGAACAGCGCGGGTCATTCCATCAAAGGCCGTACCAAAATCAATCTCACTGGCCTCATTGAACCAAACAGTAATATATTCCGCTCCGAATATCTTTCTTATCCGGGCCTCATCATCACAACCATCAAACCTGATTATACTGCCATTCCAGAATGTAATAAACATTTCTGTCTCGCTGGTAGTGTAATAGCGATCATCAGGGAAAGGATTTGCAAACCACTTAAGCGCTGTCTGCCGCCAGATAGAGCCGCGGTGTTCAACTTTGAATTTGCGGAGAATAATCTGTTCGCTTCCGGGGTATAGCCAGGCTTTCATGACAATCCACTCCCAAATCAGATCGGTCTTGCCGGACCTGGCCCCGCCATCAAAAAGGAAGTTACGATATTGGGGATCAGTAAGGGCAGCAAACCCTTCCCATTGTTTATCGGTGTATTTAAGCATTTTGTTTCAGTTCTAAAATTATGCAAAAGCCACACATCCACGTTTAAGACGGCTATTTCAACATCGCTCAAGGCGTGTTCCATCCCCTGCCCCCAGTTATCACCACAATAACATTGTCAGGGTGTTAAATTCCCTTATGTGTTAGGGTTGCTGGTTAAGCATCTTCAACTCGAAACTTTTGCAATATTAATTCCCCTTATATTCACTGAATCTCAAACAAATCTGACAGCAATCCGGATGATTAACGCATTGCCCATCCTTATAATCCGTAAAGCTCCGGATACACACATAGATAGGATAATTCTCCCTGGTCTTTGGATTAAACTTGCCTGGCCGCGGGATCTTCGGCATTGGCCGGTTCGTCCATTTCAGATTGAGGTTCGCCATGTTACTCCAACGGAAGCTTTATAGCATTGGTTATAACCACTTGCCGCTCATCCTTGATATTGTGCCTCTTGGCTATCTCACGGGCTTGTCTGTAGATCTCCCGCAGCCTCTGGTCTACACGGGCAAACTGGCCTGTTACACCAATCTTATCTAATTGATCAACTACCAGGACA
>SDBT01015060.1_pt1 | contig 12307 bp, 16 predicted proteins | sample 2277101 | NCBI WGS metagenome assembly SDBT01 (sample SAMN10404973, study PRJNA504765) | marine sediment metagenome | isolation source: marine sediment core GS10_PC15, 103 cmbsf | place: Arctic Ocean: Southern Knipovich Ridge | collected 2010
GTTTTGGAGACGGGCAGCCGATTATTTTTTTCAAATAAATAAATGCAAAGTAAACATTTAATAACCAAAAGTGACAGAACTATTTCATGCCAAGGGCGAAAAAGGCTAAAAAACGGCGTGCGGTAGTCATTGACCGGATTGGTCCTAAAATTCTACAAGATCTTGTCTTGACAGATCTGCCGGCAGTTAAGATTGCCAGAAAATATGGAGTAACCCCTAAAACAGTGGTAGCTGCAAACAAAAAGTACGGAATTAGAAGCCCTGAAATAATGTCGGCAATTCGCTCTAGAACGATTTCAGCTAGCAGGATTGCCTATATAAAAAAAACGCGTGGGAAAAAGGTGCATTTTTTTACCAAAAAGAAAAAGCTCGATCTTTTAGAAGAAAACAAAGGTCTCATTATCAAAGTTACCAGAGAAGCATGGAGTTCAGACCTTATTAGAAAAGAATTCAACCAAGAGATGAGGAGCCTGCTGCAAGCAGTAGAAGTATTTATTCTTGACAACTTAGACTACTATAACCCTAAAGTAAAAGGCTACATGGGAAAAACAACCAAGCCATCAACCTGGATATATAATGGAGCAAAAGTATATTGTCGTAGCCTGTACACAAGACTTCACAGAATAAAAGAAAACAAGACAATGCCTTTTGACAGTGCTGGCCTGCCAATAGCCCAAACAGGAGAAGTTAGACAAGTGAAAGGAATCAGAAGAACAGGCTTAAAAGAAGTGCAATGGATTCCCTCTGCCGCAAATGCCCTGCTTAAAAAACTTGGATTAGACCCAAACAAAGTTGCAAAACTAGGCTACATAGACTTAAAACAACAAATAATCGAAATAGCCAAAGCAAAGCAAACAGGCCTGACATCAAGAGAACTGGAAGCAGTCAAACTAACTCTCAACGGCAAAACAATGGCACAAATAGGCAAAAAATTTGGAACAGTACGCCAGGTCATAAACTATCTGGAAACAAGAGCTGCCAAAAAAATCAAGAACCAACTGGCATTAAAACAAGCAAAAAAATGATTAGCCGTGGCGAAAAGTTAAATAGTTTGAAGGCATGAATTTAATATGGGTTTGAAGGGAAGAAAGAGACGGCTTAGAAATTTTGATGGCAGAGCAGAAGCTCTTGCAAATAGTTTGACTTCAAAAAAACCAGGAGTAAGGAAAACTCAAAGAGACAATCGTTTAATTAGGATTGGAATAGGGCAACACAAAGGGCTTGCTATAAAAAGGCATAAAAATAGTATTACAACTGCATTAAAATATCAGAGCATACTTAAAAAATATTTAACTGATAATAACATAAACCCAAAGTTCTACAAGTTTGTTCAAGTAAAAGCTTCACCAGAACTTCTTGTTCAAGAATATTTTAACAAACCCTCACTTGGTTCACTTTTATACTTTTTTTCAGTTAGGAAAATAAAAAAATTTTCTTATTCTGTAATACTTTTGAATAAGGAATCCTGGTTTTTGTGCAAATCGTTTGCAAATCAGAATAAGGGAATTACTCGCGAAAAGGTTTTGCAGGCGGAAAAAGAACTAAGAAACCATCTTTCCGAAACTTCTTTTGGTATATTTGCAAGGATAATCATTCCATCAAACATACTGGTACTAGGTCAAACAAAAGAAGGCAAAATAAAACTGGCACTAGTAGACATCTAAAAAAAATAAAAAAAATTGAATTGACACAGCATTGCCAGATAACGACGAAGGAAAGAGCGGGCGAGAATGGTTTGAAAGACGTTTAAGCCTTCAATTAGCTTGTTAGTTTTTCAAATCGTGTAGAAGTCCTTTTCTTTTTAGTTCTGCTAAGAATTTTTTGACTTTTGGGTTTTTTAGGGCGTCTTTGTGAACCATTGCGACTTGTGATGAGTAGAGTAAAGGTGTCCAGTTTAATTTGTGTTGTTTTGCTGTTTTTCCCGAGGTTACGTGTGCGAGAGAAAAGTTTACAGAACCTTTTCTTACGGCTTCTTCTGGGTCAATGACGTTTACTAACTGGCATTTGATGCCTCTTTGTTGTATAATTCTTTCTGCCAGGTCGAAGTCTTCTCCTCTTACTCCGACTCTTTTGCCGGCAAGTGTTTTTGGCAATTGTCTTGTTGGCAGTTTGCTTTTGCTTAATAGGCTGAATTTTGAGTAGTGTTGTGGTTCATCGCTGACTTCGAGAAATCTTCCTACAATCCTGAATGGATTATCTTTAGTGCGGCATTTTTCGTATTCTTGTAGGTGTGTTGGAATTTTTTTCATCATGCCTGCTTTGGCAAGCAATGGTGCAATTACGTCAAATCCTTGAAAGAATATTTTGCTTCCTCTGCTTAAATGTGAAACTGTTGACATTGGAAATTTTAACCACATTGATCTAGGCAAATCATGTCTGCCAACTGCACAAATTTTTAGAGGAATTTTTCCCCATTGACCCATTACTAAATCTTGTACTGGTCTAACATCAGAAATTGGACGAGGACTATCAACACCTTGTCTTAAGAACAATTCTGCCCGTGTTTTGCCAGGAATCTTTTCTCCAACAATTGTACCCGGTCCTATATTTCTACCTGGAAAAAAACCTGCTTTAACAAGATTTTGAGCCATTGGGTGCCCAACCTTTCTTGTATGAATTAGCTTTAGTTGCCTTGCTGCTTGCTCAGGACTTATGGCTCCAATTTTTAGCATTGCCTGAATTAGTCTTTCCCTGTTTCTTCCCTTCGGATGTACTGAAAGAATTATATCTTTTGGCACAGAAGAACCTCTATTAGCAGAAACTCTTTTCCTCATAATATTATAAAGTTCACAACAAGTATTTATGTGTTATAGTAGGCCTATTCCATTTTAATAGTTGTTTGTTCGGTTTCTGGGTTTTATGCTAAAATAATTTTTTTCAATGTGCTTTTTGTGAAGTATTTTTTACTTCTTGATTTATTAAAAATTTGGTTGATTCCCTAACAATTTTTCCTCGGTGGTTCTTTGCAATCTTTTTGGCATCTATCTTTGTAATGTCAAAAAATATTGGAACGCCTTTCTCTGTAAACCAGACATTTGCCGGGTTTGTGTTTACCAATATTCCCTCTTGCTCCATCCTTTTTGCAATTGGTATTGCAACATCGCTAACTCTATTTCCATGCCTACAATAATCAGGATTGGTGAATACTTTCTGCTTGCTTCTAAGGCTCCTATCTCCCTTGTAATAAAGCTCAAGTACCTTCTCTGAAAGCTTGTCTAATCTAACTTTTTGACTCAGCAAGATAGAGCCATGGAAGGGAAATCTGGCAGGCGACACTCCAACAACTTTAATGAAATTTGACGGAAATAGTTTTTTTGCTAGTCTAATCTCGTGAAACATTATTCTAGGTGGCTTTTCCGGTCTGCCTGGCTTCATTATAGTAGTTCTAGCCACCAAGCCATGAGCAGGATGTCCAGGCATTCTAATTTGTGCAACAATTGCCCTGTCGCTAAATACTATATATTTATTCTTCCAGTTATAGAAATTTTTTGGAAGTCTTATTCGACGCATAATAAATAGTATTAATCAATAAGATATAAACCTAACTTTTCATTTGAATTAGCCTACTAAAACAGTTGAGAAACAGGGCGAAAAATTATTTTATTCTTTCGGAAAAAGAATCGGGTACGGGGAGGGTTTTGAAGAAAACGCAAATTTAAAGGGATTTTGTGGCAAAATTAGTCAAGGAGATGTCAATTAAATGAATAAAATTAAAACTATTAGACTTGCTATCTTTGGAGCAATTGGTTTAGGCTTAGGTGTTGAAGCACTCCTGATTATAACATCACAAATATCCCTAGATTCTTATCTTGTTGCAGGCATAACAATCGGTTCATTAGCAATCGTGCTTCTTTTGGAAGCCATGAGGGGATTTGAAGAGATAGGGAAGTGAATTGGATGGGTAACTGTAGAAAAATAGGTGAGCAGGTGAAAAAAATTGAAAATATTGGAATTTAAAATAAAAGATTTTAAATGCTTTGAAGAGGAAAATTTTATTTCTTTATATAATATGAATATGTTTATAGGAAAAAACAATTGTGGAAAATCAAGTGTATTGCATGCATTTAAGTATGCGTTTTCGAATTTTGAAAAAGAAAATTTATCTATAGAAGACATGCGGTATCGTAAGGATTCCTCAAAAAATCCAGAATTAATTCTGAAACTCAAATTTGAAGAGCAAGACCTGGAAAAAATATGGGATACAGAATCGGGGTATAGGACGTCTATATCTATAGCAGTATCGAAGGGCGGTAATCGTAGTATTAAAAGTTATCCTAAACAGAAACTTATTGAAATTTTAAAAAAATTAGTAGTGGTAGCAAAAATAGACCTTATAAGTAGAATAAAAGACCCTCAAAAAAATAACGCACCGATTAATTTTGTGGGGATTGAAGGGAGTAATGAAAGTGATAAACCGTTTATGGAAGAATTCTTAGCTTCAAACGCAAAAAAATATTTAGAAGAATTTGAAAAAACAACTGACTGTATACTAATTCCAGCAGTTAGAAATATATCGCCAGAACGTTTTAATACAATTGACCCAAGCATAACACAACAAGAAGTTGGACTAGAATATTATGATGGAAACGGTATAACCAATCTAATCAATAATTTTTTTAAAGAATCAAAACTGCCTACAATAAGGTTACGAAGAAAACTAACTAACGAATTTCAAAAACTATTACCTGAACTTAAAAATAGTGAAATAATTGTACAGCGATTACCGCAGGACGTATATTCTATATTTTTTAGAGGTGAAGATGATATTGAATTACCACTAAATAATTTTGGCACAGGCATAATGGATATATTGTTAATAATCACAATACTAGAATTTATGCCAAAAAATAAAACTTTGATACTGGCAATAGAAGAACCTGAGAATAATCTTCACCCAGCTTTACAACGAAAATTATTTAACTATTTGAAAAAGAAAAGTAATGAAAATCTTAAAATTTTGATAACAACACATTCTCCAACATTTATAGACAAATCAAATTTAGATAATGTCTTTTTAATAAAAAATAATCAAAAGACAAAAATTCAAAAACTTCAAAATTCAAAAACAAGCGAATTGTTAGACGAAATAGGTGCAAAAGCCAGTGATATTTTTCAAAGTGATTTAGTAATATTTGTTGATGGACCATCTGATAAAAGAATACTAGAAAATTTTTCTAACATAATTGATTTTAACCTAGAAGAAAACAATATTTCCATACTACCCTTATGCGGACAAAACATAGAGCACCAAGATCCTGAAGAACTGAAAAAAATAAACAATAAATTTATTTTGTTATTAGATTCTGATAAAAAAAATGCTGGAGAAACAATCAAAAAATGGAAGACTGATTTGCAAACTAAAATAAACGCAACAGAGAATTGTTGTATAATTTTTGATGATAAAAGAGAAATGGAAAATTATTTTTCCCCAAGGGCTGTAAAAGAACATTATCAGTTAGATACTGCGCCAACTATTGACAATTGGGTTGATTTTGAGAAGTTAATACCAACTCTTAGCACAGAGGACAACCTCATATCCTACAAAAAAACAAGGGATGGACCAAAAATTGCTGAAAAAATGACTGCTGCAGAAATAGAAAATCAAGATAAACTTAAAGAAATATTTGATAAAGCAAAAGAACTTTTAGAAACAGCAATCTAAAACATTCTTATATTTTTGTTTGTCTGCACGCAATATTATCGACTTTATCCAAACAGTTTCATTAATCTTTTTTTACACAAACCTACCTAGGTTTATTAATTCGTAACCAATTAGCAATCAAAATCTACGTAAAAGAAGCCTGAATTAGAAGCGGAGGCAGTAGCTGTAAGAGAGATACCAAATGCGTTTGTATCTGGATTAACTTGATAATAAATACTGCAGTAGATGTCTCGCGTTTGAGGACCACAGGTTGGTTCTGATAAATTATAATCTATAAAATCGCCTCTAAAATTAAATTTTACTGGCACTTTTCTATTATAATTAAAATTGCCTCTACAGTTATCTTCATCGAATACATAATTTAAATCGATGTAATATTCAAGTTCTTCAAAACGTACATTATACTCTTGATTAATACCATATTCACGACGTAAAGAATATTTACTGAAAGGCTGGCCAATGAACAAACAGTAATCTTTCTGGTTGTTTGGACCCTCTAATTGCGTCATTGAAAAGGAATTTAGTTTTGCTTTAAAACCTTGTTTGTCAACTATATAGGAATAATTTTCAAGCTTGGAAAGCAATAATTCTTTTTCTTTTTCAAACCCTTTACAATTAAAAATACGATAGTCAAAATTAGTTTCGCCAAAATTATAGTCAAATAGTAACGATTCCCATTTAATTTCAGAATCATTTTTAGAGTTATAAGAAACAAGAAATTTATTCAAAACCATTGTTTCAAAATTAAGATCTTCAATAAATGTAAGTTCATAAGAAAAGGGATACAATTGAGTTACACCTAGTTGATTTATTGAAAAATTTCTTTCAAAATGGATAGTTTTTATTTGTAAGGGAGGTTCTGTAGTGGTCGGAAAAATAATAAAAATCGCAGAAAAAATTAGCCCTATTATTAATAAAAGAACAAAAACTCCTTTATAATTGTCAGTATAACTTCTAACTTTTTTAGCAGCTAATTTTTGAAATTCATTTTTAGAAAGGTCTCCAAAAAGACACTCAAGTGAAAAATTAAAAAGAATATAAGCAACAACAAGTAAAGTTATTGCTCCTAAGAAATAAAGTGCAACCCAACCAAATTCACTACTTTGATTTAAAGAAAAAATAAATACTGCAGAAGAAAATATAATCAAAATGTAAAGTATAAAACAAATAGGCAAATAAATCTTATTTAGAAATACACTTTTCCTAAAACGTTGTGAGATAGTTTTTGTAGGATACAAAAGAACCACTAATGAAAGCGAGACTAGTGAAATTAAGAATGTATTGATACTTAAAACAAGATTATCGAAAGTATATACGTTGTTAAAAGTAAACAAAGCCCAAAAAAGAGATATAGGATTCACGACAGAATAAACAATAAAAAAAGTAACTAGCCCAATTAAAAATATTTTGTACACATTATGACTAGCTTCGTCCCAAAAACTTTTACTTGTATAACAAACTCTTGCAAAAACAAAAATACCTAATAAAAGAGATAAAACTAAAATAAATACTAAATCAAAGGGCATAAAACCAAATAAGCTTTCCCAGATAGTATCAATTGGATTCATCTAACAACCTTTTATAAAAAACATTCTCCAAAACCTTTTTACGTCTTTTTAGAGCAAAATATTGCATGAATAAAAATGATTTAGGATATAAGCTCCATTTAAAAGGTAAAAATGCTGAGGCTTTTGTTTATGAACTAGCTAAAAAGTCCTTTCTTGAAGACTGGTGTTATAAGAATCCATTAATGCCGAATGGAAAAGAACTATGTGATTTACTTATTGTTTTTGGTGATACGGCTATTATCTGGCAAATCAAAGATTTGAAATTGAATGAGCGTGGTAAATATAAAAAATCAGGAGTAATAAAAAATTTGAAACAATTAACTAGCGCAAAACACAGACTATTCAACCTCAAAGTACCAATAGAACTTGAAAATCCTCGAAGAGGAAAAGAATTGTTTGATCCACGCCCAATAAAACAAATTTACTTAATATCAGCACTGCTTGGCAAAGGAGAAGAATTCTTTTCATTTGCTGAAATATTGAAAGGTGATAATTTAATACACACATTCACTAGAGACTTCACTGAGTTAATTCTTAATGAATTAGATACCATAAAAGATTTTGTTGCATATATTAAAGAAAAGGAGAAATTAATTTTTTCCGAAAAACAGATTACTCTATTTGGAGGAGAAGAAGAGTTGTTGGGCCTTTATTTAGAAAATGAACGTAGTTTTGAAGCATTCTCAAAATCAACATTACTACTTATACAAGAGGGCATATGGAAACATTATCAAAGACGACCGGAATATAAAGCAAAGAAAAAAGAGGATAAAATCAGTTACTTGTGGGATAGTATACTAAATAGAGCATATACTTGTGGGCCAGGTTACGAGGCAGTCGCAAAAGAATTGGCTAGTACAAATAGGTTTGAAAGAAGGATTTTAAGCAAATCTTTCTATGGTGCTCACATACTTGCAAATAACGAGAAGGAAAAAAACACCTTCAGACGTATGTTTCAAACTAAAGGAGTAACATACTGTTTCGTATTTTTAGATGAAATACGTTCAAGAGAAGAACGTAGAGCATTATTGGGAAATGTATGTTTTGTTGCACGTGGATTAATTAAAGAAAATAAAAAAGTCATTGGAATTGCCACTGAAATGAAAATACGGCCAATGTGCTCATATGATTTTTGTTTTTTAGAACTCCCTACTTGGGACTATAAGGTGGAAAAACAGTTGAAAATAATTCAAAAAAAGACCAAGATTTTTACTAATACCAATCTTCAATATATCAACGAGGATGAATATCCTAAAGTAACGAAAAAGTAGGGGATTATGTAACACCCTAAGTTGCGAGGGTTAATCTGTTGTTTAGGTTTGCTGTTTATTTTAATTATAAACTTATAAATTAGAGTCTCCAACATCTTACTACTTTACTTGTTTATCTTTTACTTCGACAGTGTTTTTTTTGATTAACTTTTTAGAAATATCAATCCCAATAATTTTGGCAATTAAATAAACACCTGCAAAGATCAAGATCAGTCCTGAAATACCAAGATAAAACCCGAGTTCACTTAAAGTGTTAATAAAAAAGGGGATTTCGAAAATTTCGAAAATCGTCGCAGCTATAAATATAGCGCCTGAAACAAGAACTGTAACAGCACCAGCGAGTCCTAAAATGCTCAATATTATGTCAGCAAAAGTTTTATTTTCGGATTTCACTCTGAAATTATAATATAGATAAATAATCAAAACTATAAAGAGCAATATTAAACTGAGAATATCGAGTATAGACATATTACCACTCTATCTTTTTTAGAACATCAATTACTGCTGGTGCCAAAAGACCTCCAACAATAACGCCACCTGAGCCAGCAATTACTCCGCCAATCACTGCACCTGCAAGAATTTTTTTTATAATTTCTTCATCGTTTCTTGTCATTCAAAAAACCTCGAGTTTAGTTCTTTTCCTTATCTATTTTCTTCTGTACAAAACGACTTAAATTTATCGATTTTTCTTCAATATATTTAGCTTGATCCGCCCTAATTGTAATATTTTTCCTTACGTAATTTTCTTTCCTAGCCATATAGTGTGTATAATGGCGATGAGTTTAAAATAGGTTTGTAGTGTGTATTATGTGTAGTGACACAAAAATGCCTTCCGACCTTTTTCCCTGGCTTCATCTTTTTTCTTGGTTAGCAGTCGGTTATGTAGCAGTTTTCTATATGTACGGCTGGAATGACTGGGCCTATAAGGTAGGGAAGTATGCGGTGGTGTTTATGGTAGGGATAATGGTTGGGATGGTGATAGTATGAATAGATTACCGGAAACCCCCTCTTCCAAAAAACATTTAATCTGAAGTTGATTATATTGATAGGAGTATTTCTATGAAAAAAATTGATCATAGTTGGGATTTTGCCAAAGCAAATACAAAATATTACACTCATGGCATACACAGTTATCCCGCAATGATGATCCCACAAGTAGCAAAAAGACTAATTAAAGAAAATAGCACTCATGCCAAAGTTGGTCTTGATCCATTTTGTGGTTCAGGAAGTGTTCTATTGGAATTTAAGTTAGCAGGAATTAAAAGTTATGGCGTCGATATAAATCCTTTAGCCACACTTATTAGTAAAGTCAAAACAACCCCAGTAAAACCTTCAAGTCTTTTTGAGACGTGGATGAAGTTAAAACCCAAAATTTATCACCTCAGTAATAAGAAAAAAATTCAACCACCGGTTTTTTTTAATATTGATTTTTGGTTCAAAAAAGAAGCAAAACTAGCATTAACAACAATAAAACAAGCAATTGATGAAATTAAGGATAAGAAAATACGAGATTTCTTTTTAGTCTGCTTTAGCGAAACTGTTAGAAAAGTAAGTAATACAAGAGGCGGTGAATTCAAACTTTACCGTATTAAAGAAGAAAAACTGAAAAGCTATGCCCCCGATGCCAAACTAATTTTTCAAACAGTCTTTGAGAAAAATCGACAAGCAATGGAATGTTTATACAAGGCCTTACAAAAAAACAAAACTCCCTCAGTGGATGTAATAGAAGCAGACCTTACCAAAAAAACAAAAATTCGAACCTCTTCAACTGATTTAGTAGTAACATCCCCACCTTATGGAGACAGTAGAACCACAGTAGCTTATGGGCAATTCAGTAGATTAAGTTCACAGTGGCTTGGATGCGATGAGAAAAAAGCAAAGCAAATGGATAATGTAATGATGGGCGGAATAGCTCCAAAAGCACTCACACATTCTTTACCATCAAAAATACTCGACACAACAATTTCAACAATATCAAAAGAAGATGAAAAAAGAGCAAGGGACGTGTTAGGTTTTTTCTCAGATTTCTATAAAGCGGCTGAAGAAATAAATCGTATTATGAAAAACAATTCAAGAATGTGTTTTGTAGTAGGTAATAGAACTGTCAAAGGAGTAAAAATACCAATGGACAAAATCATTATAGAATTATTTAAAGAATTTAACTTCAATCATGACAAGACAATTATTAGGAGCATTCCTTCAAAAAGAATGCCAAGAGTTAATAGTCCAACAAACAAACCAGGGGTTCTTTCTCCAACAATGAATGAAGAACACATTGTACTATTGAAACGGTGAAAATGTATGACTTATTATAGTAGCGAAAGAGAACGAAGAAAAATTTACAACACACTTAAAACAGACGCTGAGAAAACAATCGAAAGTGCAAAATCGGCTGGGTTTCCAAATTGCAAAGGTTTGTATCCAGACTGCCCTGAAAAACCAGACAAAAGTTGTAAACAATGTAGGACTTGTCCTATTATAGATGAAGAATAAAAACCTAACCTATAAATCCGTCGCTTTCTTTTATTCTCTGTACATAGTTATCGAAAGTGTTTTCCTTATCTCCCAGTTCAAACGACTCTTTTTCTGCTTCTTCTATTTCAACTTTATTAATTTCTTGAAACCTTTGCAATAAGTCTAATATTTTTTCCTTTTTTATTTTAAGTTTTTTAGATAACCACGCCATCTTCACGATATTAGCACCAAATTCAAAATTTGATTTTTTTTCATCTGTAAGCCTAACAGGTAACCAAACAATATTACGTTCATGTTGAAGTTGACTTATTAATATATTTAGCTCTATTTCATAACCAGTAGCAGTTAGTTCTTTTTCCAAATCATATCCATCACTATCCAATTTAACGCACCAACAACCACACTGACCATCTTCAATATTTGCTTTAGGGTGTTTTTGCAAAACTAACTGAGTCTCTATTTTTTCAACCATAGTTCTAAATTTATTCATGCCACTTTTATCTCTTATTGTTAGAATTGCATCTACTGAACCGTCAAGAGCCATCTCACTTACTCTATTTATATCATCTAAATTGAATCGACCACTTCCGTCAATGTGTAATATGCAATCGCATCCATCTCTTATAAAATCTGCGGCACAGCCTCTTACAATAATCCCTTTATTATTCAATGACTTGAGAATAGTTATAACGGTGGTAGGGTCTTGTGAGGGTAAGAAATCAGTATGTTTTGTTATCTTAGTTCTAATCCAATCACTCGAAGGCATTACAAAATTGACATCTATTCCAAGCTGTTCTAATTTAGGAAATATGTTTTTTAATAAATAAATATTTAATTTAGCGGAATTTTTATCGTATCCAACACAGTTTACTATTAATCCCAACCTCAAGGTATCACCAGCCTATAGTAAATAGCATCTCTCTTATTTAACTGCTTTTTCCAACAAATTCAAACAATGAGAGGAATCTCCAGTGTAAGTAATATAATCAGCGGCTTCTAGTTCTAATTTCTTACCTGGATTTGCTGCTTCTTTTCCTCTAGCTACTTTAACAACCCTGACTTTGAATTTCTTAACTATTTGGGCTACATTCATACCAATTAATGGAGACCCTTCCCAGATTCTTATTTCCATCTTTGTTATCATACAAATACACCTGGAAATAGTCGGCAGTCTAGGAATTTTAAATTAGACATAATTTTGTAACCATCCCTTGTTTGTGGGAAAGAGAGCTCCTGTCTTGTCACCTGCGTCACCATTTTTAGCTTAATGGTAAGCGATTTTTACATCTTCTCTCATACTATTATCATAACAACAGAAGATTACGAGATGA
>SDBT01015061.1_pt1 | contig 12307 bp, 10 predicted proteins | sample 2277101 | NCBI WGS metagenome assembly SDBT01 (sample SAMN10404973, study PRJNA504765) | marine sediment metagenome | isolation source: marine sediment core GS10_PC15, 103 cmbsf | place: Arctic Ocean: Southern Knipovich Ridge | collected 2010
ACACCAAAAGAGGGTGGTTCCCCCGTGGCAAGATTCGATATTGAGGTATGGAGTCATAACACACCGGTCATGCTGATCCGTCACAAGACTACAAATCTCAGTGATATGATCATTAAAGATATGAAACTGTACAACCTCATGGATTTCGATGTGGGTGGCTCAACGAGCTACAAAGACGATATTGGAGTCTACGAAGAAGAATCAGGAATCATATCTGCATGTGATGATAGCCCTCTGTGTGTGGCTATGGCTTCAAAACCAAGACCGGATGCTTGGGAGATTGAACGTCCCCTAAGACTGAAGGCAGATAAGGAACACCGCGACCTCAAGAAGAATCTCGAGCTCGGCCCCAGAGACATTGCCACAGCACTTCAATGGAATCATGGAGATCTTGATCCCAATGAGAGCAAATCTGTGGACATTGTCCTAGCCTGTGCGACCAATCTCGACGAGGCAAAGACTCTCATCAATGATAGTTGGGAGTTGTTCAAGAAGAAGATACGATGAAGTCGATACGTAAAGCGTTGCAGTATCGGCAGAGAACAGAGAAGCACTCTGTTTCTTCTATTGATTGCCTTGAAAAAAACGGAAGGGCTCGTAGGAGCCCACCCGCATCTAGTATTCTTTTTCAAAGTAGTTTGCTAACATTTGAGCCTCAAACGTAAGACTAGCGCGTTCTCCTTTGCAGTTCAAATCACCGCCGGTCAGTAGTCCCATATCCTTGAGAGAACGTAAGTTCCACTTCACAGTACTATATGGAACATTGGATCTGCGGGAAACTAAATCTGCCAATGCTGTCACCGTTAAATCATTGAATTTGAGTAATCGATGACTTAGTTTCAGAACCGTCTTCTGAGTATCACTCAACCTAGCATCAGCTAGTTGGAAGAACGATGCTACAAGACTGTTAAAACAAGCAGTAGAAACCTTACGGTCACTGGAGAACACGTTCACCTCGTGACTTAATTTGGCAGTCACCTTTCGCGTTCGAGACCCGATATTGATGAGTAGAGTATTTTGTTTCTGTACCGTTGATTGTTTCCTGGACAAACCTAGACATGAGTCTAAGCAGTCCGCCCACCAACGGTAGTGGGCTTCACCTTGAATTTCAGGATATTTCTGGCCGCGTTCACATCTGCATGAAGTCGGTACTCACAGCTCGGACAGTAGAAGTACTCTCCACCCTTCTCTTCCTCTTTCGAACAACTGTCCTTCACACGAAGGCCCCGTTCCCCACAGGCACTGCACTTCCGGGAGGTCCATGCAGGACTCACAGTCCAGACACCTCCGTACCTGTGACCGAGAGTAGCTCGTCGGTACCTGACTCCCTCGATTATCTGTCCCCACAGATTCGTGGACAGGTTCCAGCTGAAGGTCCTCATCCCTCCCTTTCCCTGGAAGTATTTGAGGTCCTCAAAATAGATGGTCTTGACTCCTCGATGTTCACAGAACCACACGGTTTCAGCGGCCAGCTGATGAGAGATCTCACAGTCGATGCGTCGAATCTTTGACCACGTAGCTCCAAGTTCCCTCTCCCTCTTCAGGAGATGACCTGGAGGTGGCAACATCACATGTTTCTTCTCCCAGTTGTTCCTTCGCAGTGCAGTCTGTGACATCAGGACTCTAGTCCTCTGTCTCAATACTTCTCTCTTCTTGTACAGGTTATCTCTTCCAATCTTGATCTCATCATAATTGTCCTTACTGTTCTTCACTGACAGGACCACAGGATGCCTCAACCCCCGGTCCACTCCCGCTCTTTTTGTTCTTGGAGTCGTGGGAAGGACTCGCTTCAACATCTCAGCATCAGGAGGCATGAAGGGAATGATAAGAGTGGCTTTGTAATCCTGTACCTTGAGGACTGGAGGGGCACACCTTCTGCTCTTCCTGAGCTTCTCAATCTCTCTCTTCAGCTCCGTTATTCGGTCCTTGTCAGGATTCTTCTTTCCCCTGAGGTTAGTAAGCTCTCTAATGAGGTGTTGCAGTCTGATGGTGTTCCTCAGCTGTCGACCCATGTCCTCATAGCGAGCACTCCTGTATTCGAGTTGTACTGCTCTCTGGAAATGGCCATTTCTTCTCTCTTCCTGTGCTTTTCTTCTGGCATGAGCAGACTGTCTTGGAAACCAGTCCAAGAAGCGGAACCGTAAGGTCTGCCCCCGATAAGGGGAGCCCGGGGCACGTTCCCGTCCAGTGATCCCAGGCGGGGTCTTGATGTAGAGGATTATCTCGTTCTCTCTCTCCGGGTCTTCCTTGAACCAGTAACCCTGACCAGTGGTGTTCTCAGTACTGGCTGCGAACTCCATCGTATTCTGCTTGAAGACTGGTTGGACGAAGGGGTACCCGTTTGACTTCCAGTCCTGAATCTGAGATATTGCTGAGTTGTGTGTTGTCAACCATGTACTCGACTTCGAGTCCATCAGGTCGCATACCCGTTTCCTCTGGACACTCCGAAATGAAGAGCTCTGTTCCGATATCTTGAGAAGGTGAATGTCCAGAGCCTTTCGAACCTGTCTACAGGCGGTAAGGGCATAGTGATAGTATGACCCCTTCTTCTTCCCACCAGAATCCTTGACCTTGCGAATAAGGTCCGCAGGAATCCTCTTCAGTAACAGTAGTCGTCTGAGCTGCTCCCTGTCACTGGACAGTATTCCAAGGAGGGCATTGACAAGCTTTCTCCGGGTGTAATCTGAGAGGACTATCCTAGCTGCGGTCTCAAGGACATTACGAAACATCCTCTCATATACGAGCTGACCGAACCTGTTGTCTCTCTTCCATTCAAGAAAGGACTCTTCCCGCAGAACCACATAACCGTGTCCCTTGGAAGTTTCAAGTTTTTCTCCAATCTGTGCTGCTCGTGCTTGGGACGAGTAGACCTCCGAGAGAACAAGGTTCACCGCCTCAATGTACCTTCCAAAGTGTTGTCCCAGTGTCTGGAGATCTATCTCAGAGCACTTCCTTCCAGACACCAGCTTGGTTACCACTGGTCGTGACTGTGGAGATCTTCTCTTTTTTCTCCGGAAGGCAGGGTCAGGTTTCCTTCCTAGTCCCTTTCTTGCGACCTGCCGATGGAAGGAGTTCAGAGCAAACTTCTGAACAAGGTAGGTTGATGAATCAATATTATAATATCCATCCATTGTTTCCTGGTTCGAACCTTTGGTCTTCCCCACACGGGGATGGCGCCGCGTTCTCTTCTTCATCAACCTAAAACCTCATTATCCGGTCTTTCTTGAGGTATTTAAGGTCATACAAAATCAGTATTATAATAACCAACGGTAGGATTTAAAGTCCACATATTAGACTCTAAGGTCGTTTAGATTGGTTCCAACTACCGAAAAAGTATATAAGTGAAATGCGGTTTAAATTGTTGCGTTATGTAGGCCACTACAGTATTAAGTGAATGAAAGAATGTTCCTACATTACTCTTTGATTTCACTCTTAACCTGATTTCTTATACCTAGTATATGTAACCGGTTCATCATGTAATGGTCAGTAATTATTCTGTCTATAGGAATTCCAGCTTTCTCTATACGACCCAGTTCTCTTGATGCTAGGTCTCCCATCTGTCTTCTTGAATAAAGACTCTTGATACGTGTTCTGAGAATTGTGCTCCTCAACATGAGCTGATCAAGAAACTCCTTCTTATTCAAGTCCGGGTTTTGATGTAGAAAATCTACGAGAGAAATTTGTTCAACGTTGGATTCTTCAGCACCCCTCAATTTGGTCCAGACTGCCACATCTTCAATGGTCGGAAGAAACAAAATATCGTCATCTATAGGTACACGATATATTACCTCTAATTTATCTAGCTCTGATACTTTGACCTCACCTCGAAAGCGCTCTTTTCCAAAGACTGCGGCTGTGACTCTTCTTGCAGCACGTAGATGAGAGTCCGGTGGTCCTCGAAGCGGTTCTATCAATGGATCCCAATCCAGTATTCCCTCAAGAAATACAAGTTTCTCATCCAAGTGGCTAATCTTCCACATTGTCCGCAGGAATATTTCTTCGCCGCCCGGTAGCTCTGCTAGTAACGTACTCACATACACGATTTCAGGCCTCTGGACCTCACCAGACTTGATCTGTTCAACAGTGGGTCTTACAATGATTGATTGTTTTGGCATGAGTTTCGTTTCTCCATACTCAAAATACAGTAGACCCCTTCATTATATTTGTAGTCCCCTATAGTATATTTCGCACTGCATTTCAGATACTGTAGACCGCTCCATTATTTATGTGGACCCGTACAATATTTCCCCTTCGCCTATGTTGAATAACTGGGGGTAATCAAGAGTCTGGAGCTTTACTGGCTCTTAGCCTTCTGAGGTATCGCTTGACCCTGCGTTCCTGAAGCTTCATAGCCGTCTCATCAGGATACAACCCCCCGTATCCGAGAGCAACTGTCCATTCCTCTTCAGAAAAGGAGATAGAGTCCTTGAGAGCAATTCTCCTCTCATGTTCTCCTTTGGGCTCGATCATCATTCTGAAGTTGGTCAGATCGGAGACTGCCCGACTGCTTCTGGACTCCCTGTCCTGTTCGGTAGTCCCACTCATAGAAACCGAAGTGCGACTTGTGAATATGAGTGTGGTATCAGTCTTTGCCTGTATTTTGTGGAGGACCTTGAGAATGTCATACATGTGGGGAGAACCTCTGAGAATGGACTTGGTTCCTGCAAGGGAGTCAAGCACAATGAGACAGGACCCTTCTTTGTTCGATCGTCGCCACAGGTCATCGGTAAGATCCTCAACACTCATCTCACCAAGAAACCTCACAACGTGAAACTTCCTGAGGACAGATTCAGGATCAAGCCCCATTCGAAAGGCAATCTCTCTCACTGTGTTCTCTCTGAAGGTCCCCTTTGAATCATACCAGAAGACATCACCCATGGAGTGGCTGATGACACCGATCTGTGTACACATCAACGTCTTGCCCGCCCATTGCGGACCGTAGATCTCAACAAATGACCCTGCAAGAATTCCTCCATCTATGTGACTGTCAAACTTAGGAAGTCCAGTCCTGAATCTTGGAGCGAGGGCTTCGAGCTCCTCAATATCCGCTCCTGTGAGGAATCCCTTCAGGGGTGGTTCCTTTTCCTTACCAGAATCTTTCACTCATACCTCTCTCCTGTTCCGAAGGAGTTCTGAGGTGACTCTTCCCTCAAGTGGCCTCACTCTTGGACCGTACCTGATGTCTTCCAGTGGGTCCCAGGTCATGCCTTGGAATGGGAGTCCAGTTCGATATGGTGCTTGCAGGACTGCCACTGCCTCCTGTGATGAGTGATACTGAACGGAGATTGTCGTCTGTCCCTCCCCATTCCTCTTCTTGTGCCTTGGAGTCAGTTCTATGAACCCCCTCTCGATGTCTCCTCCAACCAGACACCAGACTCGTGTGACATGATTCACATGACTCTGGATGACTCCCAGGTGTCCAAACAGTCTCTTGGCCAATGACGTGTCCCTTCTTGGCAGTCGTTGACCACGGGGGATCTTTGGATATGTCATTCCTAGGCCCAATATCTTGAGATACCGCAGTCGTGCTGGTGCTCCACGATACCTTGTCCCAAACCGAGTCGCACCCCTCATCTCCCAGCGCACCTCATTGAAATCAACATTAAGTGAGTGTGTTGCTGCTCTTTCACCTTGATAGAGAACATCCATACCCGAGTAGTTGGCTATCATTAAGGGACTGACCTTACCTCGAGTGAGTGCTTGGCTAGCAAGGGCACCCAGCTCATCCAATGGAGTCACCGTGTCAGAGCTCAGGTATCGTAAAAAACGAAACCTCTCCTGTCTGATGCACCCTGCAATCACACCCCTACCATACGGACTGTCCTCAAAGAGGTACCACTCGAAATTGCCTGGATTCTTCTTCTCAACCCCCACTGTGATCCCGTATCTCACATCTGTAAGAGGAACGGTCGTCGAACGAACCATGTTCCTAAAGGACTGGGTACGAATGGACATGAACCTGTAGAGGGCATCCATGTCGAACCCCGAGTCTGGAAGTGACGCTTTGGCCCTCTTCGCACCAAGCTGAAGGGACACCCATGGACGAACATCATCCCAGAGAGAATTGAGCTCGTTCTGTGAGAAGTTGTGGGACTGCAGTAAATATGCAATCAACAGGATGATATAATTTCCATAACGTAACAGGAGATCTGCATCCTGAGTCTGTATCTTGTCAAGAGTCGTCTTCATGTCTCTTGGAAGTCTCCAATTGTCAAGGTGATTGCGACTCCATGCTGTCCTATACCAGATGTCCTTCGTATAGTGATGATTCCTCAGGAAACTGATGAGGGTATTCGTGAATCCCTGTTGTTTCTTTGATTCTACGGCCTTGATGATGACCTGCACAAACTCTCTGAAGAAGTCATTAAAAGGACTGTACTCGGGAATGCAGTCCAACAGGGCTCTTCGTACGTCCTGTAGTCGTTGTAGTTCAATTGAATCGGCTCTGATAGGATCATAGTGTTCGAACACAAGATCAGACTCAGGCGGTGGTAGTGGAACGGAATCCAGAGGTCTGACCTCCAGTCTTGGAGTCCAGTACTTTCTCTTGGAGTCTATCGCTTTGATTGACTCTTCCTGACACAAGTCTTTGTCAAAGAACACTCTAGACAATATTCCTTGGTAATTGCGATCCCGGTCCTTGTCCAGCAGCTCCTCTCTGGTGATCTCAATTTCACCTACCTCTTTCTTCGAGTCCACGAGTGACAGACGACCCTCCAGGAAAGGAAAGAGTTCAGCTGCAATATGTCCTGAGAACTCAACTATCCCTAGTTTTTTCAACCACCGATTTGTCTTGGAGTTCCTCTTCAATCGACGCACCATGGTCTTATCCATCTCTGTCAGGTCTATTGACCTGAATCGTCGTGACCAACCGATGAGCGGGATGATCGGCCTCGTTTCCACAATGAGGACCTCATCGGTTCTATGAGGAATATGTACTATGCCCCTTGCGTAGTCACAGACAGGAACCTCACTGCCCCCTGGACGGGGAGGATAGGGGAGGTTGAGGACAATCTCGTCGATATAGGGTAACAGAGGAGAGTCGTGTCGTAGCGGTTGAAACCGGTGATGCTTGTAGACCCCAGAGGATGTGGCAAGGGATGTAGGAGAACCAAACCACAACGTACACTTTGCAGTGGATGTGAGGGCGGAAACAATATGAGTCACTAGAGTGTCTGTGAGCCCCGAGAGGGTTCGGGGTTCCAATGCCTTGGCAGTCTCAGTCCCGCTGACTATGACCATCTCATAGGGTTCCAGTCTCTGAGTCAATGCTTCGACCGAGGGAACAGGTACTCCATTGAAGAGTGTCGCATTTGTTTCATCAGAGAGGTCGATGAACTCGATTTCTCGATAGAAGAGTTTGGTTTCTTCATCCTGATGGTGCAATCGAAGGATCAATGGTCTGTGAACCTCATCACTGTAGTCACCAGCCAAATCGAGCCATGCAATCTCTCTGCAGTCAAACCTCTTAGCAAGGTCACGAGCATACTCAAGACCATGAAAGTTTCTGGCTATCAATGCTGCACTATCCCCAGGTGAACCATGAGTGGCGACCGACTCATAGAGGACGAAATGGTTTGAATCGTCAGTCCTATGTTCAAAGGGATTGCTTACAGATGTTTCAGTCAGTGGTACTGGGAGGGGAAACAGAACATCCAGAGAGATGGTGGATGGCACCTCGAAGGGCAATGTGACGATGACCAGACGACTGTGCTTCTTGTTGTCTGAGTGAAAAAGCGATCTTGGAAATTCTACAGTCGAACCAGTCGTCTGAGTCAACAGGTACGAGAGGTCCTCTCTTATCTTGTGATATACTGCATGAATGAAGGGAGTCAGGACCTGTCGTGTCAGAAAGGGTGGATCAATCCCGTCTATGAGAATGACTCCACGGATGTTGATTGGTGGTGGTTTCAGGTCCTCTCGGACCGACCTGTGATACTCTTCAAGCACCCCAGAACCATAGGAATCGATCTGTCGTTGTTCTCTGGGTGATGGAGAGTTCCTGAGCATCTCACTCCACTCAGAGTCTGTGAGCTGTCTTCTCCTCAGTACAAAGTCCACTGAAACAGGTCCCTTCTTGGAGTCTCCCTTTCCCTTCACACCAAGGTTGAAGGCTGACTTTGTCTTCAGGTCCAGAGAGAGTGCAGGAAACCAGCTGCCCTGCCCCAAGTTGTTCCTCGTCAGACTGGGTGTGGCTTGTCTTCGAACGAAGAGGTTGTGGTCGACCTTTCCTCTCCCACCAAACACTGGCACCTCTGTGGCATGAATGAACCCTGATGTGTCTTCTGCGATATAGTCTCCCCCATGAATGATGCCTCTGAGTGAGGATGGGCTACAGAGCCCCCAGGACGTCCTCCTATGGAGTCTGGTTCCTACTCTGCCGACGATGTTGTTGATTCTCCCACTGACCTTGGCTGTATCGGTATCAGTGAGATAGGTCTTCAATCGGTCTCTGATCTTCCTGTCAGATATCATCTTCAACAGGACTGGTTTCTTAAGGGGGTGGTCCTGGCCTGACCGAATCCTCTCTGTCACTCTCTCAGGGTATGACGACCTGCCACCATGAGATCCCGTTATTCCCTGAATGAGATTGTCAAGTATCATGTCTGCCCTATCCAAGAACTGGTCTGTCCCCAACCTGCTCCAACTTGGGCGTACCGCACCACCCACATAGAGCCTGTCAAGAAAGGGTCTGAGCCGGTATATCAACAGGTCTATGTAGTGCTGTGCAGCTCCAACTGGGACTGAGTGAATGAAGCACTGTCGACACAGTTCAACAAGATGCCCTCTCAACAGGTCCGCAAAGTCTAACTCAGGGAGGAAAGGATGTGTAATGACCACTGTTGTCTTTCCCTTGGTTTTCCCGTAGACATACATTCTCCTAGCGGTCTTCTTTCCGTCCTTCCGGGTGTACTCTTCCTTGATCACTTCAGGTCTTGGTAGAGGGTATCGAGTCATGGCCAGAAATCGGAGTCGTGCTCCGGCGATGTTCTCTAACCTGTTGAGTGGACCAATGGTTCCCTCTCTCCAGGTGTATACACGCCTCGTTTCTGTGTTTCCATAGAGAGCAGTAGTATTGAAGACCATGTCATGGTGGTCCTTTCTCAGGTAACTTTCGACCTTGCATATGGGAATGAAGTAGTCGTCCTTGCCTTCAGCTCGACGTAGATCACTCTCATCCTTGACTTCAAGCCATTTCTCTGATGCGTGATGGTATGGTTTGTCATAGACATCTGCACCCCTCTGAATCAATGGGATGAGTGCTCTCATTGACAATTGCTTTGTATGCCTGAGTGCTCTCTCAGGATGCCTGATAACTCCCTTTGGAATGAACACAACAACAAGATGGACTGACACTGTATCAATCTTTTCTATTCTCTATTCTTTCAACACATAGGAATTTCTGCTCTTGTTTGTCTTAACTGTGCAGCTCGAAGTCTAGTTTTGTCTTGATTTACCGAAGCAGTCCAGTACCCATTGCGTTTTCCACCTCACATTATTTGTGGGTCAGTTAAAAACCAAATATATTTTCACTTATGGTTTGCTAAAACTGTAATTATAACTAAATTAGGATTCCATGTCTGGTATCCCCTCAAGGGCAATAAGTTTTTAATCCCACAGTGCAATGCTATTCCTTGGTTGGAGTTGGAGAATCATGATATCGAAGAGAACAAAGAAACTTATTCTTGTTTCAATCATCATTGCAGTATTCATGGGTGGTTCAATAATGATTTCAGATTCTATGATTCCGACATACACCGGGGAAGGTATAATCAATCAAGACACCAATGCTTTTACTATTGTGGAGATAGATGAATCAGATCACAGTGTATCAATATATGGTCAGCATTCTTTTCTTTCCTTACCAAAATTAGCTCAAGGACAGTACTCAAATGACTCATTTCTCGTAGCAGATGAAAATGAACACCCTTGGATTACAGCAAATGTCAATCTCATATGTACTCTAAAGGCTGCATTACTCAGTACTGCAACGATTATTGTGAGCTTCTTACTTTCGGATTCAGAATATGATGAGTTAGACATTACGAAGGTCTATGAATGTGTGGTAACAGGAAATACTTCGACAGTCAATGAAGAACTAGTGATGACTGGTCATTTTGAATATTCTCTTCAGCAGGGAGAACAATACCAAATCTCAGTCCGTGTAACTATAATATTGTCAGGTGTTTCCAGTGTAGAGGGACTTCTTCCAGACGATCCTTGTTCTCTTATAGTAAACAGTATTGGCATCAATTGATTCGGACAGGTCAGAACAATCATTCCAATAAAACTAGGATTCCATATCAGGCATTTCCAAACCCATCTTCTTCAATTTACCAAAACCCTGACTGAATAGACTCATGTGATGACGAATGTTCTCTTCTGCTTCAGCAAGATCAGTGAGGTAAGGTACTGCATCATCAAACCCACCGGACTCGTAATCTTCTTTCATATTGTGTATTATATCGCTCATTGCAAGCATATCATCGGTTAACACTTTTGTGAGGTCAATCATTGATTGTACGACTGCTCGTGCTTCAGGGTCTGGCATGTATGGTAGGAAATCTTCGAATGCAACTCCTGCATTCTTGCAGCTCTGTACACGTCCAGGGATAATTTCAACATACATAGAGTTCATCCAACCAATTCTCTCAGAATGTGTAATATCTCTTAGATTCGCAAGAGAGAAGTAACCAGTATAAGGTCCAAACTCGATGGTTTCATAGGAAATCCAATCATCAAATGCCTTCAGAACGCGTTTCCAACCTTCTACTGTTTCAGCCATTGGTTCACCTATTCTATTGTCACCTACTGAGGTTATAAACTAGGGCGATAGATGAAAGTGTAGAATGAAAGCCACACTCAAGTCTACGATTCTGGAGATTTTGGATCAGTCAAAGGAAACAGGGATAGTGGTAGATTTTGAATGCGTAGATACTGATCTCTGTCACGAACTCAATCTTAGCATTAATCCGGACGGAACTATGACAATTGATCGAGAAAAGAGAATCGACCTTGCTATGCTAATTACTGAAAACGGAGTTGAGATAGCAGAGGTTGTTAAACTAATGACCTGGAAGGACTTTGAAGGATTAATAGCTAGTATACTGAGTGAGAATAATTTTGCTTGTACAGAAAGTTTCAGACGAAGAGGAACCTCAGAAGTTAAGGGAATGGAAATTGATGAACGAAACTGAGAGAAAAATCAACTGGAATTCACAATGATTAACTCTAGTTGGATAGAATTATAGTGGCAGTAACTAAGTCCGACATGGCCAATTCCCTATCAAAAAGAAAGAATCAATGACCCAGAACACAAGACAATACCCTCAGAAGTCAAGGGTCGCCTGATACACACTCGTTGAAGCCTTGACTGAGTGTCCAGACAACACTGGTAATCCTTTCCTTAACCATTCAACTCTATCTGCAATGTGTTCCAGACTGTGCTCATGTCCAAAACTGAAACTCGATGGACCCACATTGGTCTTCTTGCACCAGTTTGTATACACGTAAAGGGATACAACATTCTTCCCCTGCTCCTGTGCCCAATTACCAATCGCCTCGAATTCCTCAAGGTCTTCCTCGTTTGAAATGGTCATCAGCCACTCTGATCCACCAGGAGTGATACGGTGAACGAAGCGCACCACTGTGGAACCTATGGGGAAAGTCTTTCTCACACAAGGCCAGCATCCCCATTTGATGTAACCCTCGATTGGGTGACGGAGTAGGGTGATTCTGTCTGTGGATTTGCAGGTTGGGCAACGCTTGGGAGCAGTCATGTACTTCTGTGTTGTATGGACGATTTAAGCTCGTAGCTTTTCCATAATCAAGTCGCCAAAGTTACTGGCAATGACATAGATCAGTAGAGCAATAAAACCAATGAGTATGAACAGAGCCATGATATTCTGACTCAGAAGGTTTGCCTGTTCGAGAAGGGACTGTACAATATCTGTCTGCAGGATTTCATTCACCATAGATATACTCGATACTAGTTATATTAAGCATAACGCAAGAGAAATTCGTCATTGTTCCATTACTATTGGACAATGTACTAAAATAGGCACAGAAAATTGGAAAATGTACTAAATTGGTGTGCCAAAATTCGACAATGGACGAATAGACCTGAGCATTGGTTAATGGCTCAACCAACATAGAATTTGATGGATTTATTAGGAAGGTCGCAGATAGATATGTGAGTAGGAGTTGGTATGGATCAACGGCGAATGCACAGTCTAGTTTTTCGTTACATGCCCTCAATTACGAAACGAAACTCCCCCCTCCTACCACGATTAACTGTGTGTTCGCC
>SDBT01015062.1_pt1 | contig 12307 bp, 4 predicted proteins | sample 2277101 | NCBI WGS metagenome assembly SDBT01 (sample SAMN10404973, study PRJNA504765) | marine sediment metagenome | isolation source: marine sediment core GS10_PC15, 103 cmbsf | place: Arctic Ocean: Southern Knipovich Ridge | collected 2010
TAAGTATTAGATAAGTAAGATTGGTTAATGGTTTGATCCCTTCATCTGTTATATTTTCATTCCAGGCAAGGTCTAGATAAGTAAGATTGGTTAATTGTTTGATCCCTTCATCTGTTATATTTTTATTCCATTTTAATGAAAGATTGGTTAATGGTTTGATCCCTTCATCTGTTATATTTTTATTAAAAGAAAGCTTTAGATAAGTAAGATTGGTTAATGGTTTCAATTGATTGTCATTGAATTGATTATCATGTGGCGCCATTATATATTTACTTTTGTATATCCTTATTGCTTTCATATTTATATTTCTGTTAAAATATATTACTTTCATACCATTCTCTTTCACTATGTTATTAAAATATTTGCATACAATAGACAAGTTTATAATATCCATACATTGCTTTTTTATTCTGTTATGATTATGGTAATCATCAAAATATATAATATATGGTTTAATATAATTACCCACATCTAATGGATACATATATGATATTATATGAATTATTAGTTCTGCTGGCATCTTATCAAGACATTTATCTTGATAAGATATATATTTCTTGATATAATGCACTATATTGTAGACTGCACACGTTATCATAGTTATTTTTAGTTATTTATTATGTACTCATACAAATATATAATAAATAAATCAATTTTTTACTTGAACAAAAATTGTTTCAATATTTACAGCACATTTTCTTACCATCTTCAGCTGTAAAATATTTGGATAAAATTACATTTCCCGATAAATCTTCATCTGGTTTTGTATCTTTGTCTATTCTTTCACACAAAAGATAAATTTATGATATCTGAACATTGCTCTTTTATTTTTGGTTATATATGTGAATATATAACCAAAAATAATAAACAAATCAATTTTTACAAAAAAAAAGAAAAATTGTAAGAATTGATAATTGTTTTATTTATACTATATAAATTATATTTTCAATAAACTAAGTCATATTTAATATTTCTCGCTAGTCTTTTATTGTTTTTATCATAAAAAAGATAATATATATAGATTATATCATTGGGTGGTTTATTCAACACTTTTTGAATTAAATTACCCAATGTTTCTAATCTTTTCTCTATATTTTTTTTCTTAATTTTTTTTGGCGGCTTATAATTGTCAGGGTTCCATCTAATGATCACATATTTTTTTCCTGTAAATTCATCATAACATTCACTAATCCGTCTTTCATCACATGAATAATTGCCATTATTATATTTATGCTGATGTTCATCACATTCTATATGTAAAACCAAATCTGAACTCATATATATTTTATCTGGTCTGTACCGCTGACATCCTTCCATACTCTTAAAACTTTGATCAGTACCAACCAAATATGGTCGTATTTCTTTGATTTTATCTAAATATTTAGACATGATTAGTTCCATTCTTGATTTATAACCAGTAAGTTTGTTAAAGCAATTTCTACAAATTAACATTATTATATTATTTTTATCAGTATATTTTATAGAACTATTTCTATTATTAAGACATACATCGCATTTGTAAGTGCCAATATCATGTATACGTTCTAAATGTCTGTTCATATCGCTATTATGTTTGCATTTATACGTACAATTTTGTTGTGGGCAATATTTATACACGACTCCAATATTATGTACATTTACTTTATGATTTTTTAAACCGCTTGTTTGTTTGCAAACATGCGTACAATTGGCTACATCACATTTAAATAAAGTAACATTTATCTCATGAATTGCCGCTAAATGTGTTCTCAAACCTCTGTTAGTCTTAAATTTATTACCACATTTTGGACATATTCTATATGTCACATCTATATTATGTTTTGACGCCATATGTTGTTTTAAATTACCATTAGATTTACATTTATAATCACAATTTGGTTCAGTACATAAAAACCATTTGCAATTAATATCATGGATGTGTGCCATATGTGTTTTTAAACTTCTTTTATATTTGGTTTTAAAATTACAATCTAATTTTTTGCATATATGTAATTTAGTAGTCATAATTATAGTAATATTATAATATATCTTTTAAGTATTTATATTTACATATATTAGTATATTAATATATGTAATATTTTTTAAATTATTTCTATTTACATTTTGCAACATAATTTCTCATTTATACCAATAGATTTAATTTTTTCATTTGATAGATATGTTTGTAAAGGTATACTTTCATCTTTTTCATTTATTCTTTTACATACAGCATCATGCATGGCGTCAAAACATTCATATATATTTTCTCCTGTTTTTGATGATACTTCGAAATATTGTAAATGATATTTTTTTGCAATTTTTATTGCTTCATTATATGTCACCGCTCTTTTTTTTGACATGTCAAGAAATGTACCAACTAATATTACATGAACATTATTTTCATTGATCGATAGAAGTTGTAATAAATAATACTCTAATTTCTCAAAAGAATCCCTTTTTGTTATGTCAAAACATACAAATCCTCCTTGAGGATCACGGAAATACTGTTTTGCTACGGATTGAAATTGCTCTTGTCCAGCTGTATCCCAAATCTGCATATAAAATTTTTTATCTTTGTGTTCTATTATTTTTTGAAAGAACTCTACACCTATTGTAATTTGATGTTTAGAATCAGCCACTTTGTTATTTACATAATATTCTGCCATAGAGGTCTTGCCTACACCATACCACCCAGCAATAACATATTTAATTTTGTGAGTTTCAGACATTTTATTATATATCTAGATTACAAATAAAAAAATAATTATAAATTGTTTTTTTATTAAAAATATTTTATTCTTTTTTAGCCTCTTCTATTCTTTTAGCTTCTTCTATTGCAAGATCATTTTGATCTTTGCATTGAACCATAATCTCTTGACATTTTGGTCCCTCTTCTGTATTATTTATTATATAAAATATATTTATTTCTTTGTTATGTTTGTCATGATCAATCATATTCTGGATCTGTCTTTCGACATCTAATACTTCTTTACTGCTATAATCTTTTTGTTCATCCCATTTTATGTGATTGGTTTTTTTATTCCAGTCTATAGTATTTAGAGTACTTAGAGCATGTATGTTACTAGCATCTTCGACCTCTTCCATGGTATTAATATCTGCATCTACATTGTTATTGTTATTACCACCTATTGATAGTTTAAACAATTCTAAATATTTTTTAGCCCTTTCTTCTTTCCTTTTTATTTCTTCCTTTTGTTGATTTATTTTTTCTTTTAATTTTTTAATTTCTTCTTTAAATTCTCGTTTTGTCATATCTTGTTCTTCTTCTATTTCATCATCTATTTCATCATCTATTTCATCATCTGTCTCATCGTCTATTTCATCTTTTACGTGTTTTTTGTAACTGTGTTTAATTTTTTTTTCTGTTAATTTTTTTTTCGATGTTTTTTTCTTATCCTTTTTAGATTCTAATAATCTTTTTTGGTGTTTCTTTGTGCTGCAGTGCTTTTTTAAATTGTATTTATTATTTGTTTTATACTTGCATATTTTGCATTTAAATTTTTTCTTATCCATATCTATAATTTATATTTTATTATTCTACTTTTTATACCGTTTTAATTTTTTTATAAAATTCACAAGTATGTAAAATTTTTTTGAATATATTTTTGTATATATATAATAATACTATTAAGTACGGATTATTATATGGATTATTATGTGGATTATTATAATGAAGATAATATGATAAATAATGTACTTGATAAACAAAATATATCATTCAAAAAAATGTTTCCAAAAAATGCCAAAATGAATAATATTAAAGTACATGTGTGGAAATCTTTTAATAATACTCTAATAAATAATAACATAAATAATAACATAAATAATAACATAAATAATAAAATTGATAAAAATGTACCACACTCTGCTAATAAAAAATTAATAAATACTAATACTGGTACTGGTACTAAAAAGAATAATGTATTTACTATTGGATTCTTTGGTGAATATTCGACATATGGAGGTTTGAATATATTGATAGATGTTTGTGAAGAAATTTATAATGAATCAATAAATATTAAATTACTTCTTATGAAAACAAAAGAATATCATATTAAACAAAATAAACCATTTGTAGTATATAAAAAACGAATAAATAAACCAAAACGATCAGATTATAATAAATTAGATTTATATTGTATATCATACCAATATAATACTCCAGATACTAGAATAATTACATCTGATATACACAAAGCATTAAACAGCAATGTGCCACTATTGGTATCTAATAATAAATCTATGATTAAATTATTAAATTCTAGAAACAATTTTATGGTATTTAAAAGAGGTGATAAAAAAGATTTGAAAAAAAAGATAATGAATATCATACTGAATAGACATTCTAAAATTAATAAACCTATTACTAAAACTAATACTAAAACTAATACTAAACCTATTACTAAAACTAATACTAACACTAATACTAACACTAATACTAACACAAATACTAACACAAATACTAACACAAATACTAACACTAAAAAAGTTGTTCCCCGCGCACATCACAAATCAAAACGAAACGATAAAATACATAAGAATAAGAATAAGAAAAATAGGACCAGTGATAGTCACGATAGTCGTGATAGTCGTGATAGTCGTGATAATAGAGTTGCTAGATTACAAGGTACAAATATAAAACATGGTTCAATTTTGGATAAGAAAATACAATATAACAAACATATAAATAGAAAACATCTAACAATTTTATTTGCTGGTTATGATTTTAAATTTATTAGTTCTGTAATTAATGAATGCAAAATAAAATATAATATTTTAATTGATAAATGGGGTGGTGATAATAAACATGATGTAAAATATTCCAAAAGATTATTAGGACGCGCAGATATAATATTTTGCGAATGGTGTTTGGGTAATGCAATATGGTATTCAAAAAATATAAATAGTAAACAAAAATTGTTTATAAGATTCCATAAATTGAGAATGAATAAACGATATTATAAAAGAGTCAAATGGAAAAATGTCACAAAGATTATATTCATTACACATCATATTAAACATATAATGGAAAAAAAGATTCCAAGTATAATAAATAAATCAATTGTAATTCATAATTATATAGATCATAAATATTTTAATGTAAAAAAGTTACCAGATTGCAAATATAATTTAGGATTATTAGGATATACACCAAAACTCAAAAGGTTGGATAATGCTATAAAAATATACCAACAATTAAAAAATAAAGATAATAGATATAAATTATACATCAAAGGAAAAAAACCACAAGATATTGCTTGGATCTGGAATAATATAAGTGAAAGAAACTATTATTTAGAATTATTAAAAATAATAAATAGTGATGATTCTATTATTGTGGAAAATTATGATAATAATGTAGATATATGGTTTCAAAAAATAGGTTGGATATTATTTACATCAGATATAGAAGGATCACATCCAGCTATTGCTGAAGGTATGGCATCTGGTTGTATACCTATTATTAAAGGTGGTTATGTAGATAATTATGGAGCAAAAGAAATATATCCAGAACAATATTGTTATAGTTCAGAATCAAAATTAGATATCGGTAAAATAATATGGAATAAAAATATTAGTAAAAAATGTAAAAATTTTATACGTAAATTTAAATTAGACAAAATCGTTGTAGAATATAATAAATTATTTAATCCATTAACATTTATTAAATCGAATATTGTATGTTGTAAAAATAATCAATTATCACAATTATCACTGAAATTACCGGAACATCAATTTGTTGATAAATATGTAAATAATTGTTTTTTTAATTCAAATTCAAATAATATTGATAATACTGAATTAGATATAAGATATGAAAATATTGATCTATTTACCAATTTGATATCACCATATAAAAATATATTGTTTATATGTAATGATTATCCGGGATATGGTGGTGCTGCGACAAATTGTTATGATCTAATTAAATATTATCGAAGACATAATAATAATGTTACTGGTATTTTTATCACAAGTAAAATTCCAAGAATCAATGATAATTACATTAAACTTATGCCCAGAAGTATATTTGACGAATATATGCATAATAATAATTTACAGCGTTATGATTTGATTATATTAAGGGATTGGATTAATATCAAAGAATATGTATTGTGCCCAGTATATTATTTAATAGCTGGTATATTTATGAACAATCTAAACAAATCACATAAGTTAATAACAACGAAGAAAGAAATGGATAAATACATAAATTTCAAAGTATTAAACACAATAAAGAATTCTAATTTATCTTTTGTTGCAAGTAAACATACTCAAGATATATTGCTTAAATATTACAATATAAATACATACATATTACATTTTAATTATGTACCATTTTATGGAAAATATTATGAAAAAGATGATAATTGGAATAATAGGAAATATGAGTATGGATTGATAATGTCAGATTTTAATAGAACAGTAAAAAATGCAAATGCATCAATAAAAAAGATAAAATATAATGCGAAAAAATCTATACTGATCGGCAAAAATTCTAATAAATATAAACATTTGGGCTTTGAATGTAGAGATCTATTATCACATGATAAGATTCCAAAAGTATTAAAACAAATTAAATATATAGTGAGTGATAGTTTTTATGAATCCTGTTCCAATATATTAGTAGAAGCTAAGTTTAATGGATGTATAATAAATAAATCTACAGTATTGGAAAATATTACTACTAAACCTGCAGTATTGGTAAATATTACTACTAAATCTACACCTACAATATTGGTTAGTAGTACACAATATCCAGGATATGGAGGAGCTGCAACAAATGCATATGCTATCATAAAATACTTGAGAAATCTGGGTTATAAGGTGGCTGGATTATTTTTTCATGGAAAAGAAATACAAAAATCCAAATACGATATAGATAATATAGGAGGTATATTTTTCTCATTTTTTGAGAAAGAAACAATATACAATGAAAAATATATACATGATAATGTAATACAATATTTAGGATCAATACCAGATATTGTTCTTGCGAAAAATTATGTAGCGCCGATAATATGTAAAAATATATTTAATACATCATATGTAATCTATTTAGTGTCCGGGATAAATTATTTTGATTATCCAGGAATAGATCAAAATTTAACAGGTTTAGATATATTAAATAAATCATATAAAATGAAATTGAATAAATCATATGAAAATGTCTATGTGTATACCACAGAAATAAAATGTAATGAAGTTGTAGATTTAATATTATTGAATAGTAAAATATGTTATAATATATTTGTAAAACAATACAGTAATTATATACATAAAATATACAGCGAAGTAATAGATACAACGTATTGTTTGAATAATAAAAAATATAATAAAAAATATAATAAAAAATATAAAAAACAGAACAAAATATATGACATAATTATTTCATGTAGTAATCTATCACGACACGTAAAAAATAATTATTTCCTAATAAATGTATTGCTCGATAGTAGATTAAATAAATATAGTAAATGTGTAATAGGAAAAAATAGTGATAAATTTAAAAATATACCAAATGCAGTATGCTACAATCTATTACCAAATCATGAAAATATTAAAAAATTATGTCAAAGTAAATTATTATTATTCCCATCGCTGTTTGATGCAAATCCAAATACAGTTAGGGAAGCATATATTGGAAATTGTTTAACATTAACTACAAAAAATATTGGTTTTGCTGATAGATTTCCAAATTATTTACTGTGCAATTCTTTTACAATTAAAGAATGGGTAAATAAAATAATAAATATAATGGATAACTATAAAATATACAATAATACTAAAATCAATTATAAATCAAAAACAATTGATACTTTTATAAAGAATATTAATATAAAAAAATCAATACCAATCTGCAAAAATACCAGTAGAACCGGTCCGAGACTTGCACCCTGCAATTCTTTACCATTTGTAAATTTGAATTCACATGACAACATGTGCTGTAAGATAAAAGTCGGAATCTATGCAACTCAATTACCTTATAATGGGGGCGCATCAACATTAGCTTATAATTTACATAATTATTTAATAAAATATAATATTGATAGTAAACTTTGTTTTTACTTAAAGGAAATAGAAATAGACAAAGTTGTTAACAATAATAAACTACTAAATCCTAAGAATTATAATCAAGTTTATATGTTGCCTAGATTAACAAAAAAACTCGAATTTTCAAAAGATACATTAATTAAATTAAAGGATGTTAATTTAGTAATAGCCATCAATTACGAAATAGTCCCTATAATAAGAGATTATTACAAAGGAAAAATAATATATTTAATAGTTGGTTCCCCAGAATTTACTTTAGGTAAAAACAGTCCAATATCAAAAAATGTATCATATAATAATTTTTTATCCAATAAAAAATATAATATTGATTCATTAAAAAAAAGTAATAGTAGCAAAAGGAATAAATTTTCATTAGAAAATTCTGATATAATTTTGGCGAACAGCATACACACGAAAAAAATATATGATAAAATATATAAAAAATATTCGAGAAAAACAAATTTGTTGGGATGTATTGAATATGAAATTTATAAAAAAGAATACAACTTAACAAAAATTATCAATTATAATTCTAAGAATTACAAAAATAGGAAATTTGATTTAATTGCTATTTCAAGTAATTGGAATAGACCAGTAAAAAATGTGAAAATGGTATATAATATTTATAAGAACTTCCCAAATTTAAATAAGATAATTATTGGAACAAAAAACGTTGATTACGAATTTGGCAAAATTCCAAATACTATCAGTTTAGAACAAATATCAAACAAAAATATTCACAAATACTTATTTAAATCTAAGATATTAGTACTGGCATCTTTTTTTGAATCAGCTAGTATCACAATACTTGAAGCATTACACAACAAATGTAAAGTTATAGCATCAAAAAATGTGGGTATGTGCCATATTTTGGAAAAAAGATCCTTGTGTAATGATGTTTATGATGTAGATGAATGGATAAATAAAATCAATAAATTGTTAAAAATTGATAAAATGCATTACAATTTACCAAATGAGAGTGGATTAATAAACTTTATAAAGAAAATGGAAAATAATTATAAAATTAAAGTTTTAGTTGCGTGTGGAGATATTCCAAATATAGGTGGTGCTGCGACAAATGCATATAATTTATTGAAATTATTAAAAGAAGATAATAATTATATTGGAATAGGTTTATTCATATCCAAATTAGATATAAACAAATATAATTTAGATCCAGATAATATTGGGAATATTTATCATATAGCTTTAGACCATGATATTGACAAAAACTATATCAATTTAAAGAATTATATTCGTAATAAGTATAATAAATTAGATATTATATTTTGTAAAAATTACAAAGTTTTTTCAATTGTTAAAAAGATATTTCCAAAGACAAAAATTATTTTTTCTCCATCAGGGTTACGTTTTTTAACTCATATAATATCTAAAAAAAAAGATTGGTACAATAATATTAAAAACAATCCGATAGTTTTTGATAAGATATATAACTGTGAACTAAAACATGATGATAATTTATATGAGTTTATAAAAAAAAATGATAGATATTTAGACGAATACGCTTTATCAAAAGCAGATTATATTTTACCAAATAGCACATTAACTTATAATGTAATTAAAAATTATTATTGCAAGAAAGAATCTTATACAGATAAAATAATAGGACCAATATATTTATCAAATATAACAAAAGTAAATAATAAAAATATCGAATTTACAAAAAGAAAATATGATATTGGTTTCATTTGTTATTCATGGAAAAGACAGTGCAAAAATTATGATTTTGTTATTGACTTAATTAATTGCAGAGAATTAGATAATTATAAGATTATTATAATAGGAAAATATCAAAATAAAAATAAATACAACCATAAAAATTTAACTAGTATTGATAGATTGGAGAAAAGAGAATTATTAGACTTATATAATAATATCAAAACTATTGTAATCCCGTCAATGTATGATTCTAGTCCAAATGTGCTATCTGAAGCAGTATTTTCAAAATGTAATGTTGTTACATCAACAAATGTTGGCAACTTTGAGAATTTAAATCCAAAATTAATAGTTAAGAATGAAAAATATATATATAATTGGACAAAGGTTATAATTCGTTCGAACAATGGATATCTTCCTTATCTGGGCCCAACTAAAGAAGTTGTTAAAAATGAATTCTTACAATTATTGAGACATGTTATAAAAAATAACAGGCCAAACCAATCTAACCAGTCGAGCAACTATTCCATTTGTAAAAAAATAACAAATAATAGATATGATATTGACGATATTGGCGATATTACTGTTGATGCTGTTGGTATTTATAAAATATCAGCGATTTGGGATGAAGATCCAGAATTATCAAATTATTTAGATAAAAAATTAAATTATAAAGAATCAAATACATTAAAATCATTCAATGAACACAAGTTTCGTACAACTGATATTTCAAAAAATATATATTTAAAAATATTCATAGAATTAATTAAATCAAAAAATATTACAAATGCTCATTATATTTTTGTGGATGAGTCTATTGTTGAAAATATTACTTTTAAATATGAAAATATAAATATATGGATTTTAAAAGAGAAATCTGATGTATTATATTTCAACAAAGCAAAAATTTACTTTCTGAGAGGTAATTATAATAATTTTTATAATATATTAGTTCCAGATAATGCCTTTACATTGTTTTATCCTGCAACATCTTTAGTTTTTTCCCATAATATCAGAAAAAATAAAATTATTAAAAAAAAATTACTTACAAGAAAATATTTAAAAAAAGAACATGAGGTTTATAAAAAATATAATGCTGTGCTAATTCATGAAGATAAGCAATATAAAAAAATTTATAAATACTCAAAATTAATTGACTTTAATAAATTTGCTTCTAATAATTATTATTATATGAATTTAACTAGAGAAAATGATTTTATTTTTGTAGCGGATGCCATACAGGGTACTAAAAATCATGAGCTAATGTTTGATTTTATTAAATATTGTGAAGATAGTGAGCATATGTATAGAATAATTTATGTATCTAATAAAGAAATCTTAAAAACTAAAATTAATCGATCCATTACCTTATCGGGTTTTGACATTGATAATTTTATAAATAATTTAAATTATGTTGATTTAAAATTTTATCATAATCTTGCACCCAAAAAATTAAATATTTTATTTAATAAGACTAAAATTAATCTATTATTTTCTGGAAGAGATGCGTGTCCAAGAACTATATCAGAATCATTGGCATGTGGTTGTTATAATGTGGCTTTAGATACTTTAAGCGATGGTAAATTTTATTATGAACATATTTTAGGAAAACTAGTAGGAAATAAAAATTATAATGTTACTTTAAAAAATAATAAATCATTAAGTTATGTAGGCAGTAAAAAATTGTGGAATAAAATATTGGATATAAGTAAACAATCTTTTGATCATGAAATAATATCTAGACTGTCAAAAGAAAAATATAATATTAACAATTTGATCGAAAATATAATAAAAACTTTTTAATTTAATGAAAATGAATTTATATTCTTATTATCATTATCAAGAATAAAAAATTTATAATGATGATAAGAATATAAATTAATTTTATAAGGCAGCGCTGGCCCGATCATCTGACCACATCAAGCTGGCCCGGCCACCTGGCCTAACTAAGATGGCCCGATCATCTGGCCCCATCAAGCTGACCCGACCATCTGGCCCAACTAAGATGGCCAGATCATCTAGCTCTAAGAAGTGCTATTTGAATATCTCTTTTTCCTCTACGCCACTACAAATAAACTCCATTAAAAATAATTAATACAATTCTTCAGCAATCTATTACAAATACTTTCCATCACATTTTAGTTATTTTAAAGTTAATACAAAAAAACTCCATTAATCTACTACAATAAAACTCCATCAAATAATATTAATACAATTCTTCAGCAATCTATTACAAAAAAACTCCATAAATCTACTACAAATAAACTCCATTAAATTTATATTGCTCAATTCTATTGCAATCTACTACAAATAAACTCCATTAATTATTTTTCTACTAAAATAACATCACACAAAATATCTAAAAAAAAATAAGGATGAAGTTCCTAAACTTTGTTATTTTTTGGACGTAGATGTCCATCTGAAAGTTTCAAAAGATATAAAGATAAAATATTATAAAAATATTTTCTAATGTATAGTATATAATATAAACATGAATCGCACTGTGTATACGGTTGTGATTGTGATCTTTTTTGTTTTTCTTGTCTTATTTTTATATGACTGTTTCATTAAAAAA
>SDBT01015063.1_pt1 | contig 12306 bp, 6 predicted proteins | sample 2277101 | NCBI WGS metagenome assembly SDBT01 (sample SAMN10404973, study PRJNA504765) | marine sediment metagenome | isolation source: marine sediment core GS10_PC15, 103 cmbsf | place: Arctic Ocean: Southern Knipovich Ridge | collected 2010
GCCGGTCTCGATGCACCCGACACTCCCGGCTCCACCCCCGGTGTTGCCGATGTCGTGTTCACATGGGTCACGAACCCCGATTCGGACTTCGACCAGACCCGTCAGTCTGTCGATGCTGCACCGTTCACCCCGTGGGTGACAGACACCAGCCCGACGACCGTTGTCGGTGCTGCGGGTGATGTCATCATCTTCCAGATTCGTTCTGTGATGAACACGGTCAGTGGACCGCTCATCGGTGACGTTCTGGAAATCACTGACACCGTTACCCCGTAGGAGATGAAATGGCAGACCGTGGTCGGGGAGGTAATCAGCCTCCCAGAAATCCAGCAGCCGTATCCGCTCCCGGTTCGGGTCGTCGTACCGATGGAGGAGCTGGAAGCAAGAGCCAACCGCTTCGTGTCGCTTCTGGTGGGGCATACGGCGAACGTAAAGCCGCTGAAGCCCAGCAAGCTGCTGCGCCAATGGCGGCAGGAGGACCAGCCCCTCCAAGTGGAGGCGTGGCTGAAGCGGGAGCGCCTGCTGGACAGGCAGGAGGCGGCGTGTTCGGACCCACCACTCAGCCGGGAGCCACGCCAGCCGTAGGCACCCCTCGACAGGCGATGGTGGAAGACCCACAGATGTTCTTGCGTGTGCTGTATGGGGAATACCCTCATCCAGCCATCGCAAAGCTTTTGAGGCGAACAGGAAGTAATGGCTAATTACGGATTCGCAGACATCGTATCTGAGGGCAGCGCTCTCAGAGAGAATGAACAGCGGAGGGTTTCGGGGAACGCTTTTCGTGCGTTGTCGAACCCTCAGCTTGCTGCGTCCATAGCCGCAACCGCACAGAACTATCCCAACATCCCATCAGCCATCGTGCTGTCAGGCTCGCTTGCGGGACTCAAACCACAGGATGACCAGTGGAAGATTCTTGAGGAGGAAGTGGTCAAGCAGCGTGAAGATATGTGGGGCAACACTGGTCTTGCGCCCATGGACTATCTCTCTGACTTGGCTCAGGGCACATGGGGGATAGCGAAGACCGTGACCCGTGGTGGAATGATTCTGTTCGAGGGTCTGTGGGAGGAAGCACTTCCTCGTGGACTCAGGACAGGCGTCCTCGCATACCAAGACTCAAGCCTTGGCTGGGGTGGGGCATACGCCCAGTCTTCGGCATCCACACTCACTCGTGCGACAGGGCAGTTCTTCGGTGACCCCGCAGGCAACCTTGGTTCGACCATTGCGAGTTACCTGAACCTCCTGACCCCCGGTGCTGACCCGTTCGAGGTTCACACCGAATCAAGGGTCAACATCGGTTCTGGGTTCTTTGCGAAGTCTGACCTCACAGGCGTGGACAACTGGAATGTTCATCGGTTGCAGAGGCAGGGGATGACCGAACGTGAAGCTGTGCTTCAGGCTTCAGCAGAGGAGTTCGGTTCACCGTCGTCTGCGCTCTGGAAAGATGGAGCCGAAAAGGTTCAGGTCACCGGTAGTAACGGAATCAAGACCGGTGTGTCGCTGGGGCGACTGGCAACCATGCAAGTCTTCGAGCCGGGGTCTTCGCCATACAACTGGATTTCAGGGACCATCGACGCAGGCTCCCAAATCTTCCTTGACCCATCGAACATCGTGACGGGTGGGCTTGCCAAGGGTCGCCTCGCAGCACGGGCGATTGACGCTGCTGGTACCCAGCGCTCCCGCTTCGGTCTGGTGGACGAGATTCGTAAGACGGTATTCAGGACCGACGCTGAAGATGCGTGGAACACAGGCATCGGTCTTGGGTTCGCCCAGTCGATGACAGACTCCAAGGACAGTTACCACATCTATCGGTCGCTCAAGGGCGCACGCCAGAACAACCCGTCCAACGCACTGGTCGAAGCTCTCCGTGAATCCACTGACCTCACCAATACCCGCAACATTCTCAAGAACGCATCGGGCACCGAGATTGTCCAGAAGCCATGGAACACGAGCCTGACCGCATCGCTCTTGGGGCAGGAGCAGACCCTCAGGGGGATGGCGCTTTCTGGTCTGTCGGACTACAACGGATTCAAGATGGTCAACCGTGAGGTGCGTGAAGCCACTGAAGCACTGATGCCGAACTACGGTGGCTACCGCCCACGCCTGAGCCAGCGCCTCGAATCCAACTTCCTTTACGAAGGTGGCGAGCTTCGGCGGGTATCAGGCTCACGCAACGGTCGTGCAGCCACTCGCCTGTTCAGCCAGATGGCAGGGCGCTCAATCAACATCTCAGACTTGGACAAGGGCACAGGCGAAATCATCGACATGGCTCGTGCCCTCGACTCGACCCCTGACGAGATGGAGAGGGCACTGTCGAAGTGGCTGTCTCTTGACGCTGACTCGACGTTCGGTGAATCGCTGGCAGTCGTTGAAAGCCTTCTCGTCCCGTACCGTGACCGGCTGCGTGCGCTGGGCGTGTCCGATGATGTCATCAACAAGCAGACCGCCGTCTATCAGGACGCAGAGGCTATGCGAAGGTACTTCGTCAACCGTGCTGGCGACATAGAAGACCCCGGTGTCTTCACCATGCTTCTGGGCACAGGCGACGAGGTGGGTATCCCGTTGGCTCACACGCTTGCGGAAGCCACCACGAACGCCATCCCCGTTCCCGGTCGTGACGGTGGTCGTGTGATTCGCAGGATGACGGACTACCTCTATCGCTCAGAATCCGCACTGAATCAGGTTCGACTCGCCAAGGGTCTGGATATGAAGCGTTCCATCTTCTACGACGAGGATTTCAACAGGCGCATCGTCGTGCGTGCCGCTGACCAGTTCACAGGCTTGTGGCGCAACATGGTTCTCCTCCGTCCAGCGTGGACGCTGAGGGTTGTCGGTGAGGAGCAGGTTCGTGCTGCGGCAGCCGGTCTCCATGTCATCAACAATCCCATCAAGGCATTGAACCTTGCACTATCGAATGACACCTTGAAGCTGGGTCTCACGACTCGCAAGAAGTTGCTCCAGTCCGACCTCTTTGAGAACTCCCTGATGTACTCGGACGACTTCAACGCAGCGATGTCGATGCGTTCAGGCTCATGGTTCGACAGCTTCGGTGGTGCCGGTGCTGAGACTTGGACCCGCTTTGCACAGGACTCAGAGGACTACAACAAGTGGTGGTTCCGTGAGATGAACCAGTTGCAGTCCGACGAGGTGGGCAGCTATATGGCGAAGGCAATCACCGACCCTGATGTGCCGATGAACCTCGATGACATCAAGTTGGCGTTCCGTGAAGGCGACCTCGCTCACGCCCGTGACAAACTCGCAGAAGCAGGAAACTCACAGCGCCATCGTGCGCTCCAGACCGATGAGGGCGCTGACGCCTACATCGACTCCCTGTTCGCCCGCATGCACCTCAAGACGGGTGGTCGATACCGGACACTCCGTGAAGACGGGTGGTGGTACGACGATGCAGGCGAGAGGACGGAGTTCGGTTCTGATGCAGACATGGCGCTGGTACGCCAAAGGTTCTCAAACCCAGAGTTGGGTGGACCGTCGCCTCGGAACCAACGCACACCGTATGGGGAAGCCCAGCCGGGACAGGCAGGCGGTCCACCACAGCAGTCCGTTGGTCGTTCACGAGCCAAGGCTCGCACCCACGAAGAATACAAAGACCTCCTCATCCGCTCCGGTCGTTCACCTGAGCATGTGGACAACACGATGCGAAAGCTGGAACGTGAGACTGCCGGTGACGACAGGACGTTCAAGCTCCTCGACGCCGACCGACGCTCCGTGGACATTGCCGAAGACGGCATCCTCCCGTCTGACGTTCTGACAGACTCACGAGTCCTCAAGTTCGAGATTGTCGAGAACGGCAACGAAGAACTCATCAAAGCCATCGGTACAGGCGACTTCCGTGGCGTCAACTTCGACGGGAACATCACGGCATCCATCGAGCGTGACATGCAAAAGGCGCTTGGCAACCTCAGGGATGAAGGACAAATCGTTGTCCCAGACTTCGTGAAAGGTGTCGAGGACACCAAGAACTCAGCGCTCTACAACAACCTTGAGGAGAAGTTCTACGACTCCCTCATGGGCAAGCCGACGAACCGCTACTCCCGTTCCCCGGTCTTCTTCCGTGCCTACTGGCGAGCGGTCGATGACCTGATGACACAGGGCGTGATTGACGAGCGCACAGCTACCCAGATTCAGAAGATGCTGACCGATGGCGGTGGTGTGGCAGTTGACGGCTCAAGGCTCAAGACTTCCATTGCACGCAACGCTCGCATGGAGGACCAAATCAAAGAGACTGACCTTCTCATCGTCAAGTACGAGCAGGAGTTTGGCGACCTCTCCGGTCCTGCTGGTGAGGTGGTCGGTGGACTCCAAGCCCGACTTTCTCGTCTGGCTGAAGCCGACGTTTACGACGTAGGCAACTTCAACCGTGCCATGGATGATGCTGCCACAGACCTCAAAGGCGTCTACACCGAACTGGACAACACGCTCAAAGAGATACACCTGACCGAAGAAATCACGACAGCCGAACGTCACGAACTTGTCCAGAACCTCGAAGCCAAGAAGCGTGAAGTCGAATCGCAGCTCAAGAAGATTGAGGCGAATCGCTCCGTTGACGCAGACGCTGCCGACGAAGCCATGCGTAAGACGATGGACGAATTGGGTGGCGACGGCTACATCGGTGGACTTGACCCTGCCAACTCAGAAGCGATGTCGCACCGCCCGACCACGATGGAAGAACAAATCGAGCGTCGTGTTGCCGAGCTTGAACAGCAGGGCGAGCTTCAGAGGCGCACGGTTGCACAGCGGGACGTTTACCCAGAGACAGGCACCATCTCAGGCGAGCGTCCCATCGCCCTCACCCATGACCCTGTGGCTGGCAAGAAGGGCGACTTCCCTGCCATGCGACATGCTGAGAAGGCTGAGAGCCTCGCCAAAGAAGCTGGCTTGCCGATTCAGTACCGCACCATCAAGGCTGACCAGACAGGACAGTTCGGGACTTGGGAAATCCACATCGGTGAGACAGCCGGTCGTGGAACCACAGGCGAGTTCAAGGTTGTCATCTCTCGCACGGAGAAGGGTCCGCTGAGGGCTGAGACTTTCCGCAAGGTCAAGGGTCGCTGGAAGAAGCAGACCGAAAAGGACTTGGACACTTGGGCAGCGAACAGGAAGCGAGAGTCTGGTCGTCGCACGGAACTCACGGAGCGGACTGAGACCATCCCCGCAGAGGTTCCTCGTGGACCGGAGTTCGATGCCTACGCAGATGAAATCAGCGACGAGGGCTTGTCGATGATGAAAACTCCTGACCCTCTGACCGCCCGTGAGCGTGAGATTGCGATGCGGGAATTGGGTGCAACTGAAGCGCAGCTCCGTGACGCCAAGCAGATTCCGATATACAAGGATGCCGCAGCGACACGGAATCGCATGGACAAATCTCGAGCGGTTGAGTTCGAGAAGGCACTGGCTGGCGCTCCGTCGCAACTCCTCTCCATCGAGGAGGTTGACAAGATGGCGAAGGCGACTGCCATGACAACGGTGCAGGACTTGATGTACGACCTCTCCTCGAAGTCGGCAGCGTCAGACATGCTTCGCAACATCTTCCCATTCTCTGAGGCTTGGTACGAAATCATCTCCACATGGAGCCGTCTGGTGCAGGCGAACCCGAAGGTTCTCCAGCAGTTCCAGAAGGGGTACAACGCTGTCAACGATGATGCCCGACCATTCGACTGGACAGACGCTGAAGGTAACGTCCATCAGGGCGCATTGCCGGGAGCAGAGATGCAAGTCGAGGGCTACGACGGTACAGGATTCTTCTATGTTGACCCAGCCTCCCAGACTGAGATGTTTGCCTTGCCCTACCTTTCACAGATTCTGTCTGGCAACTCCGCTGCCGGTATCGGTGTCGGCGCTGCAATCGGTGGTGGGCTTGGTGGACTGTTCGCTGGTGCCCACGGCGCTGGTCCGCTTGGCGCTGTAATCGGTGCCGCCACAGGAGCCACCGCTGGGTTCGCAGTGTCCAAGGCTGGACTGGTCCCTGAAGGTGAATCCGTTGACCTCAACTTCCGTGCCCAAGGTCTCAACATGGCTGCCCAGTCACCGCTGCCGGGACTTGGACCGCTCGCTGCGGTCCCTGTCTCTTGGGTACTCAACATGGGTGGTACGGCATGGGAACCTCTTGCCGACCTCGCCTTGCCGTTCGGTGACCCAGACACAGACACGCCGGGAGATTGGGTTGATTCCCTCATCCCGCCGACTATCAAGAAGTTCTTCCAAGCAGCGAACATCGGTGACCCCGACGCCCTTCGCATCCGTGCCAACACAACGATGGAAGTCGCTGCCATGATGGTGCGACAGAACGAAGGCTCGTTCAACACCCCTGAGCAGATGAAGACCACACTGGCTGAAGCGTCCAAGCGTGCAGGCTGGCTCTATGCCATCAGGGGCGTGGCATCGTTCACGGCACCTACGTCGGCAACCTTCGAGTTCTCGCACGAGGACAAGGACGGTGTGTGGTGGGCAACACAGACGATGGCACAGGAATGGAATCGCATCAAAGAGGATGCCAACGGTGACCCTGCCGACGCATTCGATGAGTTCGTTGGCATGTACGGCATCGAGCCACTGACCTTCCTCAAGGGCAAGACTGAGACCATCAGACCTTCGGTGGTTGGCGAGAAGGGATACGCATGGGAGAAGTCCCACGAGGCAGTCTTCAATGACTTCCCTCAGACGGCGTACTACCTCAATCCTGTTGACCCCACCGATGACATCTTTGACTACGACGCATACGTCGAATCTCTCAGGAGCGGCGCACGGGTTGCGCTCAAGCCTGAGGAGTGGGCGATGAAGTCGAACCAGTTGGCTGCCAACATCACCTACGAGCGTTTCCGACAGTCCGCTGACGCCTACCTCGAAGCGAACGGCAGGAATGCAGCCACCCAGTATCAGGTCAACAAACAGCTTTACGGACTCAAGGAAGCGCTCAGGCGGGAACACCCCGGCTATGGGATGCAGTTGTCTGGCAACGTACAGAGGCTGTCCCTCGATGAGCAGTTGCTGGAGTTCGAGCGTTGGACACCAGCCATGTACGAGACAGAGGCAGGCAAGGGCGTCAAGCTCTGGCTCGCTGCCCGCTCCACGGCACAAGCCGAAGGCATGAAGCTCGGTAAAAGCCGTAATTGGTGGAAGACAAGCAACGACTGGCAGGCAGTCCAACTCAGGCAGGAACTCGAAGTAATCGCTGCGGCGACAGCATCGAAGTATCCTGCGTTCCTGTCGGTGTATACGGGTGCATTTGCACACGAACTCGAAGGAGGCAACAGTGGCTGAACAGAAACTGAAAGACGCCCAACTCGTAGCAATCAGCCTTCTCACGGGTTCCCGTCAGGAAGTCTTTGCAGCTACCCGTGAGATTGGGCAGGCGACCAGTACGGGTGAGATTGTCAGAGTCCTTGAGGACAATGGCATCGGTAGCACACAGGCTCGTGCTGCAATCCAAAGCACGGATGTCAGCAAGACCGCTGCGGACATCAAGGAGCAGGCGAACGACCCGCTTGGCATGCAGGACTCCGCACGGGGTGAGGACGGGCAGTTCTCGTGGAGGGAACTGTTCGACATCTCCAAGGAGATTGAGCAAGTCGCTGACTGGATTTACGACCCTGAGAAGGACGCCACGGTCACCGACCGTCAGGGTCTGACCAACGCTCAGGAAATCTTGCTTGGCAATGCCAGCTCTGAGATTCAGACGCTCGTCAACCAGTTGCTCGATGCTGGCGTGAGTATCAGGGGTGACGTACTGCGTGAGGCGCTGAACGCCGGTTCTGCCGACGAAGCGTTCAGGGCTGTCATCGGAGGTTCCAACGAAGCTGAACGTAAGAAAGCCAACGATGCGGTAGACACGCCGGGTTCGTATCTCAGGAACGTCCTGATGACTGGTGATGGCACTGAGGGTGGCATCAACTACATGACGGCTGAGTCGCTGAGGGAGCAGGGCATCGAAGCCCAGTTGTCTGAGCAGCACGACGAACTCATCGGCTCTGGCTGGGGCGTCTACATCAACGAGGACAAGGATGGTGTCCTCGAAGTCCTCTACATCGACCCCGACGATGACCGCCGTGCCATCGACAGGCAGGGCAACGATGTCGGCTACTACGACATCGGCAAGGGCACCATCGAGGGGTTCCAAGAACTCGACTCTCGTGCGCCTATCGGAATGGGCACTGGCACCTTCATCCCTTCGGGCGATGACATCAACGTCGTTGCCGGTCGTGCTGACGCCGACCTCCAAGACTTCTACGACCTCTACGGCTGGGAATACACCGACGTAGTGAACGACATGGACTTCGAGGCTGTTCTGCGTGACAGCGTTGGTGTTTCTCAGGGACTCATCGACCTTTTCAAGCGGGGAATCTTCCCGCTCATGGAGGAGTTCGAGGGTGCAGACCTCGACATTGACCTCCACTACCAGTACCTCGCTGGCGAGAACGTCAATATGTTCATCGACATGCCCAATGAGGACTTCGCTGGCTACCAGCAGAAGTTCGAGCAGATGGGTGTCTACAAGGCTCCCGGCAAGCAGTACGGGAAGTTCGACCCGAACCTCATCCGTGTCATCAACTCGACAATGGCTTACGCCAACAACAACTACGAGGCTGACCCCAACGGGTTCGACAAGTCCATCAACGACATGCTCAACAACAAGGCGCTGGCATCAGCGTGGCTTGGTGGGTCATCTGGTGGTGGCACCTCACGGACATGGCGTCCACCGGCATACCTTGCCCCTGACTACGCCGAACTCTCCCAAGCCGTGAAGCTGACGTTCGAGCAGAAGCTGGGACGGGCACCTTCGGGCGCTGAGATTACGTTGCTGTCTGACAAGATGAAGGCGAACCACCGTGGGGAGTTTGACAGCCAAGTCGAAGCCCAGCGACTTCAGTTCTTCGGGTCGGGTGGTCACGACGCTGGTACCGTACAAGATGTGAATTACGCAGCACGCTTCCAAGAAGACTTCGAGGGCAAGTACAGCGATGAGCTGGGAACCCTCGACCGCAGCGACATGCAGCAGAACATCATGCAGAACGCCCTTGGTTCTGTGCTGTCGGCTGACAGAGCGATTGGATACTGATGGCTTCCATCATTGGCGCAGGCGAAGGCTACGACCCGTTGGAGCCGGTAGGTGCCCCCGGTGGGGCACCAGACCCTGAGAACACCCCAACGGAAACTCCCCTCTTGGAGCGGTCCAAGGAGTTGCAGCTTTTTATGATGTCTGTCAGGCGACAGTCGTCAGGCTCGCACAGTGGCAACTACCACTCCAATGGCGGTGCCTACGGCATCGACGCTTCACGCTGGGACGCCATGGCTCGCCGTGCAGGTCTGGACGGGGCGAATATGCAAGACCCCGGCATGCAGGATTACGTTGCGGCATGGACGATGAAGGCGCTTTACTCGAAGTACCGCAACTGGAATCTCGTCGCTCTGGCGTGGAGTTCTGGTGCTGGTGCTGCCAGCGCAGTCATCGTGCAGTCCCGCAAGGCTCCTGAGTCAGTCACACTGTCCGATATCAGCGCCTTCTACGACGCCTCGTACACCTCAGGCGTCATGGGGAACATGCAGAAACTTGGGTTCAAGGGTGTCACGCAGGAATCCGACCTCTCACTTGAGGAGGCGGTGAATCGTCCGACCCGTGTCATCACAGGCACAGGCAACGTGTCCATCGAGGACACCTACAACGCCACGGCTCGTGCGCTGTGGGATGAAGCCAAAGACCAAGATGCCAAGGCGATGCCTTCGGCAGCCGAGACCCTGTTCTCACAGATTGACCAGTGGAGCCAGTCGGTCGCTGGTGGCGCTCGCCGTGACTTCCGCACAGATGTGTCGTCGGTACAGGCAGAGCGTGGCATGGGGGAGTCAGAATCCAAGGGTCAAGAACTTCCCCCTATGACCATCGAGGAGCGTGAATAATGCCACTTGGTGACAGAGGCGATGATGTCAAAGAACTTCAGGCACAACTCAACGACCTTGGCGCAAGCCTCACGGTCGATGGCATCTGGGGTCCGCTGACCCAAGGTGCCTATGAGCAGTACGGGGGTGACCTCCCTGCCACGAGTGACCCCGCTGACCCAGACGCCCCGGCAGAGCCGGTTGACCTCAACCCGAACCTTGAGCCGGGAGTTGACTACACGCCTGACAACGAGCGTGGGCGCTTCAACGTCATCGGTGGTGACCCAGAAATCTGGTACAACTCTGAGACCGACACATGGTCGGTCATCTACGTCGTCCCTGATTCAAGCCCACCCATCCCGGTTTACTGGAACATCCCAGACGAGTCCACGCTTCAAGCGTATTTCGGTCCCGACGCCACGCCGGTTGCGGACAAGCTTGTAACGAATCAGGACATGCTCGACTTCGGTGGGCTGTTCGCTGGAGCCTCCACTGAGATAGGTGCCACTGACCAGAACCCGCTCGAAGGTTGGGCGACACTCTACGAAGACCAAGCCAAGGTGCGTCCCTACCTCCGTGACCCCGAGGTGCTGTCCAAGATTATGGCTGCCTCCCTTGAGGGGCGCTCCATCTCGAAGGCTGAACTCGAAGGCACGGTCTGGTGGCAGGGCAAGACTGAGAAGCAGCGTGAGTGGGCAATCATGTCTGAGGCTGACCCCAAGACAGCCCAGCAGTTGCTCGACTCGAACAGGCAACGTGTCATCCTCGACATCCAGAACGCTGGCATCTCTGACCCGTCCGAAGAACTTATCTCGCTGATGACCAACAACTTCACCTCAGGCACATGGACAGAGAACCAGTTGGTCGGGCAAATCACTGCTGTGGCTGACCCGTACTCACCGTTCACTCTGACCCCTGAGGTGCAGGCAATCATCGGTGGCGTACCGATGGACGGCACCCAGCAGGAGGAGGACACCGTTGAAGAACTCCTCCAGAAATGGCTGGGTCCGGTCTACGGGCAGTGGACCGACGAGCAGATTGCGGAGAAGGCAGGCGAACTGCGGAACGACCCTGACGGGCAAATCAACTTCGAGAACCAGCTTCGGGCGCAGCGTGTTGCGATGTTCCCCGGCTACGAAGATGACTCCCTGACCTATCGTGACATCGCCCAGCCGTGGGCGAACTTCTGGCAACAGCAGTGGGGCGTCCAAGCAGACGAGACCGACCCTCTGTTCCAGCAAGTCCTCAACACGAACGATGCCGTCCAGAACGGTTCGGACCTAACTAAAGAGGGGCTGCGTCGAGGGATATCCAAGGTGACCAACGACATCCAGTCCAAGATTACAAGAGCCACTGGTGGCTCCGTGGCGAGGTAACGCATGGCTACATGGGAACAACTGAATCAGACTTACGGCTTAGGTGTCATCAACTCGCTCCCCCCGTGGATGGCGAACGCACCAGAGCTTGCGTCTGCCTACCTCTACGAGATGATTGACATACAGGGCAACGCACCTGACGCTGCGAACAACGCTCTGGAGACCATCAGGACGGCTCCTCAGTATCAGGCGATGTATGACTACCACTTTGCTGGTAACCGCCGTGAAGATGGAACGCTGCGACTCGATGAGAACCAGTACCTCTCACGCAAGCAGGGTTACCGAGATGCGATTATGTCGGTGAACCCGAACATGAATCCTTCCGTGTTCGAGGAGGAGTTTTCAGACCTCATCGCTGGTGGCGTTGATGAGGGAGAGTTCGGTCGTCGTGTGGATGCCCTCTACACGAGGGTGTTGACGCAGGGTCCAGAAATCAGGAACTTCTACGGCATCAACTTCGGTGTCTCCATGACCGACGAGGGCATCCTTGCGAGCCTCATGTCGCCTCGTGTCCAAGATGCCGTACTCGCCAAGCAGCTCACCATGGCTGAGATTGGCGGTGAGGCTTCGATGCGTAACTTCGACATCACCACCCAGTTCGTCACCATGCTCGAACAGCAGGGCATGAACAGAGAAGACGCACAACGTATGTTTGGGTCAGCCGAACGAATGGTGCCTGCCCTTGCTGCCCTTGCTGCACGCCACGGTGACTCCGATGACGAGTTTGACATCACGGACTACGCAGGTGCAGCCTTCCTCCAAGACCCTGAGCAGACACGGCGGGTCAAGCGACTCACTGCCCAAGAGGAGTCTTCATTCACTGGAGGAGGGCAGGTTGACTTCGCACGGTCCCAGTCAGGTGGCGTGACCGGTTTGCAAGATGTGTAAGTTGGTCGGCAATTGCCGACGTACTTGTGTTACGATTACATCCTCATCGGGGAATCCCCCGCACCCGATGACGTAACTGGGGCGACAGAGGTTTGAGGTTGTGAGCTGCGGCTCCCTCCTTCTGTACGCCCAATCAGCCGCAGCCAGCCGATAAGGACTC
>SDBT01015064.1_pt1 | contig 12306 bp, 16 predicted proteins | sample 2277101 | NCBI WGS metagenome assembly SDBT01 (sample SAMN10404973, study PRJNA504765) | marine sediment metagenome | isolation source: marine sediment core GS10_PC15, 103 cmbsf | place: Arctic Ocean: Southern Knipovich Ridge | collected 2010
CGATGCCCAGCGTATCAGCCAAGCAAGCCCGAGCAATGCACGCCGCGGCGGCCGGCAAGTCGACGCTGGGAATACCTCGCAAGGTCGGCCGTGAGTTTGTGAAGGCGGACAAGCGCAAGCGGAACCGAAAGGCGGCTAAACATATCCGGCGCAAGTTAACCAAGAGGAAGCGCAAACATGCCAAGACATAAGGGCGGCAGCTCGCACAAGCCAAAGGCCAAGGGCCTGAAATCACGGTCTACACACAAAGGCCCGCGTATGAAATCGGCCAAGCGCACGCGACCAAGAGCGCGTGGAAGTGTCAGAAAATGACAGCACGCCACCCAACCTACTCGCCCGAAATGGAAGACATGCTCTCCGATATGACCGGCAAGCAAGCCATGTTTTGTCGCGAATATGTGATTGACTGGAATGGCAAGCGCTCAGCTATAGCCGCTGGCTACTCTGAACGCACGGCAGATGTGATCGCTTCGCAGAACTTAGTCAAAGTTAAGATCATGGAGTGGATCGACGCGTTTCTTGGCTTCACGGATGATGGAATCGAGATAACCGCGAGCGTGATTGAGCGTGAGTACTGGAAGCTCTACCGTGCGTGCATCCGTGACGACAACAAGCAGACGGCGCGCGCTTGCCTGAAAGACTTAGGCGAACATCACGCCATGTTCATAAAGGTAGTGGCTAAAGCCGAGTCTGGCGAGCTTGCGGACAGGCTTCGAGCTGGTCGCACGCGCTTGCAGGTTGGCCACCCGCTACTGGATGAGCGCAAGCCGGCAGCTGATGGGAGTGACGCCGAGCACTAGCCCGTAACCTATGCGCCGCCGGTTCGCAGTCCGCAGGTTTGCCACAGTTCAGGCTCATAGCGTACCGGTGGCCTTCACATGCTCAACTAAACACACACACCAGACACGAATACCCTCAGGCCCTCGACCGACCGGGGAGGGGGGCTTGGTGTATAAATGTGCGCGTTGGGGGCCCCCTGTCTGCCGTTTCATCACTTGAAAAAAAAATAAAACTCTGTAACCTAACGTCATGAGCTGGCAACGACATTGTATTAACTGCGGTTGTCCGCTGGGCGATCTGTATAGCCCGCGGATGGTATGGCAGGCGCAACCTGGTGGAGCCGAGTATTCCTGTAGATCAGGGCCACCTGGCGGTCACGGTGAGCATATATTTGGGCCGTGGGAAAGTGATGGCACGACGCCGATAAGGGACTGGTTGATGTCGTGGAATTATCCGAAGATATCGTTATGAACTTCACACTCCGTTTCAGGCCCTTCAAATTCCGCTTGGGTATTGATATTGGTGACTGGTCATTTGGCGTGAAGGGCACAAAGGGCAATCCTGACTGGAGTACCCGGTATAGGCATGAGGTATCGAATTCTATTGAGTGGTCGATGCCGGTATCTAGGGGTCACCGGATCAGGATGCACAGGTGGATACGCAGCGGTAGAGGTTAGTGAACAGTGGCAATAAATAATATAGTTCCTTCACGCAAGCGTTCTCTGGACAAGAACGGTGGCATCGTTTTCTCTGAGGAATACGAGGTTGATGGTGAGGCGATACCGGAGTTGGTAGCCAGGGGCGTGTTGGATTTCCAGTATTTGCAGATGCGCTCTGATTTCGGTGTTCGGTTCGGTGATTGCGAGTGTGCTCAGGATGTCATTGCTGTGTTGTCCGCAGAGGGATATTGGGATGTCCGCAAATCGGTGTCAGATGCGGACGTAATTGCGGACATTGCTCCCTCAGATGCGGACAAGTCCGCAAATGATTGCGGACAGGAGATAGATGCGGACTGGCAGAAAATTACTGATCCGGTGGAACGTCGTCGGGCATATGACAGGGTGAAGAAGCGTGAGCGACGAGCCGCGAAAAAAGCCACTTAGCCAGGTTGAGCGTAATCGTCGTTATCGCAAGCGCTTTCCAGAGCGTTACAATGCTTATATGCGGAATTACCTGCGGAAGCGTCGGGCCGCGGTGTCAGAAACTGACAGTGGGGATGCCGATGTGTGATGCGGTGTTTCTATTTGGTGGGATCGTTTTCGCGGTCGGTGCGATATTTTTCTTGTACGTGCTGATTCTTGAGGAGGTTCAGGAATACCGGTATCGTAAGCGTTGGCCGATACCCAAGGACAGGAGCTGAGCATGTGCATATTGGCATTACCGAGTAACACTTTAGCCAGCAAGATATTTGTCAGTGGGCCGGAGGGTCAGCTGAAGGACAAGATATTCGGTCGAGGGACTTCGAAGCGTCAGGTGTCTAGGATTGACAAGGCGTTCAAGAGCACCACGCCGGAGTTTCTGATTAACCCGGACATCGGTGTACAGCGGGGCGTATTCAGTAATGCTGGTCAGCGGGACTTAAACAAGGTTCGGGCCAGGGAGCAGGCCAGTGCCAGGGTGGCTGGTCAGGAGGCTGATGCCAAGGCGAGGCGCAAGCGCAGTTTGCTGACGGATGATTTTGATACTGGTTCGTTGCTGACGGGATGAAGGCGGGCCAGTGGGTGTTGCTGACGTCCGTCTGGCACACCGGTACCCGCTTCATGCAGCGCGAGTTATTCATAGATTTCAATTTCTCACCTATTCGGGTGGGCTTTCCTAAGCAGGCCACCATGATCCACATGGAAAAGCGACACCGCAAGGTTCTGGAGGACCGGCTGTATTCTTGCGATTATGTGGTGGTGCCTCTGCGGCACCCTGTCAATATCTGGCGCTCCTGGAAAGCAAGGCACAAGCCGCTGGATTTGCTTCGTGAGCAGCTGCAGATTCTTACAGAGCTGGTGGCGCCGGTGCGGCCGATCTACCTGCCGCTGGATCATAGCGAGCGAGAATGGTACCTGTCGGAGTTGAACTCCAGAATGGATGCGGATTTTCAGACTGAGTTCCCGGTGGTAAAGCATGAGGTCGAGCCCGGCACCTTGAATCCTGAGGAGCTGCGTGAGGCGCACAGTTACCTGTTTCACGAACCGTTTTCGAGCATCTACCGTTGACATCCCTGATCCGAGACATCGACCTGCAGATCGCCGATGAAATGTCGTATTTCTACGCTGATCCGTATGGCTTCGTCATGTACGCCTTTCCGTGGGGCGAGGAAGGTTCGGAGTTACAGAATTTCCACGGCCCGGATGTTTGGCAGAAACGCGAGCTGGTAGAGATTGGCAAGGCCGTTGTGGATCGCAAGTTCAATGGTATCGACCCGGTGTTGCCGATTCAGAGGGCCACGGCCTCAGGACACGGTATTGGCAAAACTGCTCTGACCTCTTGGCTGATTATGTGGATCATGTCCACCCGCGAGAATGCCCGCGGAACAATCACGGCGAACACTTCCGATCAGTTGAAAACAAAGACCTGGGGTGAGCTGTCGAAGTGGAAGGATATGTGTATTACCGGCCACTGGTTCGTGTATCACAATTCCAAGGGCAATATGACCTTACGGCACATTGCTAATCCTGAGAACTGGCGAACTGACGCCTATACCTGCCGTGAGGAGAACTCCGAAGCCTTTGCCGGCCAGCACAACATTACCTCGACCTCGTACTACATATTCGATGAAGGAAGTAACGTACCTTCCTCGATCTGGACTGTGGCTGAGGGTGGTCTGACTGACGGTGAGCCGATGTTCTTTGTGTATGGAAATCCGACACGAAATCACGGTAGGTTCTACGAGTGTTTCCATCGGCAGCGTGAGCTGTGGGATACCACGCAGATAGACTCCAGGACCTGTAAGTTCCCGAATAAGGAGCTGCACAAGCGCTGGATCAAGATATGGGGGGTTGATTCTGACTACGTGAGGGTGCGGGTCAGGGGTCGGTTCCCGAGGGCAGGCGATATGCAATTCATACCTTCCGATGTAGTGGCCGAGGCACAGCAGCGTGAGCCCAGATACATCGACGACGATCCGCTGGTGATGGGCATTGATGTGGCGCGCGGCGGTGAGGATAGGAACGTCATTTGCTACCGCAAGGGCAGGGATGCGAAGTCATGGCCGGTGTATCGGATCCCCGGTGAGTTGACGCGCGACTCTATGCGGCTGGTGTCAAAAATTGTCGATCTGTGCGATCCCGAACGGACTCATATTGCGCCAGGGGGCATACCGATGCTGCCGGACGCCATATTCGTCGATGAGACTGGTCTGGGTGGGCCAATCGTTGACAGGTTAAAGCAGCTCGGTCTTAACGTCATTGGCATAAATTTCGGCTCCAAGGCCCTTGACGACCAGCATCATGCCAACCGATCTGCGGAAATGTGGTTTAGGATGCGCGAGTGGCTGATCGCCGGCGGTGCTATCAAGGATCATGCTGATCTGGAAATGGAACTGACCTCGCGAGGCTTTACCCACAACAAACGCGACCAGCTGTTGCTGGAGACAAAAGACGATATGAAGAAGCGCGATCTGCCCTCGCCGGATTGGGGCGATGCGCTCGCCTTAACATTTGCCCTGAATGTGTCTAAACTCGAACGCGACCCGCGCACTGGCCAGGTCATTTCACTTTCCGGGCAAGGAAGTGCGGCAACGGACTACGATCCGATGGAGAGAAACCTATGACTGCCCGAGCAAGCCAATACGAAGCCAGCGACGTTCTGACCTACACCAGTCCTAATGGCCTCGAAATTACCATTCTTGCCTCTGACGCGCTCAAAGCGCCCAGTGGATCGCCATATCTCGGTGACGATGGCACTCTCGCCCTGCCGGGCTATGCTTTTCGTGATGATGTGGACACCGGTATGTTCAGGTCGGCAGCTAACGTCGCCAATCTTGGCGCTGGCGGTGAGGAGTGTATGGAGTTCGCAGCAATCGCCGCGGCACCGGCGGTCGCCTTCTACGGCACCACGGCCATCGTCAAGCAAACCGGCGTAGCGGTGACAGAGGTTGCCATTCACGCAGCGCTGGTTGCACTTGGTCTTATTGCTGGACCATAAGGAGATAAATTTATGAGCAGAGCAGTCACAGTATTCCCAAGCGCCGCCAGAATAGTCACCGTAACCAGCAAAGAGATAACGATGGTGAGCTTCGACATCGCGCGCGGTGTCTGGCTTTTTCTCGATATCACGGATTCAGGCGGTACTACGCCGACGCTGGACGTCATATTGCAAAGATTCGATGTCGCAAGCGGTACCTGGGTGGCGATTCCCGGTGCGGTGTTTGGTCAGGAGACTGGCGTTGCTACCGCTGAGCTGACGGTCTATCCGACCATGACGGCCGCCGCCAACGATATCGTTAAAGAACATATCGGCGACAGATGGCGGTCAGTGGCGACCATTGCCGGTACCACGCCGACCTTTACCTTCTCGCTCGGTGGTCAGTTGCTGTACTGATGGTCATTGTTGTCCCCAGCATTCACCACACTGGCACGAATTTCGTGCTGCAGAACCTGTTGCGGAAATTTGCTACTCATCCAAATACCATCGCCAGCCTGCCGCCTGAACAGAGCAAGGTGCATGTGCATGTCGAGCCGAGTCTGGTCGGCCAGCTGGATCATTGGGTGAGGCTGATGTATCCGATGCTGGTTCCGATCAGGCACCCAGCATCAGTGGCAAGGTCGTGGAAAGCTCGCGGCAAGCCAGTCTCTGAAATGGTAGGTCAATGGCAGATGCTGATAGATCAGGTCGCGCCGTTTAAGCCGTCCTACCTGCCGCTCGATGTCGATAACCGCGAGGACTGGCTGGAGGCATTTTGCGATAAATTCTCTCTCGATCTGTCAACAGATTGGGAAGTGGTGCGCGGCTCAGGTATCGTCATAACCGATCCTGATGCCGAGCTGAATGCCGTCGAACTGTCAGAAATTGACAGTCTGATGTCGTCACCGTTTTTTGAACAATTCTACCCGAGGAACGATAATGTGCTTCGCATCGACGCCAGACACTCCGCCCAGACCCGCGCAACCGCCGCGCCTTCAGGATGAAGGTGTCAGGACTGCCCGAGCTGATGAGCTATCTCGTCGTCGCAGATCAGCGGGGCGTGCCAGCACGATCCTGACAGGGCCTGGCGGTACCTCAGCGCCGGCGTCGACCACTGGCAATACGCTGCTGGGGCAGTAAATGGCGATCGTTTCCATCACCCGCACAGCGCATTACAACAAGCGGCTGGAGTCGCTGCGAACGGAGTACAACAGTTTCCGTCCGCATTATATTGAGCTGTCCGATAACATCCTGTCTTATCGTGGCCGGTTTCTGGTGAGCGATCGGAACAAGGGCCACAAGCGCAATACCAAGACCTTCAACAACACGCCCAAGCGAGCATCGAGGACGCTAATGGCTGGCATGATGGCGGGCATGAGCTCGCCTGCGCGGCCGTGGTTTCAGCTCGGCACCCCAGACAAGGCGCTCAGTGAGTTCGGCCCTGTCAAGCGTTGGCTGAGCGACGTCAGGCGCATCATGCTGGCGATCTACGCCGGCTCAAACTTCTACGATGTACTGGCTCAGGTGTATTTCGAGCTGGGCGTATTCGGCACCGCGCCGATGGCCATTTATGAGGACTTCAAGGATGTCATTCGTTGCCAGCAGTTCACGGTTGGCTCGTACTTCCTCGCCGCTAACGGGCATGGCTTCGTCGATTCGTTTTTCCGCGAGTACCAGCTGCAGGTATCGCAGGTAGTGACGCAGTTTCAGTATGAGAACTGCTCGGTAGCGACTCGCAATAATTGGGACAACGGCACCACTGAGGCGTGGGTCGATATTATTCATGTGGTGGAGCCGAACGACAATCGCGATAGCATGTCGATCCGCAATCGGGACATGCCGGTGCGCTCGGTCTATTACGAGAAGTCCGAACATGAGAACAAGTTTCTGCGTGAGTCTGGCTTCGCTGAGTTTCCGATCATGTCGCCGCGCTGGGACGTAAACTCCGAGGACGTCTATGCCACTGACTGCCCTGGAATGACGGCGCTGGGTGATTCCAAGGCGCTGCAGATTCAGGAGAAGAAGAAGGCCCAGGCGCTCGATAAGCTGATTGACCCACCGCTGCAGGCACCATCTGAAATGCGCGGTCGCAGGGTTTCACTGATTCCGGGCGAGGTTTCCTATGTCGATCAGCGTGGGGCTGGCACAGGCATATCGTCAATTTATGACATCAAGCCTGATTTCAACGCCATCCTGGCTGATATCGAAAAGACTGAGTTCCGCGTCAAAGCGGCCTTTTTCGAGGATCTGTTCTTGATGTTCGCTAATGTCGAGAATCGTGAGCGGGTCACCGCTGAGGAGATAATCAGGAAGCACGAAGAAAAACTGCTGATGCTGGGTCCGATGCTTGAGCGCACCCAACATGAGCTGTTTGATCCGGCCACTGACCGCACATTCAATATCGGCGTTCGTGCCGGCATGTTCCCTGACCCGCCGCCTGAGCTGAGTAATACCAAGCTGACCGTCGAATACCTGGGCCCGTTGTTTCAGGCACAGCGCTCGGTGGCCACCACGGCGATTGATCGGATGGCTACATTCGTTTCGAATCTGGCTACCATTGCGCCGTCAGCGATTGACAAGTTTGACGGCGATCAGGCGGTCGATGAGTATTCTGAGGCGCTTGGAATCAGCCCGAGAATCATTCTTACTGATGATGAGGTCGAGGAAGTCAGACTTGAACGTGAGCGCATGGCAAGGGTCGCACAAGCCGCAGCAGCGGCCGAACCGGCCAAGGATGCCACGCAAGCTGTCAAGAACCTGGCCGACGCAGGAGCGACACCTGATTCAGCACTGGCGGGCTTGCAAGATGCCATACAGCAGACTAACGCTCCATGACCGAAAGCAAAGCACAAAAGGACGAAAGGCGGCAGCGCCAGCAACAGCTCAACGATATCTGTGCGGTTATGGACACGCCCGAGGGCCGGCGCTTAATCTGGCGTCTGCTTGAAAAGAGCCATATGTTTAAGACATCATACGGCGGCAGGACGAACGACTTCATTTTTAATGAGGGTGAGCGCAATATAGGCATCTTCATTTTCGATGAAGTTATCGAAGCTAATTCAGAGCTCTACCTGCTAATGCAGAAAGAGCAGATCGACAAAGCCAAAGAGGATCAAACCGATGAGTGAAGAAGGAAGCTCGCCAGACGCAGCAGGCGATACCGGTTCACCTGAGGGTGGAGAACCTGAGGGCAAGCAACCAGAAGGGACGCCAGCGGGCGAACCTGAAGGCGGCAAGCCTGATGGCAAAGACGGTGCCGCCGATGGTGATGGCACTGTTTTAACCGGTTCTGAGGGACCCCAAGGGGCACCGGAGGAGTACGCCGAATTTCGCGCACCAGAAGGTATTGAAGTCAACCAGCCGCTATTGGATGCGGCCAAGCCAGTTTTCAAGGAAATGGGCTTGAGCCAAATTCAGGCGCAGCAGTTATTCGACACCTATGCGGGCGTGATAAAGGCCGAAAGCCAAAGCAACGTGGAGTCATTCGATCAGACCATGAAAGACTGGAAGGCTGAAGCAGAATCTGACAGTGAGTACGGTGGTGAGAATTTTGCCGCGAACATCGGCGCCGCCAAGCGAGCTATCGACAAGCTCGGAACTCCAGCACTGGTGACGTTACTGAACGATACAGGCTTAGGGAATCATCCTGAGGTCATTCGTTTGTTTCATCGTGCCAGTAAACTCATAGTCGAGGACGATCCCGGCGGTGGCACTCGCGCCACTGGCAAGGATCAGTCTCAGGCTGAAATCCTCTATCCCGACGCGAAAACCGGGACGGGGGGCTAACTGATTAGTGAGGACTGAGAATGGCAACTCTTAATGCAACCTTTCTTACGCTCATTGACCTGTTTAAGCAGCAAGAAGGTGATGGCTCGGTCACAGCCACCATTATCGAAATACTGGCTGAAACAAACCAGATTCTCGATGATATGGTGGTGGTTCCGTGTAACAACGGCACCAAGCACCTGACCACGATCCGCACCGGCTTGCCGGCAGGCACATGGCGTAGGCTGTATCAGGGTGTTCAGCCCACCAAGTCGGAGACCAAGCAGGTCACGGATACCACAGGTATGTTGGAATCCTGGTCTGAGGTCGATTCGAAACTGGTGGAACTGTCTATGAATCCCGGTCAATTCCGGCTCAATGAGTCGGCGGCGTTCATGGAGGGCATGTCGAATGACATGGCCAATACCATCTTTTACGGCAACACCGACACCGATCCCGAGCAATTCATGGGTTTTGCTCCGCGCTTTAATTCTCTCTCTGCAGAGAGTGGCTCGCAGATCATAGACGCTTTAGGTACTGGCGCTGATAACACTTCGATTTGGTTCGTTGTGTGGGGCGACAGGACCGTTCACGGTCTATATCCGCAGGGCTCCAAAGCCGGCCTGACCCGCGACGACAAGGGAATGGTGACCAAGACAAACTCTGACGGCTCATTGCTTGACGTCCATCGTGAGAAGTTCACCTGGGACATCGGCCTGTCTGTCAGGGATTGGCGCTATGTTGTACGCATAGCGAATATCGACGTCAGCGACATGCTCGGTGGCTCGGTACCGCTGTACACATTCATGCGTAATGCGTTCTATCAGCTGCAGCAACGGCGTGTCACAGGCGGTCGAGCTTCGATCTACTGCAACACGGACGTACTGGAGACTCTGGACGCTCTTGCTCACGCTGATGCGTCGGCAGACAATTTCGTGCGCTTGGTTCCGCAGAATATCGCGGGCAAGGAAGTGCTCACATATCGCGGCATTCCGTTGCGCGAGTGTGACGCCCTGACAATCACGGAGGCTCAGATAACATGATCCTTGATCTTCAAAATATGTTTTCTGACGACCAGGCGCTGACGGCTACGGCTGTCTCGACTAACGTAATTGATCTGGGAGCGACCGGTACGCCGCCGCTTTCGACGATTGCTTTGGTCCGAGACATCGGCCCTGGAACTCCTATCGACATCCTGATTCAGCTGACAGTTGATTCCGGCGGAACAGCGCCGGTGCTGCTAGCTCAGCTGCAAAGGGACGACAATGTAGGCTTTTCGAGTGCTGTTGTTGTAGCAGTCTCGGCGACGCTTACCGGTGGAGTGACTGGTGACAGGCTCTCTATTCGGTATATGCCGGACGGTACAAACGAGCGGTTCATTCGATTGAACTACGTGATTACGGGTACGACTCCGACGTACACCGTGACGGCAGGCGTTGCTCTGGGCATCCAGACGCAGCCGGCTTAATCTGAGGACGGGGGCTGGCAACGGCCCCCGGTTTTACTGGAGGAGATATGGCACTTTTCAGAGCAATCAAAAAGGGATATTACGGCGACGTCATGCACTATCCTGCGAACGTGGATCATGGCCCTTTGCGGGAGATATTCGAGGCACCGGACGATTTCAAGTATCGAAGTGATGCTGACGGTAAGCCGATTCTCGATTCTGAAGGCAAGCCCAAAGACTTCTGTACCTGGGTGGTGCCTGTCGAGGGCGAGACACTGGCAGCTGTGCAGGGCGAGGAAGTCTCTGGGGAGACCCTGAGTGCTGAGGCACAGCTTGATGCTGAGTCGGAAGCTGCGGCACCTGTCGAAGCTACGCCTGAGGCCGAAGTGTCAGATTCTGACAGTGACGATATCGAGGGTGTTGAAACGCGTTGACCTCCGTAGTCTCCATTTGCACTATGGCATTGGGGCGGATCAGAGCTGGCAATATCGACGACATCGGTGACCCCACAACTGCCGCCATCAAGTGCAACTTGTATTACGAGCCGTCCAGGGATTTCGTACTGGCCGACTTTCCGTGGAACTTTGCCAAAAAGACTCTATCGCTCGGCAAGCTGTCCGAGGTCCCGGTGGAGTGGACATTCCAGTACACCTATCCCGCTGATGCACTGAATATGCGTTACCTGTTGGCTGCCAGCACGCTGCGGCAGCACAACGATCCTACCGAGTGGGAGATCATGTTATCGACTGACGGCTCGCAGGTCATAGCGACCGACCTCGATGCGGCCTGTGTGGCGTACACCGTCAAGCAGGAGAACGTCAATCTGTTCTCGGCGCACTTCGTCACGGCATTGTCGTGGTATCTGGCAGGCGAGGTAGCGATTCCCATTGCCGGCACATCCAAGGGTCGAATCCTCAGGGACGATGCAATGAAGGGCTATATCAACTTCATGGACGCAGCAATCGCGGCGAACGCCTCTGAGGGCGAAACCGGCAAACGGCGTGATCCTGAGCTGATCCGGGCGCATCAGTGAAATGCCTGAGCTACCGAAGCGAAATTTTACAGGCGGTGAGCTAGCACCAGCGCTGCACGCTCGGGCTGACCTGAGCAAGTACGCCAGCGGCGTTGCGATCCTTCGCAATTTCATCATTCACCCGCAAGGCGGTGTCTCCAATCGGCCCGGCACTGAATTTATCGCGCCTACCAAGAACGACGCCGACGTATCCCGGCTGATTCCATTCAAATTCAATGAGGACCAAGCCTACGCCTTGGAGTTTGGCGATCTGTATATGCGGGTTGTCAGAAACGGTGGCCATGTGCTTGAGCCTAGCGCGCTCATTACCGGTGCAACTGCGGCCAATCCTGTCGTGATCTCGGCGGTCAACACCTGGGTCAATGGCGACGAGGTATTCATAGACAATGTAGGCGGCATGGTCGAGCTCAACAGCAAGCGCTATCTGCTGGCGAACGTCACAGGCTCCACCTTCGAGCTGCAGGACCTCGATGGTGTCAACATCAATGGCACGGCATTCACGGCCTTTACCTCAGGCGGTACGGTTGCCAGGGTGTTTACTCTGACTACGCCCTATGTGGTGGCTGATCTGCCGCTGCTGAAGTACACACAGTCAGCTGACGTTATGACGCTGACGCACCCGACCTATGATCCTCGCGATCTCACCCGTACAGATCACCATGTTTGGACCCTGACGATAATCTCCTATGCGGCCACGCTCGGGATACCTGGGGCACCTGTGGCGACCGCTGGTGGTGATGGTGGCGGTGATTTCGACAAGGATTACGAGTATGTGGTGACAGCCGTTGACAGTGAGGGTTCAGAATCGCTGCAAAGCGTTGCTGCCAATGTCACCACGAAGTCACTGGATGGCACTCACTTTGTCTCGGTGGCCTGGAATGCAGTCGCTACTGCCGATTACTACAATATTTACAAGGCAGAGTCTGAAGTTTCGGACGTCTATGGCTGGATTGGCGAGTCAAAGACGCTGGCCTTTCGCGACTACAATCTGCTGCCGGACATCACTGACACGCCAGCTTTGGACCGTGATCCGTTCAACGGTGCCGGCAACTTCCCTGGCTGCGTGACCTACTACCAGCAACGACAGATTTTCGGTCGTACCAACAACAACCGGCAGACCGTATTCGCCACGCAATCTGGCAACTTCAAGTCGATGCGATTCTCC
>SDBT01015065.1_pt1 | contig 12305 bp, 24 predicted proteins | sample 2277101 | NCBI WGS metagenome assembly SDBT01 (sample SAMN10404973, study PRJNA504765) | marine sediment metagenome | isolation source: marine sediment core GS10_PC15, 103 cmbsf | place: Arctic Ocean: Southern Knipovich Ridge | collected 2010
CGTTCACCCACCTGCAATAGCAGAGGAAAAGCGTAAGTTTTGGGAACGAATCCCGAACGGTGCTGAGATTGAGTCTGTGATAACCGTGAAACGGGGTGATAAGTCACAGGCTCAACTCGGCGCTATCTGGGGCTTGATGTTAGCCCAGGCCGTAATCGAGCTTGATGATAGAGGATATGATACTTCGTTCCTGTATAATCTCGATAAGCCCACGGGCATAGAAATAAAGAGTGAGGACTTATGTAGATTCTTTTACAATGTATGCCCGATTTACAACGGCGAGGGTAAATATATCACCTTGAGCAAAACCAACACAGCCGAGGCTGCGAAATTTTTCGAGGATGTTAGAAATTGGATGAGTTCGCAATGGAGCATCATTGTTGAAGAGCCCGATAAAAATTGGCGCAATAAACAATAAACCGATATTTGGACAATAAGTAAGGAGAATAGAAATGAATATTAAAGAAGCGTACGAAGTAATGCAGGCAGAATGGGTAAGAGTAAATGATGTACAGAAGGGCGACACTGTGCGAATACTGAGAGATTACAACACCTACGAATTAGGGTGTGATGCCGGAGGTGATGATAATACCGAGAAGCAATCCCGCGTTGTGTCAACCAAAAACCGCCATATCGGCGTCGCGGGCTTTGGCTTTGTTCCCTTCTTTGTTCTCGAAATCGTCGATCAGCCCCGCGACAAATCCAAAATGATTGACATTAAGGGAAAGAAATGGTCTGAGGACACTATCGCCGAAGCGTTGAAAGCTCACGCAAAATGAAAGGCATAATTCCAGACGTAAACCAAGCCCGTGCCCGGCAGATGCTCCGCGACATAGGCGACAAGAAACCGTGGATGTCAACATTGGACAGAGTAGAGTTAAGGCGGTTTTGGGTTTTAAAGCGCAACTTTACAGATATGGAGTTTGACCATATTAAGCAGGTACATTTAAGGATTAAAACATGACCTACACTTGCAAACTCTGCCCCGAAACAGCCGTAATTAATCTCTCGGTACAGTAGAAAAGCCAGACTACAGATGTATCTTGCACTCAGAATGGCCAGACTACATTATTAAAGATAAGTTGAGGAAATAGGAGATTGAAATGAGAACTACAAGACCCATAAAATACATTGGTTGGAATACAATCACAAAAACACTGCTTGACCTAAAAGCAATTACGCCATTGGCGATGAGTTCAACTTTAATGCAAGATGGGGTATTTATACCATTTGCAGAAGAAGTTATCCTTATGGAATTTATCGGAGCAAAAGATTGTGAAGGCGCTGACATATACGAGGATTATGTAGTTGAGGGTGATCCTGATGGTGGCTTTAGCGTTGTAACATGGAATGAATCTCAAGCAGCTTTCGGTATCGTTAAAAATAAGGTTTTTCTTTACCCCGGAGCAGATACTTATACTTGGAATAAATTAAAAATCGTTGGTATTATTCATAGGAAATAAACATGAAACACAGAACCCAAATATTACTATGTATCTTAGTGGCTGTTACAGTAGGAGCAGGGTTGCTCGGATACTTATGTGGGCGCAATGGAGTGCGCCCCAGTATTATGCCCGTTGCAGATCGACAACGGGTATTCTACAAACCGGGCTATCTTGAATATGACGGCATTGATGGCGTGTGCGGACCCAAGACACACTTCGCCCAGAGATTGTACGAGCACGAGTGGAAAGCCGTTAAGATATGGAAAGAGAGGGAAAAATGAAACGGTGTAAGGATTGTAAATGGTTGCGAGAGGGCGATTCAAGAGGTGAGCCATATTTTTGGTGTGTAAAGCAAAACGCAAGTCGTTTTGCCAATGCAAGAGACTGTAAGCCAGATAACTGTGCTAAATATCGCCGTAAATGGTGGAAATTCGGGAGACAAAAATGAAACTCCCCCGCATCTTAGCCTGGATAGCATCAATCCTTATCCTGTTGAATATAGGCTTACGGGCGGTGATATTGTTTTGTGAATGGGGATTTTGATATGGAACATTACTCGAAACAACAATCTACTTTATTTGGAGATAATATGAATAAAATTGCACGGAGGCAAGAACAGCTGCCAGTTAAGGCGAAAGACCTGCAAAAATGGCTTCTTATTGGCAAAGCAAAGCTGGCGGCACAGATGAAGGCATTGAAGGGGATTAGACAGCTTACAGACGATGTGGCAGCGGTACAAGCCGCTTTAGAGGACACTCAGGACTTAGCAGAAATACTACTTTATGCCGAGGCTGGACTTGGGCGAAGGTTGGAGAAAATACCGAAGCAAGGACGAAACAAAGACTATGGTTCCTCCGGGGGAACTATACTAACCTTACCTCCCGGCATAGACAAGAAGCAAAGCCATTATGCACAAGAGTTAAGTCGAAACGAGGATGCTATTGCGGAGGTAGTGGCAGAGGCCAGAGAAAAGGGTGAAGTGCCTGTGAGAAATCAGGTTTTACGAGCAATACAAAAAGCAAAGCCGAAACCCAAAACACCAGCTCTGCCTGCCGGGAAATACAATGTTATTTATGCAGATCCGCCGTGGAAGTATGCAGATACTTGCGAAGAGGGAGCCATACAGGGCAAGGGGGCAGATAAGCATTATCCAGTTATGAGCATTGACGAGCTTTGTGCTTTAGGTGTAAGGAGCATTGCTGGAGATAATTCCGTATTATTCCTGTGGGTAACTTCGCCAATATTAGCGGAATGTTTTGATGTTATCAGTGCTTGGGGCTTTGAATATAAAGCAAGTTTTGTGTGGGACAAAGTAAAACATAACATGGGGCATTATAATTCGGTGAGGCATGAGTTTTTGCTTATATGTACTCGTGGAAGTTATGTGCCGGAGAATAAGAAGTTATACGACAGCGTACAAAGTATAGAACGAACAAAGCACAGCGAAAAACCAGAACAATTCAGAAAAATAATTGAAACCCTGTATCCTTCTGGCAAAAAAATAGAGCTATTCGCAAGGAAAAAATCGAAAGGATGGGCAACTTATGGCAATGACACAGGAATATGAGGATAAATTACCGTTGGGCAATGAATATGAACGTTTTATTGAAAAAAAATGGCCTATTTTCTTCGATAAAAATCTACATCCATACATCGGAAAAGACGAGCAAAGAAAAGGCGAAAACAGAGAAGGCATAGAAATAAAATTAGACCAAATATTTCGTAGAACAAAGCGGTTATATATTGAAACAGCTGAAAAGTCTGATGAGAATAACGAACGATTTATACCAAGTGGCATTTACCGATATGACAATACGGAGTTTTTTTTGGTGGGCGATAGAAAAGATGCCTATGTGTTTGATGTTCTGGTTCTAAGGAAACTTGAACAAGAAAAACCCCTTTGGATGATGCCATTGTCAAATCTTACATCGCAAGGATGGGGTATGGAACTTATTTATGTATCAGATTATGCGGTATATCACTTGGACTTTGAAAATATAGACTTGGAAACTTACTGAAATGAAATTCAAACCCCCAACACCTGAAGAAGTAACAGAATACGCCAAGAGCATTAACTTTGCGCTTGATGGTGTACAATTTATTGCATATTACGAGACGCGCGGCTGGATACCAAGCGGGGCAAGAAAGCAGATGTCAAGCTGGAAGGCGGCGGTTAAGACGTGGAAGTGTCGAGCAAAGAAGCCGGTATCTATCAAGAAAACCGTACTCTGCCTGTGCGGTTGCGGGAAAGAAGCTCACTTTACCTATATGGACAAGCATTATTATAGCAGTGAACACAGGAATAGAATGAAAGGATAAGATATGGAAATGATTTTAAGAATTGAGGGCGATGCAATGTCGATTGCTCATACTGGACTTGAGATAAGCGAGGACTTTTATACAGAGGTATGTGATAAGTTTGAGAGAGGGTTTGATGAAGATGATGACGATTCGCTTGACGTGGACATAGATTGCTTAGACCAGCTTACATTGTACCTAAATACATTCAAGAACTATGCGCTATCAATATGGCTTTCGGAAGATAGCGAGGAAATTAAGATTAGCTATGGTATCCGCAATACCAAAAAACGTCATTTTGACGGCGGGAAAAAAGTATATAGCCGAATTGAGGTCAAAAGAGAGGCCGTTACAAAGAATCTCAACGACCGAGTCCTGAAAGTTATTGATATTTTACAAGAAGGATGCATTGAGTTCGGAGACAAAGAATGACCCCCGAACTCAAACGGCGCATAATCGAGACTCTCGAATGGATGGTTAAAGATATGAAGTGGCGCGCCGATGATCTCCGAAACAACACTGAAAAAGGCTCGCAGGGCGGGTACAGTCCTGAATTGACCGAAGCGATAGAGCTTTTAGAGGAATTGAAAGGATAATTTGAATGAAAAACCACGAAGCCTGTTTACAGGCACTAAAACTGAACACAGCGAAGTTAAATACGACCGACATCCAGCTTGAGCAAGCCAAAAGCAAGGAAAAATAATGAGTGAAATAGATAATATTCTAACTAAATGGTTAATGGAAGACCATACGGGCGAAGATGTATCTGTAAAAGAAATGCACAAAGTAAAGCTTTATATAGACAAGTTACGCACCGAACTTGCGGCGGCGGAGAAAGAGCTTATCATTCGTCGCTCTGAACTTAAAGAGTCTGCGGAAAAAAGGCTGGCCTTGCATGGAAACATTAGAAATCTTGGAGATGAAAACAGAGAATTATGTGCCGCCAACACCAAGCTGAAAGAAGCATTGGAAACATTAAAACGAAGATTGCTATTTACTGGTCTATCATCAGAGTCAGAAGACATTCAAATAATTGAACAAGTCCTGAAAGGAGAAACCCTGATATTGGCTCGAAAACAACATAATTAAAAAAGATTCTTGACAAAGGAATATCGAGCAGGCTACAACAATCCTGTAAAATAATTCATTTAACCGGTAAAGACAAAGAGCTTGCTCAGAATAAATTCTTAATAGAACAATGGTACAGCGGCGTTGATTACCGCCAAAGACAAGGAGATTGAGAGCCTCAATATTATGGTATCTAATCAAAGCGAAATGGATAAGCTGATGTTAGCCAAAGACAAACGCATAGCATCGCTTGAGGGGGCGTTGGAGAAGATATTTGAAAACGAAACCAACCCAAGTATTGCAAGGGAAATAGCAAAGCAAGCCATCTCACGGGGAAAGGAGTAAAGAATGAAGCTAATTTATAGAATACTCGACGGCTACAAATACGATGTACGGCAGGTATATCGGCACTCAGTACCCAGATTAAGCCGTTTTAAGTATATCAATGATTATTTGCGCCTACAGGACGGAGTTCTGACGATCAGCGTAGGCTACGCATGGGACGGCCCCAGCGGCCCTACGTTCGACACAAAGAACTTTATGCGGGGATCACTGGTCCACGATGCACTTTATCAGCTTATGCGCGAGGGTGCAATACCACGGAAACATTACCGGAAATATGCCGACCAGCTACTAAATATTATTTGCTTAGAGGACGGAATGAGTAAGTTCCGGGCCTGGTATGTTTATCGGGCCGTGCGTATGTTCTGCAAAAAAGGCTCAATGCCCCGTGAAAATCCGAGGGGGAAGATCGTAAGGATAGGATAAGTGTGGATAATACCGAAAACATTGTCAGAATAGGAGATTGAAATTGCGTGAGCCAGAAGAAAGCAAAGAATTTGCAGAGTTAGCTTTCAGGACTTTAATAGAGAAGATATGAGCAATAAATACGGCGCACAACCAGTAACCGCCCAAGTCGGCGAACAAACCTGTAATTTCAGGTCAAAACTCGAATATAGATATGCGGTATATCTGCAAACCCTGAAAGAATCAGGTCATATCAAGGACTGGGAATACGAACCGCTTCACATGGCTATCGAGTTCCAGCATGGCAGGTATAACAATACCCGGAAGTATTTGCCTGATTTTGTTGTTCTGAATAACGATGATATAAGCGAAATACACGAATGTAAGGGTTTTTTCGCAGGACTGGACTATACAAAGCTCAAAAAGTATTCTGAGATGCACGGGAATCCTATTGTTCTTATCTTTGCCCGTTTAACGAACTGTAAGTCCAGTGGCGCTCAGTTCAGGCGTGCAGAGAGGATTAGCAAGCATATTCACAGGGTTGTCTGGCGAGCCGACAGGGACTTATTTCAGCCTATTAGATTTATGTTTGATTGTTAGCCTACTTTGCACTACCGATTCCAGCTATAATTCTATATCGCTCTCGACTTCGTTGCCCCACACATCCCAACCGTCAGTCTTTTGACGGGCAAATAGTTCTAATCGAGGCAATTTTCCAAATAGTCGCTCTATTCTAAGTTTAACTTCCTGTGGCTTGCGACTATGAATCGTTCTTTCCGCAGATACTTTTTGATATAAATTGTTTACCTTTTTGTATTTTTGCATTCGTCCTTTCGTTCCAAAAAGACATAATTCGTAATTCTTCATTGTCCACGCCCCCAAATTAGCAACCAAATTGCCCCGCTTAGTGATCTTTTCCCAAACAAACGCCACTGTAATATATTTAAACCCCCACGCTTTCATTATTTCCCCAGCTTCCATAAGATGTGAGTCTGTTGCCCATAAGAACAAAGCACAATCTTTAAAACATAATTTTTTGACGTTAAGAGAGCAAATGTCTTTTGTTTTTAAAGTTTTGTATTCATGATGTAGAGAATGAAACCTAACCCCACCGCTTCTGAATGGCTGTTTACTCCTATATCTCCACGGCGGATCCGCATATATTATCTGATACTTATTCATTTTCTACAATCTCCAACAGATCAAGCCCATCCACCGCCTCTAAGTATTCCTCAACCGCCAGGCTAAGTAATAACGTCTCGTCCAGGTCGCAGCGTTTTACGCGGGCGCGGGCTATAAGATATGCTTTGTTTATTTCGAGCATAAGGCGATAGCTTGTATAAAAACATTCATCGGGGGCAATTTAGGAATTTCAAGTTTTTCCCCTGTTGCCTCACCAATTCCTTGCGCAATACCAACCAGTGCTGCTTGTTGTGCCGGAATTACTGTTACGGCCAATTCACACGCCTCCAGCAACGCATCGCGCTGTTTTGTCAAATCCTCAACCAAAACGGCTGTGCCGTGTTCCATTAAGAACTTATTTTGTTTCAGCTGTGCTTGTAGCTCGTCCCAGCCGTTCCAGCACTCAAGTAGGCGGTTGGCATTTGCTTTCAATTCTTTTTCTGTTATGCCGAAATCCTCCATGTACTCATAGGGAATTTCACATAATAATTCATCAGCATCAACAAAAGAAATATAGAGCATTATGCCATCAACAATTTTTACTTTTCCTTTTGCATGTTCCATTTTGCACTTTCCTTCCTGCTGAAATAACATTTCCCACCATAACGGGTGCCAGTTATCGGCTACTTTAGCGTACATTATAATTCAATATCGCTCTCGACTTCGTTGCCCCATACATCCCAACCCTCTCGTTTTTGTCGAGCGAATAATTCAAGACGATTTACTTCAGGATATAGCCGCTCGATTATCTGGTAAGCAATTTCGGGTTTTTTGCTGTGTTTGGTAACTTGTTCTGTGAACACAGTATGAATCTTTCCCCGTTCCTCTTTGGCCACTGGTAGCAGTTTGCCGTGATACATATAAAGCAGATATTCGTGTCCATAACGGACTGTAAACGCCGCCGGTATCCCCGTGACTTTATTCCATATCATACGAGCGTGAAGTTTATATCCGAGTCCTTTAGCCACTGCTTCGGCGTGATACAAGTGCTTGTCTATTGCCCACAAAAACAATACTCTGTTCTCGTCTGAACGAAAACCCGCCTTATTAAGTATAGCCTCAATTTGGAACAAAGTGAGTGTGTTGTAATCAAAGACTTCGCCTGACGATCTTGGCCTAACATTCTTTTTACCGCCTTTACTTTGTTCCCACGGCGGGTCGGCATAAATAATTTGATATTTTTTCATAATATCTCCTTTATCATCAATATAGCTAACGTACACAGCATAACTGCGCAAAACTGAATCCAATGATAATATAGCTCGGCGGGGGTCATGTTTTCAACCTTTCCCTTTAACGTGCTGGTACAGTAAAAAGGCCAATAAATTATAATATCTATCCGTTCCTGTCCATTCCGATACAAAATAAATCATTGTGAGTATAAGGACGGTTGCGATTGTACTGCCGAGCGTTTTCAGAAATGTATCTTTATCAAAAGTAAAAATCGGTTCGGTCATTTTACACGCCCTTTCATTCGGCTAAGGCAATGGCCTCGTCTCTTGCCCCATCATAACCGCAAGTGCAGTCTGTTCGTGGGCTACCCTCATCTAAGCAATCGCAATTATGATGATGCCCTGACCATTGTTTCACAAAGGCCAGCAAGTCCGGTGCTGCGGCGATGAGGCGGGCGTTGTCTTTGGCCTCAGGAATCGTACAACCTTGACCATCAAGGTTAGCTACCGTTACTCCACCCCAAGATACGATCCAACGGTAGGGGTCTCCATTGGGATATTTTTTTGCTGTCCATTTTCCTTCTGTTCTCATAATCTTATCTCCTTAACATTAAAGTCAGTTATTTATTCGCCGTCAAAATCATCCCCATATAATACCATACAGATATAATCTAAGTATAAAGTGGCGTATGTATTTCTATTGTGATTATCAAGGAGAACAAAATATCCAGACTCAGTTAATTCTGCGAGTTTTCTTTCAATCTGTTTTAGCTTTCTCTTAAGTTTACATAAATTGAAGGCGTTGTTCTTTTTTAGGCAGTTACCAACGCATTTTTCAAAAACCACCCACGTTGTTGATTGTCTTCGGCCAAAACTACCACCATCACAATTCAATATTATACTAACTCCGCATTTTTCAGCATTCTCTAAAAAACCATTCATTTCTCTAATTAACTTAACAAGGGGCCGGGTTTCTTGTTTCATTTGCTGTGTAGCTTTATTCATATCATACTCCTTTTACAACATACAACAGAACAACGGCTCTGCGGGAGGGGGTTAGGGTTTCAATCTTTTCCTGTTCAGGTCACGGAGTTTGTTGTAGAAGGCGATGGGTTTTTCGTCATAATCATACTCCTCTGCCCAGCAACGAAAATCTTCCTCAACGGCTGTCCCTGGGCAACTATTGCAAGACCCCTTGTTTTTATTTGCATCATATTCACAAAAAAAGCAGTTATTATGTAAGCCTAATGTTTTGTTGGCCCTGCACCACATACGTTTTAATCTAGTGGTTGATGTGCTTGAACCGCTTTTCGCTTGTTCTGCAATCCACCCCCACATGGACAGGCAGTTTTTCCAGCATAAATCTAATTTACTCATTTTCTTTGCCATTACAACACCTCTACTTTCACATTAAAAGAAGCCCCCAGTGTTCCGGGGTTGAAACTGACAGGTAACAACGTAGAATTGACTGAGGGCTTCGTTAATTTCATGTTACCTGCCATACCTTAAGTATAACCTAAAATCGGCTCGATGGTTGTTATTTCTTTAATTTTCTCAATATTTTTATTGACAAATAAGAAAAAATCTGTTCTAATGACATTTATGAAGCAAATACCGCTTACACAAGGTCAAATTGCACTTGTTGACGATGAAGATTTTGTTCGTCTGAATAAATATAAATGGTTTGCTCAGAAAGTCCCTTATGGATATTATGCTGCAAGGAATCAATCCTTTCCGGGGTTGTGCGGCGATTATCGTAAACGACGGTACTTGAGTTCACCAATGATAATAAGGGTGCAGATGTCTCGTCAAATCTTAGGGCTTGCAACCGATGATCCCAGAGAACCTGATCATAAAAATCACAACACACTTAATAATTGTAAGAAAAACCTCAGAATAGCAACAAAACAACAAAACCATTGGAATAAGAACTTCCCAAGAGGCAAGACTGGCCTAATAGGCGTCCGAAAAGAAAAAAATGGGCGATATATTGCTTGCATTCAAAGCAATCACAAGAAACTTCTTTATTTGGGTACATTTGACACTGCGGAGGAAGCGGCAACCGCCAGAGACGAAAAAGCCTTAGAACTTCGTGGCGAATTTGCCGTATTAAACAAAGTGTCCTAATCGCCTAAGTGTCCAACATGAATAAATCGTGGATAATTGGCTGAAAAAGGGGAAAGTGGAGAAATACTTGACTTTGGATAAAAAATCTCGTATAATATTATACATCGCTTGCGGCCTAACCGTGAGTCCCCGTACAGCTTCGGCGGTGCGGGTTTATTTGAATATGTCCCCTGCGGGGGATTATAATAAGAGGCTCAGACGTGAGCCCGCCACTGTTGGGGAACTCAACGGTGGCAAAGATATACGATGATTACAGCAGGGCTGGGGCGATCTGATCTTAGCTACAAACCCCAGCCTGGAAATTCACAGCGTGTCGGACGGACACGTTTATTAAATACTTCACCCTGCCAGTGCAGGGAGTTACAAGGATGTAATATGAGATTTTTACGAAAACTGTTATTTTGGGCATGTCATCAAGCGACTTGCTGGACAGAAATAGTGCCCTGGTGTGTTGGCAATGTTTACCCGCGGATATTTATGGGCAAACTAACACCGGAAGAGCTTGAATACGGCAAGTCATTACAAGGCTTTGCCGAAGAAGTATTGGCCAGAAGCGAATAAAAGAGTAAAATATGGCAAAGGCAGACTCAGACAAAAGGAGTGAAAAGGCGTTCGAGATAACCAAAAACGTCAAAACCAGTGCGATTCAGACTTTACGAGAAGTTAGAGCAGGAATCAGTAATTGTCCCAAATGTGGGCATGAACTGTTCAAGGGATAATATGCGAGCCACAGAATACCTCCACGCAGTCAAGAACGGGGTTCAGGGGGACGATCTTCCCCAGTACACACATATCAACATAAAAGACTTACTAACAAGGCAGGCGATTACCAGACACAGGCGAAAAATCAGGGCAGGACGGTTGCTCTTTTGATAATAGGATGAATCAAGCAGTAAACAAGGGAAGGCAAAGTGGAATCTAAACCGACGGAAGCGGAGCGGAACTGGGTAACGGGAACCGTGTCGAGACAAAAACGGATTAGCTGTGATATGTCATTTTCCACTCAATACCTGAACATATAGGCCCTACGATATCAAAACCTTTGGGCTATCCTGTTAGAGTATCCGGAAGAAACCGCTTATAAGAAAATGAAATGTAAATACATTACCTTTACATTGTTGAGAAGATGTAAACAGAAAGTAATAACATTCGCAAGAGGGCTTTAAAATGGCAGACGCTTTGTATATTGCTCGGTTAAGGGCTATTAAAAACGCTAATCCTAAGCGGATATTTGGACAGGCATACAATGTTGCTGTGAAGGGAGATAAAGTGTTCCTGGCCAAGCGGAGGCACACTACAACCCAAACAGGAACAGACACGGGAAGTAATTAAAGTTGAAACTTAACGGGGCGCGGGACAAAAACAACTAAATACAGATAAATGTTTTGCCCGCCCCTGTTTTATATAGCTCTTTTAAAAGTGAATAGACGTTTATATTACAGGTGTTTCGATGTTGATCGAGTACCCTAACGACTTAATAAAGCAAATATCAGCCTCCGAGAGCGTCTTATTACCTGTCAGGGCTACGAATAATCTTGCTTTGTCGCACACCGGGTAGATACGATCAACACCGTAGACGTTCTTGATTTTGACTGTGATTTCCATGATTAAGCTCCCTCTGCTTTGGCGATAGCTTGTTTGGCTATGCAGTTGAAACAGCCGTGGGTTTCCCAATCATCACAGGCGAAACCGGCAAATGGCCGCAACGCTTCCAGCAAGTCCGGTGCTGCAGCGATGAGGCGGGCGTTGTCTTTGGCTGACGCATGGTTAGTAAACTCGATTTCGGCAATAATATCACCACCATTATAGTCCACAACGTCCTTAGTGCGAAGTGTGTACTCATAGCGATTATTGCCCCTTGTTTGCCTTGCTTTCCATTCAATCATTGTTTAAACTCCTTAAAAAGAATATTAACTTGCTCTTTGAAAATAAGACCGCTATTCGGAGTCGAACCGAACCAAAACACACCGGAGCGGCCGTAATACTGTTTAGCTTGTTAAATTGTGTTCAATGTTAAAAGCTATCATCCTCTCGATAGCGTCTTTAAGTGATAGCAAGTTGTTGTGTGATAGCCCGTCCAGACAATAAGTTTGGCACATATTCTTACCTGTTGCCGATTTACGAGACCCAAAAGATTCAATGAACCCATCGTTAGACTTGCCGTGATCTCTTGTGCAGATACGAACAGTACCGCATTGCAAGTCCGATAATTCGATAAAAACGCCTTGTTCGTTCTCGGTAGTTCTGGTTGTGATTATTTCCATAA
>SDBT01015066.1_pt1 | contig 12305 bp, 19 predicted proteins | sample 2277101 | NCBI WGS metagenome assembly SDBT01 (sample SAMN10404973, study PRJNA504765) | marine sediment metagenome | isolation source: marine sediment core GS10_PC15, 103 cmbsf | place: Arctic Ocean: Southern Knipovich Ridge | collected 2010
TAAAATGAATAAAAAAGGACAGCTTAGTTTAGACACAGTTAAAGTAGTAATGGTGACTTTCCTAATTTTGGCAGTCATTGCTGTTGCTCTTTTTCTTGGTTTATCAAGTTTAAAAACCACCGCTGAAGATATTGATAAGGATACTACTAGTTTCTTAAACCACACAGACCAAACAGTAACTGTAGTTAATGAAACTGGATCCTTTCTTCCAGGAGCAAGTGATCTTCTAAGAAATTGTCAAGCATCTGTAACTCTGGTCCAAAATGGTACTGGAGGAGCAATTTGTGATTCTGGAAATTATACCGTAACAGGTTGTAAGATTGCTTATTCTTCAGGAGGTAACACCTATTGTAACAATTCTCTTTGGAATGTTACAGGTTCATATAGGTATTCTTCAGAAAGATCTGCTATGATTACAGGAAATATATCCAATGCTACTACAGGTTTCTTTAGTAACACTGGAACTATTTTCTCTATACTTGTTGTAGTTGTAATTATACTTGCTATAAGCATAATTATAATGGCTGTACAAAAATTTGGTGGAAGAAGTTCAGGACTATAAATAATTTATAATTACCCTCAATTTATTTTTTTAGGGGGTTCATACTCACAGAGGATTAGATGGAAAAGAAAGAAAATTTCAAAGAGTTTGGAGAAAAACTTAGTAAGGGGTTAGAAGAAGTTAAGGAAAAAGAAAAAGTCCTAAGAGCATTAGAAAAGAAGAAAGAAGTTATGGAGAAGAATGAAGAGTTAAACAAGAAGATTAAACAAACTAAACAAGAAATGCCCACACTAAAGAATAAAGTATTTAATTATATTCAAAAGGCAGGAGACAATATGGCAGAAAATGCTAGAAAACAAGAACTAAAAAATAAAGGAGACCAAACACAACAAGAAAGTTATAGTGATTGGTTAATGAATGTATGACCTCTGGGTTTCTACAAAAAAGGATAGACAAAAATCCTTTTATTAAAAAGAGAGTTGAAAGATTTAAAGCAAATAAGTTTGGAGTTAGACCTAAATTTAAGAAAGAGTTTGACAAAATAATCCTTGGTGCTGCTAGAGATCCCAAGGCCTTCTTCTTATTACCTCCAAGACCAATTCCAGTTAGTAAAATAAAATTAAAAGGAGGGAAAAATAATATGACAGTTACAAACACAAAGAAAAAATCAACAGCAAACGCAGTAGCTAAGAGGAAAAGAAAGAAAGGACTTAAAGTTTCGGTTTTCAAAAAGAAAAAAGGCTACGGTGTAAGCTCAACTAGATAATAAAATGGCTAAGAAGAAAAGAAAGAAGAATGTAATAACTGGGTTAGCTACAACTGGTTTAACAATGGCTGGAAGTAGTATGGCCCTTAGTTCTCTTCCATCAAATACTATTAGTCCGCAGGTTACAAGTGGTTTAGCTAAAGCATCTTCTTCATTTCCTACTGTTGGAAAATTAGTTGGGGCAGGTTTAGTTATTAAGCAGACAGGTAAATTAATAAAAGTTACTAGAAAATTGAAAAGGAGGAAAAAGAAATAATGGTTTTTACGAAAAAAAAGAAAAGAAAAACAACTAGAAAGAAAAGAAAGAAAAGATAATATTTAAATAGTATCACTTCTTCAAAACTAGATGGTGGGATCCTTAAATGAATATGAATCTGTTCTAGAAAATTACGAAAAACAAATAGGTGAATATGAACAAAAGGAAAGAGAAATTAGTCAAGAAAGGGGGGCTACTCTTTTTGGTACAGAATATCAAGAGAATCTAGTTAGATGGCAACTTGATATTAAAGAAGAATTAAAAAGAATAGAGCAATTATTAAGGAAGAGAATTCCTAAATACAATCAGGATGGTCAAGAATATTTTATTGATCCCAAGGAAGAAGATCAACTATTTAATGAACATGGTATTAATTTTATATTAAATCTTTTAGGATGGTATTTAAATAAAAACTTTATATTGTCAAACTTTGATGAAGAACAAATTAATATGAGGGTACATCAATTCTCTACAGAGTTAACAAATTATATTCATAACAACTATCAAACAATGGGTTTGGATACTATAGATAAATTAAAAGAAGTAAATATGGTAATAATGAATTTAGTTAATACAATTGAAGCCACTTATAATAGAGCACTAGGAGGGGGGGAAAGAGAATCTTTAAGGACTGCTAGAACAGTTCACCAGACAGAACCTCTTGGAGGATACCAGGGACAAAACCAAGTACAACCATCCTCTAAGAAAACTTCTTTCTTAAATCCAATGACATGGGGAAGAAAATAAAAAGAAGTATGATCTTTGGAATAATTCTATTTATTAGTTTATTCTCTCTTAGTTTTATTGAATCTAGATTGAGTGTGGGGTATGGAGAAACAAATCCTCTAGATCAACAAGTTGATATAAATATATTGGGGGGTGATACTAATGCTACTGATTGTCCAGACAATGAGGTACTAATGGGTGATGGATATTGTTTGAACCTTAACACAACAATAGATGATCGGGCTGTGGCTGCTTCGGATACAAATGCTAGTAACTGTCCAGACAACACAATGTTAACTGGTGATGGTTATTGTTTGAACTTTAATGTTACTATAGATGATAGAGTTTCTGCTGTTTCAGATACCAATGCTTCTGATTGTCCAGACGATACAGTTCTAATGGGAGATGGTTATTGTTTAAATCTTAATACAACTATTAGTGATTTAGATACTTCATTCAATCAAACTTATGTTAACATAAACACAACTGCTAATATTCAATTCTTATTAAATTTTACAAATATGGTGTTTGCTGAACTTAATGTAACAACAGTAAATGCCACGAACTTTTGTATTGTTGGGGTTTGTATTTCTGATTGGAGTTCTATTAATGGTACAAGTAGTGTTGGGAAAAATGCTTCTGGAGTTTATATTTATAACGATACTTTAACAATTTTTTCAAATGGTACTGCTCTTAATCAAAGTTTTAATCAAACTCCTACATTAGATTTATTTGCATTAAATGTTTCAGCAAATCATACTGAAAGAACTAGGGCAACTTATAATGATACTTGGAGTAATACTTTCAATACAACATATGATTCTAATGTAGATACAAACCTTTCTGAATGGAAAGATAATGTAACCACAAGTGCTTGTACTTCGGGACAAAAAGTATTATCTATTCAAACAAATGGAAGTATGACTTGTGCCGCAGATAATACAGGGGCAGGAGGGAAAGATACTTCTGGAGTTTATATTTATAATGATTCAACAACAATCTTCTCAAATGGAACAGCATTAAATCAAAGTTTTAATCAAACTCCTTTAGTAAATGCCTTAATTAGTTCTGTTAATGAAACTACAAATGTTGAGGCCTTAGGATTTGAGGCAGGACCACACACCCCAGAAACTACCCCTGCAGATGTAAGGGGTTTTGTAAATATTTCAGTTGAATATGTTTTTACAGCAAATGATTCTTTAAATTTTGCTGGAGCTAATTCAACAAATGATACTCAATTTAATATTGAATTAGGAATTTTTACAATAGATTTAAGTTGGTTGCTTGGTTGGGCTACAAGTGATTTAAACTCTATATTTAATCAAACAGACTTGGTGGATTCAGTTAATAATTCTGTAGAAGCAAATAATGAATCAACTAATATAGATTCTTTAGGATTCCTAAATAAATCAGGAACAAATGCAAATCAAAATATTAAGATAGGTATTTATAATCTTACTGTAAATGAATTTTTTGGAATCATTAATGCAAATTATTCTTATATTGCATTGGGGGTTGGATCACCAACAGTTAATCAGATGCAGGAGTATTTAGACAATACTGGTTCTTCGGGATTTTTCTTAGGGGGAGAATTGAGTGATGGGGGATTAGGAACTGTTGATGTTGCAGCTGGTTCAGGATTCATAAGAACAACTAATGATGATAATGCAGAATTACAATCTTTTAGATGGAGTGCTTCAGCAGGAATTGCAGTTCCAGATGATACAACCCAATATGTTTATGTAAATGATTCCGGACAAATATCTTTAAATCAAAATGAATTTTTAGAGAAACCAAATTTAATTAAAATAGGTGTTGTAACAGATGAAGGTGCAACAATTTCTCATGTATTCGCTTTAGGAGTTAGATTACAAGAAAGTGTTGCTGAGGCTGGAAGATTTATAAGACGTGTTCATGGAATCTCAAGAGATGTTAGAAAAGGTGGATTAATTATGGGCCAATCAGGTGATGTAAACAGAGATGTAACTATGACACAAGGAAGTCTTTGGTGGGGAAGAACAGAATATATAATACCCTCATTTGATACATCTGGAGCAGATACTTTCAACACATATTCAGCAAGTGGACAGGAGGATGCTGTGGCTTCACAATTTCCAAATACTCAATATGATAATTCTGGAACCCTAACAACTATGTCTAATAATCGTTGGGCCAACTTATTCTTTTATTTAGAACCAGATGGGCATGTTGTAATGATTTATGGAAGAGATCAATTTGCCTCTCAAGCACTTGCAGAAAATGAAGATGTCCCAAGTACATCCCTACCGAGTAAAATTACTGAAACAAGTATTTTGGTTTCAAGATATACCTTTCAAGAATCCTCAAATACCGCGACAATTAGTTCAGCTTTCGACACCCTATTTGCAAATGCAGGAGTAACAGATCATGGGAATTTAGCAGGTTTAACTGATGATGACCACACACAATATATTCTAGGAGATGGAACAAGATCCTTAACAGGAAATTGGGATCAAGGAAATTTTAATTTAACGAGTTTAACTTCTTGGTTTTTTGGAATTGTTAATTGGTCTAGTTTAAATGATATTCCTGCTTTTGTAAGAAATTATACAGATGATATTAATTCAGTTAATAATTCTGTAGAAGCAAATAATGTGACTTCAAATATAGTAGCTTTGAATTTTGAAACTGGTCCACATACAACAGATACAAATGAAACTCCAAGATTTAACAATCTTACTTCCTTAAATTGTCCTGGAACAGATAAGGCTATTGGAGTTCATATTAACGGAACAATAGAATGTAGTATAGATTTAAATACTGGAATTGGAAATACAACTCAAGAAATAAGAAATGCTATTAATGATTCAGTTGAATATTCTTTTACTGCAAATGATTCTTTAAATTTTGCAGGAGCTAATTCAACTAATGTGACTCAATTTAATATTAATTTAGGAATATTTACAATTGATTTATCTTGGTTAACTTCTTGGTTAGGAACAAAAACAACAGATGATCTTCCTGAAGGGGGAACTAATTTATATGAAGATGGGAATAGATTTAATCTAACTTATGATAATTACAAAACAAACGTTTCAAGAAACTATACTTCCCAGACCTTTGATGCTTTTAATTCTATTTGGGAAATGGATTATACTAACTTGGCTGTTACTAACCAAAGTAATAACTTCGATGGAGATGTGAATATTACAGGGAACTTAAATGTAAGCGAAGGTAATTTTTCTATTAGCGAGGGGGGAGCTGTATTTAGCATTAAGTTCAATGGCTCAGATTGGTTAAGTGGTTAAAAAAAAAACATTAATTGTCTTTGGAATCATTATTCTAGTTGGTGTTATTTCTGCGATTGTTTGGTTATCTAATGAACAATTTAAGATTACTTCTAATGAAGTTCAATATTTAGAAGGAGTTACTGCTTATGCAGAGGGGGATGAATATTTTAATTCTACAAGTTCTAAGGAAAAAGTAAAAACAAAAGTACATGATACAGGAATTAATATTTCTAAATGGAATAATGAGGTTGAAATGTTTATTGAGTTACCTCAAGTATTGAATTATGAAGATTTAGGAGATGGAAAGATTAGAATTTATCATGGACAAACAGAAGGAATATTTTATATGGCAGATGAGAATACTTTTGAGTGGGAGATATTAACAAGCCGTGGACCAAATTTTGATTGTATAACTTTTCCTATGCAATCAAGAGGTTTGAATTTTTATTATCAAGATAGGTTAGATGTTGAGGAGAATGATTATGAAAATTGTAATGCAACAGATTGTTTTTTTGGACAGGAAAATTTTATAAATAGACCAATGGATATTGTTGGGAGTGTTGCTGTTTATCACGAATCAAAAAGAAATAATGAATTTGGGGATGGAAAGGCATTACATATAAAGAGGCCTTTTGTTTATCATAGTAAGGGTTTTAATTGGTTGAGTTTAAATATAACAGAAAATAGTTTTGGGATTTGTGGTTTTGATAATTTACCAAATAATGCTAGAGATTTAATAATCGGTCCAACTTTTGGTTATACGACAGCTGGGGGAACAAGTAGTGGTTTAAATTTAGCGGCTGCAATTATGGGATCAAATCTTTATACTGCTAGTGCTGGAGATACCATTGTTAATTATTCTTTTTATGGTTATGTAGATCAATCAGCACACCATGCAGAGATGGGAGTATATAATACTACTGCTGGAGGAATCCCAGAAACAAGGCAACAATTTGTTAATTGGAATCCTACTACAAGCGAAGGATGGCAACATAGTACAACAACTTCTTTCGCATTAGATGATGGAGTAGTATATTCTGTAGCACTTGGAGAACCCTTCGGGACTTCTGACTGGGTTGTTTATCATTATGATTCTGCTGGTGAAACTGGAACTTCAAGAAATAGTCAAGATGATTTGGCACTTAGTTGGACAAATCAATTTCCAACAAATCGTTTTTATTCCCTTTATGCAACTTATGAAACAGGAGCACCCCCTGGAGATTCATGTGGGTGTCCTGGTGGGGCGGAATGGGTTGTAGATTGTGCGGATGATTGCTTCCAGAATACTACTTGTAATATGAGAGATTTTACTTTAACTTTAGAAAACTCTGGAAGCTTTAAAACAAATGCTAGTCTTTATGTAAATAATATTACTCAGGATCCTTTATGCCTTTTTATTGGTTCTAACTACACAATATACAAAGGAAACTAAAAGGTTGATTTCTAAAGGCTTAAAAGAAGAATTTGGGGGGTTGAGGAGTGGGGATGAGAAAGAGTTACCCCCCCAAAATTCCTTTTATTATTATGTTAATTTGAAGAGGAGGTTGTTTATAAGGATTAGGTAGAAAGGTTAGGTAGTGATTATACACCAAGGAAATTGGTTATGAAAAAGAGTAAGCATGACTTGGGGGGTATGAATCCCTTACACTCAGTCTATAACTGAGATCCACCAACACTCTTTTATTTAGTTCATAACCTCTTTCCTTGGGCAAAAAAGAGGGTGACGTTTAGTCACTTGATAATTTGACGGGGTTGGAGTTTATAAAAGCTTTGTTTTAAGGAAAGGTTTATAAAGAATAGAGATTTCTTTTTGGTGGGTGTACGGATGAACGAACGAAACGAAATACAACGAAAGAAGGCATTTTTTTTTAAAGATAAAAATATAGCTGTGCATATTTCCAAAGATAATAATTGGTTCCACAATGGAATAATAAAAGAAATTGAAGATGAATTTTTAATTCTTATAGATGAGAGGGAAGGAGAAACTCCTATCTTTTTTGGAGAGATTGTTGATATTAAAAAGAGGGAGGAGAAGAGATGATATTTAATATTCACACTAGAATTTGTAAGGAATGTAAACAACCTTATGATGTTGGATTGGATAAAGATACTTGTTATAATTGTAGGGGAATAAAAGAAGAGGAGATGCCTTCTATAGACTTTTTCAAGGAGAGGGGAATATAATGGGAACCTGTTGGAATTGTAATAAACAAGTAACTCTTACTAAGGATGAAGTGAAATGTGATTCTTGTGGTAAAATTGTTACATATAAATGCCATTGGTGTAAAGAATGGTTCTCTGCTTGGGATGAAATAAAAGCAGAGAAATTGAAAGAATGTAAAGCTTGTGGTTATTTTTATTGTCCTAATTGTGATGTATGTAGTAATGAATGTCAAACAAAAGAATGGAAAGATATTATCTCGGAGATTATTTCACAAGACAAATCAGATGATGAAAAAATAAATAAAATTCTTTCCTTTATTGAAGAGATAAAACTAAATAGGGAACAAAAAAGTTGTATCCATGAAGTTCCAATTTCTTATGCAAAAAGCAGAATAAAAAGATGTTATGTTAGGGTGCAGGGATTTAGAGTTAAAGATGCAGAAGATATGGAAAAATTTGAAGAAAGATTAAATGAAGTTTTAAGTATTGATTTAGGGGAAATTTTAAGTGTAAATAAGAGTAGAGAAAAAGGAAGTTATGGTCAAGAATTTAGAGATGTTTTTAATTTTGCTATCTGTTTAGGTAAACTTAGAAAGATAAAAATAGAGAAATATATTGATGGAGAGAAACAAGAACTAATTTGTTATAAAAGAACTGAAGAAGGAGACTGTCCATATTTAGACACCAAAGAGCTTATTGTAAAAGTTTGTGAAAATAAAGATTGTAAAATTAAGAAATTTCCTCTATCTGAAAATTATTGTTGTGACCCAAGATGTAATTATACAAGAGGAAAAAATAAAGGACAACCAAGAAAATTAAAATTAAAAATATCAAATAAAGATATGTGTCAATTAAATAGAAATCATTTTAGGAAAGAGGAAGATGCCAGACTTCAACCTTACTAAAGAGTTAAAGAGACTTGGGGAAGGAAAGAAAATAGTTAATCCAACAATAGAAAATCCAGAATTAGCAAAAGAAGTTGCTGCCCAACAAATCAATGAGGATAGAAAATCTAGAAAGATCATTCCCTTAGAAACAGAAAAACAAGAATTAAACAAAGTAATTGTTAATTATTTTGGTAAAAAAGACTTAGCAAGAAAGATATTAAAAATTCAACCCCTACATTATGATAAGGCACGATTGTGGTGGGCTTGGAATAAAGGCAAATTTAAGTGGGAAGTTGTTGATGATACTGATATTCTCATCCAAGTAGATACCCTTGCAATGATTAATACAGTTAAAACTAAGGAAAGAGTTGAAATTATTGAGGCCCTTAAACAAGAATCTAGAAAGAAAGCACCAAAACCAATTAAACCAACTTGGATCCAATTCAATGATCTTATTGTGGATATTTCTACAGGTGAGGAATTTGCAGCATCTCCTGAGTATTTTGTTACAAATCCCCTTCCTTATTCATTACATAAGGAAAGATATGTTGAAACCCCAGTGCTAGATAAAATATTTACTGAGTGGGTTGGGGAGGATTATGTTAAAACCCTCTACCAAATAATAGCTTATTGTATGGTTCCAAGCTATCCCTTACATAGAATATTTTGTTTTATTGGTGCAGGAATGAATGGTAAGAGTTGTTTCTTAACTTTATTGAGGAAATTTATTGGAGGAGATAATGTTTGTTCCACAGAACTAGATACCCTATTGACTTCTAGGTTTGAGATAACCAGGCTACATAAGAAACTTGTATGTCAGATGGGAGAAACTAATTTTAGTGAAATGAATAAGACTTCTATATTAAAAAAATTGAGTGGGGGAGATTTAATTGGATTTGAATATAAAAGAAAGGATCCTTTTGAAGAAATGAATTATGCAAAGATAATAATTGCAACAAACAACCTACCAACTACTTCAGATAAAACAGTTGGATTTTATAGGAGATGGATGATTATTGATTTTCCTAATGAATTTTCAGAGAAGAAAGATATTCTTTCAGAGATTCCAGAAGAAGAATATGAGTTACTTGGTGTTAAGTGTTTAAGGATTCTTCATGATTTATTGAAAGATAAGGAATTTAATAAAGAAGGAAGTATTGAAGATAGGATGAAAAAATATGAAGACCATAGTGATCCTTTAGAGAAATTTCTAAAAGAATACACAGAAGAAGAACCAAATTGCCACATATTAAAATGGGAACTTGATAAACAACTTAATGACTGGTGTAAAGAAAATAGATTTAGGACCCTTTCTGATATTGCTATTGGAAAGAAAATGAAAGAAAAAGGATATGAACAAGGAAAAATAGCTTCAAGTTGGTATGAAAATGATATAGAAATACGTAAACAAGTACGTGCATGGTTAGGAATTAAATGGAAAATCCAAGATATCCAAGATAACCATTCGAATCCCGCTTAATTTCTATATGTAGATTTTAACTGGGGATTACTTGGATAAGGTGGATAAGGTGGATAATTAACTAAAAACAACAAAAATGACACAACAAGAGGTACTAAAAGTCTTAGAAAAGCAACAAAAGTGGATGACAGCAAAAGAGATAGCAAAAATAACTGGTGATAATGATTCATGTGTTGCTAGATGTTTGGCTAAAATGTTTAAATATCGTGAAGTTTTTAGGAAAAACTTGAACGAACCTAAATTTCATTGGGCATCAAGAATAGGACCTTACTTATGGAAATCAAAATGAAAGATGAATTAAAGGAGGATTTAATTGCAATGTTGAGAGGTTACTTAGGTTTAGTAGCCATCTGGTCATTACACTTGAGTCCTTACATAAAATTAACATGAAACAACTAAATAATAAACTAGAGGATTGGAATAAGTTAACTAAGTTAAAAAACCAGATATATTTAACTTTAAATGAACAAAGGAGAGTAGAACTTATTAGATCATTCAGCCATCAAGCTGAATTGTATAAGAATAAATACCAAGAATTATATTCTCCTGTAACTTTTGAGTGAGATAATTAAATATGGAACTTGATATAGATATTAAAAAGTGTAGTTCATTTAGAAAGTTTACTGGATTGATGTTTAGAACAAAGAATACTTCGGCATTAATATTTGAATTTAAAGAACCAACATTAGTTTCAATACATTCTATGTTTGTTTTTTTTTCTTTCTATGCCATCTGGGTTGATGATAGAGATGAAATAATAGAAATAAAAGAAGTCAAACCTTTTACTGCTTCAATTATTCCTAAGAGGAAGTTTGTAAAGCTCCTGGAAATCCCTATCTCTCTAAAATATAATGCCGTTTTGGAATTATTGGAGAGTAATAACACCAAAACGAAAGGTTTATAAACCCCTTATACTTAAATTATACTATGGTAATAAAAAATTTATTATCAAAGGGTGGGGTACTACGGTAATTAAGCGCACAAACCTCACCATCATAATCAAAATGTGTTTACAATCAGAAAAAATATACAATTCAGATCAAGAATTTTTAGATCAGATAAAAGATAGAATGGGTCTTAAGTCAAGAGCAATGGCCTTAAGGATAATAATAAGAAAATTCAAACAATTAAAATTACATCTCGATTTGGAGGATATTAGAAAATGAACATAACACAAGAACAAGCAGTTTGGATTGCAGAAAATTTAGTTTGGGTATTTCCCTCCATTTCATTTATCTTTGTAAGTTTAGTTTTAGGATTTTGGAAACTCATAGGCAAACTTTTTAGCCATAAAAAGAAAATTCCACATAGTGAAGGAGAAGTTACTTCTCCAGAAGATTCAGGTAAGCAGGAGGAACCGACTGCCATCAGTAAAAACCCTCCTGCTCCTGTGGAATTAGATAAAGAAGGGTATATGGTTTTAAAAAAATGAGAACAATAGAACAAGAATTTAATGATTTCAAGAAAGAATTAAATGATTTAGTAAATACTCTTTACAAGAGAATAAAAAAAATACAAAATGTCAGACAAAATAAACCTAAAGATAAGTAATGGACACTTAATCAAAATAGTAAAAAATCCTAAAGATACCAATGGTTACAAGTATTTAGGAATTTACCAAAAGAAAATTGAGAAGGAGGATAAAAATTAAAATGGAAGAAAAACAAAACAGCATAAATGAAGATTGGAGAAAGGATGTTTCCGATACTTCAACAGCAACATTGAAGATCCAAGCAGGAGAAACAAAAGAAGTTCTCTTTATGAGTGAAGGGAAACCAAAGAACCATCCAGATTTTGGAGAATCGGTTTTATTTGAAGTTAATGTAAAAGAACTAGATGAAGATAAGATAGAACAAGTTCTTACAAAGAACTTTTATGTAAACAAGCAGAACTTTTCATTGCTTAGACAAATAAAGGAAATAGAGAAACTAACTGGAACTGTTGTAAATATTTCACGTGTTGGAGAAAAGAAATCAGACACAAGATATACAGTAGAGAAAGTAAACAAAGAATAAATTATTATTAAGCCCCCACTTAGGGGGTTCATACTCATCCGTTATGGAGTGGTACGCGTAAAAATATGACACTTCGGAAAGACGAAGATACAGGGGAGTAGCCTATAACTACTCCCTTTTCATAATCACAAAATGAAATACAAAATAGAACTACAAGAGAAGAACGATTGGTTAAATGTAATCTTATTAGGATTACTAGGATCATCAATATTAAATGTGTTTGCACAACTTACCTAGAAAA
>SDBT01015067.1_pt1 | contig 12305 bp, 7 predicted proteins | sample 2277101 | NCBI WGS metagenome assembly SDBT01 (sample SAMN10404973, study PRJNA504765) | marine sediment metagenome | isolation source: marine sediment core GS10_PC15, 103 cmbsf | place: Arctic Ocean: Southern Knipovich Ridge | collected 2010
AAAAGATTCATTTTTCCAACAACCGGAATTCCGTGCAGCATCTTTTTACTTCCTCCGTGAGCATTGATGGCAGCTACTGGTTTGATGTGAGATTTTTCGGTGATAAGCATCTTCACAATTGCTTCGGCTGGTCTGTTACTGCCGATAATCAGGGCGCGATAAATACCTACTTCTTTGCTTGAGGCTTTTTTTAGAATCCATCTAAAAATGATATGCCAGATGAAAATGAAGGCGATGGTAAGCAGGAATAGGTAAATAAGAATCAGACGGCTGAAGAATTCGCGAAAAGTGAAGTAGTACAGAATCATGAACAAAAAGACATTCTCTAGGGCCACGAAAGTTAGTCTTTGAATATGCCGCCAGCTAAGAATTTGCTGAGACAGCTTGTATGCCCTGATGAAAAACATGAATAGCAGAGTAAATGGTGTGGTGATTGCGGCCACAAGGAAATAGTTTTGAAAGGAGAATTCGGTTGAAACGTAAAAGCCTATACGCAAAAAGTAGGCTAGCGCAAACGCTGCCAGAATTAGAATGGCGTCGACAATTATTTGTAGGACTTTTAAGTAGATGAGTTGCTTTTTCATGATCTCATTTTATTCGATTTTTGCGTTGTAGTATAGACCTAGTGGTATCTCTTTTGGTTACTACGGTGATTAGTAGGTGGATTCACTGGAGAAAAGGGGGTGGATTCTCCAGTTACTCTTTTTGTGTACCTAGTCTATCGACCCATTCCTCTCAACCTTGCAATGCGGTCATCAATATTGGGGTGTGTGGCGAATAGGCTGTTCATCCACTTCATCTTCTTTTCGTTGCGCAATGGATTTTCGATGTACATATGGGCAGTAGCTTTGTTGGCGGCTTCTAAAGGTTCTTTGTCAGCTTTTATTTTGACAAGTGCACGAGCAAGTCCTTCGGGATATCTGGTTAGAAGGCCTGCACTTGCATCCGCCAAAAACTCTCTTTGCCTGCTGATGGCCAAATGCATGAGTTTGGCAATAATCGGTGAAAGAATGGCCAGAGCGATACCGACTATAATCAGAATTCCTCCCGCTTTTCCACTGCGTCTTCGGCTTCTGCCTCCGTAATACAAACTGCGTAAAAAGATGTCTGAAATCAGGGCAATCAGGCCGATTAATGCGACGGTAACGCTCTGCAGGCGAATGTCAAAATTCTTGATGTGTGAAAGCTCATGAGCCATGACGCCTTCCAGTTCAGGTTTTTCCAGCTGGTCCAAAAGCCCTTTGGTAATGGCGACACTGGCATGATTTGGGTCTCGTCCTGTGGCAAAAGCGTTTAAAGCCGTGTCGTCAATTAAATAGATCTTTGGTGTTGGTAGTCCGGCAGCAATGGCCAGATTTTCGACTGTTCTATATAAGGTGGGATTTTCGCTTCGTTTAATTTCTTTAGCCCCCGTAATGCTCAGGGTGATTTTACCCGCGGCATAGTAACTTATGAATGCGTAAACAATGGCTACAATGCCGAAAATCCCCATAAATCCGATGGCTGCATCCTGGCTTTCTGTGTACACAAACCCAAATGCATAGCCAATCATCAGAAAGAAGAAGATGAATAGATACATCAGAATACGTGTATTGCTCTTATTGTGGTCGATTTGGGTGTACATAACGATTCCGATTATAGCAGGAAGCTCTTGAACCAGCTAGCCCCCTCATGTAGTATTACTTAGATGGAATTCAACCTACAATCTGACTATAAACCAACGGGAGATCAGCCAAAAGCTATCAAAAAACTGATGGCTGGCATTAAGAGAGGTGAAAAGCATCAGACTTTGTTGGGCGTGACTGGCTCAGGGAAGACTTTTACCATGGCTAATATGGTTCAGCAAGTGCAGAAGCCAACTCTTATTTTGGCACACAATAAAACGCTGGCGGCCCAGCTTTGCAGCGAGTTTCAGGAGTATTTTCCCGATAACGCCATTTCTTATTTTGTGTCTTATTACGATTATTACCAGCCGGAAGCCTATTTACCAGCTACCGATACCTATATAGAGAAGGATTCTTCCATCAATGAAGAAATCGACAAGCTTAGGCACGCGGCCACGCACAACCTGCTCACTCGCAAAGATGTTCTGATTGTGGCGTCTGTTTCCGCCATTTATGGGCTGGGTGATGTCTCGATGTACGAAAATCTGGCGATCGAGCTTAAAGTGGGGGATATGGTCAAACGCGACAAGTTGCTTCGTAAACTCACTGATTTGCAGTACAAGCGCAGTCACCTTGAATTTAAGCAGGCTATGTTTCATGTTCTGGGCGATACCGTCGAAATCTTTCCCCCTAGTTCCGACAACGTTTTCCGTGTGGAGTTCTTTGGGGATGAAATCGATGCCATTACTGAGTCTGATTCCTTTACGGGTGAGATTGTTCAGGAGATGGATTCGGTTAAGATCTTCCCCGCCAAGCATAATGTGACAACTCAAGAAGCTGTCAAAAAAGCCGTTGGACAGATTCGCGAAGACCTGGAGATTCGTCATAAAGAGCTCAAGATGATGGGCAAAGAATTGGAGGCTCAGCGTATTCTCACCCGAACAGAATACGACATCGAGATGATGACCGAGACAGGTTACTGCTCGGGGATTGAAAATTATGTGCGCTATCTAAATAACCGTGAGCCAGGTGAACAGCCATCGACCCTAATGGATTACTTTCCCGATGATTTTTTGATGTTTATCGATGAGTCGCACATGACTATTCCTCAGCTGAATGCCATGCATAACGGGAATCTGAAACGAAAAACAACGCTTGTGGAACATGGTTTTAGAATGCCCAGTTGCCAGGACAATCGGCCACTCAAATTTTCGGAGTTCGAGGAGCATATGAATCAAGTGGTTTATATTTCTGCGACACCCAGCAAATATGAATTTGCAAATTGTAGCAAAAAGAACATTGTTGAGCAGATTATTCGCCCTACTGGTCTGGTGGATCCTGCTGTGGAAGTGCGCCCCACAAAACATCAGATTGATGATCTTCTGGAGGAAATCAGTAAGACACTTGAAAAAGGAGAGCGTGTTCTTATTACAACCATCACCAAAAAATCTGCTGAAAAGCTGACGGATTACCTTGTTGAGGCGGATTTGAAGGCAAAATATCTGCATTCCGAAGTTGATACAATGGAACGAATCGAGATTCTTCGTGAACTGCGCTTGGGTGAAATTGACATTATCGTTGGTATCAATCTTCTTCGAGAGGGGTTGGATCTGCCGGAAGTATCACTGATAGCCATATTAGATGCTGATAAACAGGGCTTTTTGCGTTCCCGTGACGCATTAATCCAAACCATTGGCCGCGCGGCCCGAAATGTAGATGGTCATGTGATTATGTATGGTGATGTTATGACTCCTGCTATGAAAGAGGCGATTAGTGAAACAGACAGACGCCGTAAAATCCAGGAGGACTACAACAAAAAGCACGGCATTACTCCTCAAACGATTATCAAAGCCGTCAAAGACATTGCTCAGCATACTAATAAGCCCAAAAAGAAGTACAATAAAGAAGAAGTGCCAGCCGAGGAGCGCAAGAGACTTATTGAAGAGCTTTCTAAGCAAATGGAACTGGCTTCTGACAACCTTGAATTTGAGAAAGCGGCTGATCTTCGTGATCAAATTGATGACCTGAGTCGCTGACAACTTTAAAAAAGTTTTCAGTACTTTCAAAATATCTGATCTCACTTTTCACTTTCTCGCTCAGCGTCAAGGCTTCCTTCATGGCACATGTCCCCTCAGGGTCCTTTCCAGCTTTGCTCAAAACCTCAAAGCTCGGCTATTATATCTGGGCTTTCTAGCGTAATGAAAAAGCCTATCATTCATTTAATGTGCGACAGGCTTTTTCTTTTCTTTTTGTTTTTGTTAATTACACTAGGCTGGCTATGATGAAGGCAGCGATTGCTGGCGCCAGCAGGCCAATCGCGAGTCCAATAATTGCTCCAATAATTGCTTTTCTTGCTTTGGAAGTTTTGCCTTCGTCACCGGCAGCGGTACTGTACATGATTCCGCCCCAGATAAGGATTATTACCGATATGACAACGACCGCTCGGCTTAACATGTAGACTACACGATCAGCCAGACTTCCCAGATTACCCCCTGTTTCTACAGTTTCAATCAATCTTCCGTCAGCTCCGTCACAGTTTTCGTCGATTCCATTGTCCGGTTTGTCGAAAGCCATTGGATAAACGGTATTTCCCGGTACAGTATCGATTTGTGAAGGATCGTAAACACCGGAATTCGGACTGACTAAAGATTTATCGCATCGGGTTGGTTCTGCACCTTTCTTAAAGTTAAGAGCACTACATAGAGTTTCGGCTGCTGGGTCGTTCTTAAATATCTCAAAGAGGCTGGCCCATTCAGCGGGTGAATAGTTACCGTCTACTTTGACCGACTCACCCAAAATAACGTCCGCACCGATTGCGGGGAAGCTAATATAACCGTCAGCGTCAGAATCACACTCTACTGCTCCTTGTGCAAACGTTACTGGAGTCAAGAAGGCAGTAAGGATGAAGGCAAGTATTCCAAGACTGAGAACTCGCTTTAGAACTTTAGGCATTTTTGTTATTTTTATTGTTCAAAAAAATTATACAAGAATATGATTTGTGGACAAGGGGGAAAGAGAAAAATTTATGGACAGACTTTTTTATTATTGGGTAATAATTAGCACAATTGCGTTCACAATGTACTTAGCAAGCAGGGTAACAATGAGTCCAAAGATGCTCCAGAAAATAATACTCTTGGCAGTCTTAAGCCTGTCTTCGTTCCCCATACTGATGGCATAGACGATGCCTCCATAAATCAGAACAGCTACTGAAACTGCTACTGCAATCGTCACTACAGCGTCAGCGCTTTTTAAAATAATGCTGAGGATTTCTGATTGAGTGCTCACTATAGCTTTAGGCGTTTGGATACATCCCACGATTGGGTCGGCCATGGTTCCGTCATCACAAGGAATTAAATCCTGTGCGTAAGCTTTACCTATGATTAAGGTGAGGAGTTCTTTTATCATTTAAACAAGAAATCTTATAACAGTATTTGCAATTCCATATGCCAGCACACCTATAATGAGTCCGTAAATAGAGTAGGCAAAGGCGCGGTGTGCTTTGAGGATGCGGGTTTTTTCACCACCTCCTGTTAAATACAGAAAACCTGCGTAGGCGAGCATCAGGAAGCTGAAGGCACCGATTAGACTGATTAGAATGTTGGTGGCGTTTCCGATTACCACTGGTACTTCGGAGAGCGAACTAGCCACGCCTTGTGCTGGCTGATGAAGGATTCGGATGAGTACACCTGATAACAACACGATGGCGATGGCAATCAAACTTCCGTAAATCATTTCCTTACCCTGTTCAATCTTTTCTTCATTACCGGCGGATGCAATGTAATAGAAGGCGCCCAGTACGATAAAGAAAATAGCAAAGGCTATGATGGCTCGTGAGCCGAAGGCCCAGATCAGGGAAACGAATTCGCCGAAGTTATCCACTTGTCCGAGTTCAGTTTGCATTGTCTTCAGGGTTATTGGTATCAGTTTTCTCAGTCGGTTCCTCTTCTACTTTTTCCTTGTCTTCCGCGTTTTTCTCATCTTTCTTTCCTTTATCTTCGTCTTTTTTCTTTATATTTTTTTCATCGCTTTTGGAATCAAAACTGGAGTCGCGAACCTTTCTGTCAGCTTCTGGCTTTGAATCATTCACGTTGATGTTGATTCTGGAAGCTGATTCATTGGCTACGGGAGCTGAGGTCGCTCTTCCGGTATCCACTTCTTTAATCGTTTCAACTTCGTGTAAAATGGCGAGAGCTTCTTTATCTTTATTCCCTGCTCGGGCTTCCACTTCATGCATAACAGCCGTTACTTTCTCCTTCTCCTTCTTATCTGTGATCGTTTCGATATGAGCTAGTTTATTGATGGTACTCTTGTGACTGGCTTTGGAATCTTTTTTCATTCCAAGAAGTTCCAGCATTTTTGGAACAGGTGTTTTGCTGAGGCTTTCCGGTAAGAAGTTCGAAGCGGTTGGCATCATTGTACTTGGTGTTGCAGGGCTGACTTTTAGCTTGTTAACCGGCATAGCAGCCTGAGCAAGGAGCCCTATCTTGTTATTCACCAAATTCCTGAAGCTGTCCATAATGCCCATAGGCCGATCTCTTTTTTCTTCCTCACTATTCTCTTGGTTGGCAAGAACTTGCTGAATAAGTTGTTTCTGAGAAGTCTGTGAATTTTTAACCAAGCTCTTGGTTATAGCCACCAAACTTTCGTGCAGTACCTTCCTTCTGGTTAATGTAAAGCTTAGAAATATAGGCATGTAGAGCATGATCAGGAAGATGATATATTCCATCATCTCCTGTGTGTTGCTCAGAGTGTTGGCTGTATCCTTTCCAGGAAGGTAAAAGACAATATTGGATACTTTTTCGGCTGAAAATATTTCGGGAGTGTAGGTTTCACTCATCGAAATCGGAAGACCGCTGAGCTGCCAGATATTGACAATCATGGCTATGCCCAGTGCAGTCAGTGGACCTATGAGAAGCCAGCGTCCGTACATGCTTAGCCAGTTATAAAACCATCCTCTAGTACTTCGAAAAATTGCTAATAGCAGCAGAATGGGGGACATAATCAGAAGGGCCCACAAAATCACGATTCTCAAAACGAAAATCAAAGCGATAATGAAGTAGGCAATACCTGTGATTATCAGAAGTACAAAGCGGAATATAACCTGTTCCTGATAGATGCTGAAAGGCGAACTTATTAGCAGAGAGATTTCCTGGTTATTCAGGGAAATGACTTCTTCATTTATAACTTCCCCCTGTGGTACTCGTATTTTTCCGATAGAAGTTGTTTCATTTTCGGCTCCTGCAAGCTTTAGGGTGATCTGGTCACCTTGTTTGCCGTCAATCATGCTTTCTTCGCTTTGATTCTTAAAGCTGAGAACTTCGTTGTAGGCTGGGGTTTGTACAATGTCTGTGATCTGAATCGTTCCGTCTTTTTCTGTTAGCAGGGTCTTCTGTAGTAAATTCGTTCCATCAATAAATAGCTGGTTCACAGGTAGCGCAAAGTTTATGAAGACGACTGCCAGACTGTAAATCAGAATAACCTTCTTTAGGTATTTGCGGGAAATTAGAATTGAGAACATCCACATTATGGCGATTGCCAGTAGACCTAGGATGAATAAGCTGTTCACTATGGTCAGCACTTTGCTGTAGGTTTTTTCAATTGCCTCATTGTGAAAGCCTCCATCTTCGATATTGAGTGACCAGGTTAGCGCTTCTTTTCCACGTATCAGAAATTTGAGTCCGTATGTTTCATACTTAGAAATACCCCAGTTGTCCTGAGTGCCCTCATCCGTCAATTGTATGATTTGTTTTTCTACCGGTTCAAAAAGGATGTCACCGCCTTCGTCGCCTTCCTGGGCCATTGCTAGGGGGGCGCTGAATACAAAAACCCCTAGCATTACAATGCTGAGAATTTTTTTTCCGAATTTTAGTTTTGTTTCCCCTGTCATCAATAGGTTCTAGAAATCTTTCTATTATACCTTATTATGGCGTAAAAATCAATGTCTCAGACTTGGCTCGGGGTATGCCACTATGGCGCATCGGAATTCTTGACCTCAAAAATGTATGGTGTGGCGTAAATGTTGAGTGAAGTTTCGGCATTTTTTTGATTTGAAATTTATACGAAAATTTGTCTGAAAGAAAAATCCTGTTAGGTAGTTTTGTGGCTGTAGCAAAACAGAATATTAGTTTCACAAAATGTTTCCCTGTCAAATATCGGGCATAATGCCACTCAAACTATGTTTACACACCATATTTTGGCTTGGTCAAGTGCAGTGGATTGCTGAATCAACACAAATTTGGTATAATATGAAGATTTAAAAAATAAACAAAAACGACCGTGAAACGAACTGGACTCATACTTACTTGCATCATCCTGTTTGCCATCAGCCTTTACTCGGCTTATCTTCAGGGGGTTATATACGTCGAAGTAAACGTCCCTGCAGGCGGGCATTTGGCTACATCATTTAGCGCAACTACTGTGGGCTTCAATCCGTTTTGGGCGAACTACGCGCATGTTTTTTCCACAGTTCTGAATACTCTATCTGGTATTTTCTTTAACAGCCTGATTGCTGCAATCGTTGTGCTGGCTCTGCTTTTAGAACTGATTACTCTTTACCCATCAGTTAATCTCCAGCTCAAGCAGAAGAAGATTCATTTGTTTCATAAGAAACTGGTGGACCGTTTTCAAAGTGGCGATCTAGCCATGAGTGATAGTAAACGTGAACTTGATGTGCTTTACTCCGTGAATGAAAGAACCCATCGGCGTGGTGCCTTACTTTTTTGCTCTCAACTGATTGTTTTTATTCTGGTCGTTGTCGGACTTAATCTTGTTGCACAAGTTCCTTCGACATTGTTGGACTACATCAATCCTTTCAATATTGCTCTTCTTTCCAGTCCAATTGGAATCAGCCTGCCTATTCTGGCTAGCTTGGCTTATATGCTACATTCCCTTGTTAAGATTCACCTAAAGCAAAAAGAGGATTATATCAGCATGAAGCAGTTGTATATGTCTTTTGCTTTATTCGTGATTATATCCGGTATGGTGTTCTATTTTGCTGTTCTCTTCCCTGTTCTTCTAACAGTTTTCTTCCTTACACAAATCAGTTTCTCTACTATTCGTTACATAATTGTAGAGAGCAAGACTAAGGATTGGGGGAATTACGTTCAGAAAGAACTTATCAAAATGCTCAAATCAGCCAAGGTTCATAAAAACAAAATGGAGCATTGGTCCAGAGTATTTAATCATATCCCCATTGTCAGATACCTCAACTTCCACATGATGGAAGAAGCTCTATCTATGAGCCTGGCTATTGTCATGGCTTTTAATGGTCTGATGATTATGTAAGCAAAAATAAATGAACAAAATGAAAGATTTCATCACAAAAATAGTCAATTCCTTTCTTGCCATTACCATTGCGTTTGGTTTGATTACTCTGACTTACTATGTGACTGAGCATCAGTCGGATTTGCTTTCTGCTAGTATTCTGGATACCGCAATACCTGTAGATATTAATGCGATTGAATTTATTTCACCAAAGGGAACGACCTATCCGGTTAACGGTGTAGTGACTATTAACTCTGTTTTTGTTGATTCGACTACAACGGATGAAATTGTAAGTGGTGCTAGTCTGGAAGGTTCTTATGTGACTTTTTCAGCGGCTTCCGCATGTACCGATGTTGTGTTTACAGGTAATCAAATTATTCTTCCGGAAGACTTTGTGACCGCATGTAGTGTGCAAATTGATCTTCCGAGTTTTCCGGCTATAAATAGTGCACTTAAGAATCTTGTTATCGAACCTGTTTCCTGTGCCGCGCTCAAAACTTCTATTTTGCGCGGGTATGGAGAAGGTTTTGAAAGTATTTTGCAAGCTGACTTGGGATCATTTGCTTCAACACCAGTAGCTAATGGTTTTGATTTTGGAGTTGGATTAATCGCCACTTCGGTTGATCTTAATTACCCAACCACAATAGTGGAGGGTGCTAAAACCTTTCAGATTCATATCGATTTAGCTTCCGATGTTAGTGTTGATCCGATTAACGGTGTAGACGGTCGCGCAAAGATTGTGGCTAATAATGGAGGTGGTGTTTATGAAATTAAAGTTCGGAGCGAGGGAACAGGCAATGAAGTGCTGACAGCGCTTAATTTTGCTTATGTATTTAATGATTTAATGGGTAGTGATTCTCCTGTTGTTGCTTATCCTGATGTAACCATTCCAACAAAGATCATATTACAGGCAACTGAAATGGGACTTCATACTGAAAATGGTTATCTCTGTATCAAGGATGGCACTCAGGTTGGACCCACTTGTTTTACGGGTGGTGCCGATGGTACTATCGGAACTGAAGGTGAAGGTGTTTTGACTACTCCGCTTAAACTTGATAACGAAGTTTTGCAGGGTGATAGTGCTATTGTTTTTGCATCTCATAGTTCCGGCGAGATCGAATGGATTACTTCACATCCTTCTATATTAGAAGTAACCACTCTTTCTGAAGCTGCTCAACAGGATGAGGGAACGGTGGACTTTCTGGATACTACTCTTGCACCCAATGGGAATGCTGTTGAACTTAATGGCAGCTATGACATTACAAATTGTGAAAAAGACTACACGGGTGACCCTCCAGTATATGTATCTAGTACAGAGACCTGTACAGTAAATGTTAGGATTCCAATTGATTACCCCATTACAGGTATTAGTTACACGGCCAATGTATCAATTGGAGATGAAATTGTTCCCGTAACAGTTCAGGGATCGACTCTTTCTGGTTTTCTTGAAGGAATCGGCACCTATAGTTCGAGTGCGGGTTTGAGTGTTTCTTTATCTGGTACAGTTACCGGTTCGGTTTCCGGTTCGGTTTCAGGAACCTATTCAGGTACGGTTAGTGGTCAGGTTTCAGCTACGGTTCAGACGACTGGTGTATTTACTCCAGGTGTTGCTACCGAAGTAGTGGTTGGTGATTTAACTGGCGGTTTTGTTATTCCAGCTCCACCATTTACTAAGGGTGTGATCACAGATGTGCCTGGTACCTTCACCTCTACTGTTAAAAAACAAGAGGACGATGTTTCTCATGTAGCTATTATGTATGCTAAGCGTCCAGGTACTTCTATTTTGTCAGCCATGGACCAACAGGGTTGTATTGCTTCATTTGAAATTGACGTCATCGCACAGCAGGTAAAACTGCAAATGGTTGGACGAGATTTGGGCGATGTACTCGATGTGTCTGACACTGTTCAAATCAATGCTTTTATTGGAGGGGCGAATTCCGAACTTGAAGAATACGATAATATTACTGCCGCTAGTGGTATTGAGTGGTTCTCTAGTAACGAAGAGGTAGCAACGGTAGATCAAACTGGTCTGCTTACAGCACTTAAGCCTGGTGTAACCAACATTACGGCGCGTTACGATACCGGTGATGCTGAAATAGGTACCATCGAATCACTTCCAATGGCGGTAACCGTTAACAAGATTTCCAAATTACGAGTTACCTTTGATAAAGGAACTGAAAACTTACTGCCTGCTGCGACGGTTAATACAGCTCACGCAAGCGTGATTATTGCCATTCACAGTCCCGAGGCAGCTGGTCAGACTTTTGTCATTGAAGGTCAGACCGTAGATATCATACTTCCTACCGGTCCTTATAGTAATGACATTTTGAAGATAGATGCGATTGTGAATACTGCCGTTACCGGATTGGCTGCTCAGATTACTTTGCTAACCAATGCTACCTCGGCGCTACCGCTTGTTACGGTTACTACTATCGATGGATTTCCAGGTATGCTCATACTTCAACCTCTCAATCAGGATGCTCCTCATGATACGGATAATATCGAGGACATCGATGAGAATGGAATCATTGATATTGGTACGACTGCACTTGAAACAAACATTTCAGTTCTTCCTACCTATAATAATGCAATTCCACTGCCTGCCAGCGAGACTTACGGTCTTATGGTGGTCGCGCAGTACGACAACGGAGCAACCAAGCTCCTGTCTCCCACTCAGTTTAGCTGGGTGAACACTCCGGTTAACTACCTCGAGCAGGCTTCGCTTGCTGCGGGTTTAATTAGGCTTGGTGAAATCAGCGGAACTTCTACCGTGGTCGCTCAGTACGAAAATGCTGACGGGTCTGTAGTTCATAGTAATTACGTAACCATTACGGTCGATTCCGGACCGGTGATCGAGTTTGTTCGCAGAATCGGTTCAGGTTCTGTGACCAAGGGTTCCCGCATCATTATGCAAACAAAAATTTCTGATGTTAATACAGTTGCTGATATTTCATCTATCAGTACTTCTCTTGTTTATTCCACTTTTAGCACTTATCAGCAAATTAATGAAGATTCTGGTGCCGTATGGTTCTCGGCCACACCTTTCCTTGAACAGGTAGAAGTAGTGGATCAGGGGACAATTGGTGACACAGAAACAGAAGGTGACACAGAAACTTCGGAGCCACAAACAGTCGCTCTTCAATACAAAACTTATAACATTCCACTCGAGATTCCCGTGGATCAAAATCTTTTTGATGGAGTATATAAACTGATTCTCAGTATTTCAGATTCATCTAATCACACACTCAATTACGTTTATCCGATTCGTATCGGAGAAATCGGAGAAGGAGATGTTAATGGCGACGGAGTGACCAATATGATCGATGTGATTCTGGCTTTCCAGATTGCTGCAGGTCTTAACCCCAGTCCTACACCTGCTCAGCTTTTAGCTGCCAATGTGGATGGCGTGGGTGGTGTAACACTAGTTGATGTGATTTT
>SDBT01015068.1_pt1 | contig 12305 bp, 5 predicted proteins | sample 2277101 | NCBI WGS metagenome assembly SDBT01 (sample SAMN10404973, study PRJNA504765) | marine sediment metagenome | isolation source: marine sediment core GS10_PC15, 103 cmbsf | place: Arctic Ocean: Southern Knipovich Ridge | collected 2010
AGGTCGGATATATCAAACACATGCCTGATAGCTCTAAAACAAATATCGAGGGGGTATTCGTATCGGGTGATGCTGCCGACAAGGTGTATCGCCAGGCAGTTACTGCAGCGGGAACCGGCTGCATGGCGGCTTTGGATGCTGAGCGGTATCTAGCAGCAAAGGGATTGCATTGATCATCAATCGTAAATTCCAAACGCTTTTTTATCCTCATCTGTCATTTGCCATACATTCCTGAATTCTTTTTTCTTATTTATTTTACGTAATACATCTTTTACCAATAATGGCCAGATACGGGCTGTTCCGTCAGAGGACGAAGTGAGTATATACTTTCCATCAGGCGAAAATTCAGCACATTGAACATTGCCATCATGGCCTTTGTAAATGTTAATTTCATTACCCTCTAAATCCCAAAGACGGGCGCTTCCATCATCACTTGAGGTTAATATGTATTTATCATTTAATGAAAAATGCACAGCGTTTATCATATCTGCATGTCCCTGGAAAACCTGTAGTTCATTCCCTTTCAGATCCCATAAACGGGCAGTTTTATCTAAACCGGCAGTTACGATGTATTTGCCATTATGCGAAAAGCTTACATACGTTATACCGGCAGTATGCCCTCTGCAAACAGCCAATTCTTCACCTTCTATGTTCCATATTCTCGCAGTAGCGTCCCTGGAAGCGGTAACTACATATTTACCACCCGGTGAAAAGCAGGCATGATATATCCCGGCTTCATGTCCTTTTAGTATATGTAATTCATTTCCATCAATACCCCATAGCCGGGCCGTCATATCAGCAGAAGCGGTTAAAATATATTTTCCGTCAGGAGAAAATTCTGCATGGCGAACACCTGACAGATGACCCGATAACACAAATAGTTCATTACCATGCATGTCCCAAACCCTGGCTGTTCCGTCAGCAGAGGGGGTTACGATAAAGTTACCGTCCAAATAGAAATCCGGCCTGTATATTTTTTCGGTATGGCCTTTTAATGTGGTTAGGAGAGTTCCAAATAAATTCCAGACCCTAACTATATGATCGTCCGATGTTGTAACTATATACTCACCATCAGGTGAAAATCCGGCAAAGTATACTTTATTATGATGGGGTTTTAACACTTGCAATAATTTGCCATTCTTATCCCAAAGCCGGGCTGTATTATCCCATGATGAAGTTACAATATGTTCACCATCCGGTGAGAAGGTTGCATTCCATACAAAGTCGGTGTGACCTTTTAATATCAAATTTTTTGCATCAAGAATGTTCCACAGGCGAACCGTCCATTTATTGTGAGCCGATACGATGTTTTTTCCATCTGGTGAAAAATCCGCATCCTCATTTAGATCATTGGATCTTAAAATTTGCAGTAAATCGCCATTCAAATTCCACAATCGCATTGTGAAGCCCTCTGATACGGTTAAGATGAATTCACCGTCAGATGAGAATTTGACTTTTTTCACTGGGCTGAGATGGCCTTTCAATAAGATTAATTTCTTTTTATCAATATTCCAAAAATGGGCATAAGTCTTATCAGAGCCGGCTAATATGTATTTCCCATCGGGAGAAAACTCTATTGAACGGAGTTTATTAGACTTTGCGATTAAAATATCTATTTTCCTTCCTTTCAAATCCCAAAGAACCAATTTATTACCTGTACCATTTGTTAGTATTTCCTCACCATCCGGTGAGAATTTCGCAAACCTGATAGTGGTGTTTTGATCTTTTATCACTTGTAATAACTCCCCCTGTAAATTCCATAAACGCGCTGAGTTATCTTTTGATGAAGTGAGGATCGTTTTACCATCTGGTGAGAAATTTACAGTAATAACCCTGTCGTCATGCACTAATACTGAAACTTCATTTCCTTCTATGTCCCAAATTCGCGCTGTATTGTCATCAGAACCTGTAAGTATGAATTTACTGTCAGGAGAAAATGCTACAGAAGATAAACGATTATGATGGCCGCTCAAGACATGTAATGTATTTCCCTGCAAATCCCAGATGCGTGCTGTCATATCATAAGAAGCCGTTAGCACATAATTCCCATCCGGAGAAAATGCTGCAAAGAAGACGGGCCAATCATGCCCTTTGAATGTTTTTAATAATTCACCTTCGAGGTTCCATAGCCGGGCAGTATTATCGCGTGAAGCGGAAAGAACAAGCTGGCCATCAGGTGAGAAGCGAACGACATTGACTATATCATCGTGTCCTTTCAACAGGTTATAATAAGGAGGATAGCCATAAGCATCCATAATCACCTGTTTAGCCAAACTGGTTTTGTGAATTTTGTAGGCTGCCTCACCCAGGCGGAATGCAACAGTAGGATCGTATTTTAACATCAAAGAGGCGTTCATGGCAATTTCATTGGATTTGGCTATGTTTTGTGCCAAAACGGCTTTATTTTTTTGCTGCCGAACATTAAAGAATAAAATAGTAGATATCAAAAGAAGTACAGAAATAACCACTAAAGCTACCACGGTTAATCTTCTTTTTTGAGTAATATGCCAGTGGCTCTTCCTTAGATAATCTTTAATATCAGTTTCTATTTTTTTTGCTTCTTGCTGCAATAATGCACCATCCCCTTTTTCTCCATAGGACAGTAAGGACTCATGCTGAGAGCCCTCTAGCTGATGAGCAACTCTTGCTTCTCCATCATGCATATACCTTTGCATCCAGGTAAATGTGGGCTGTTGCAGGTCGTACCAGCTCTTAAAGTAATTTAACTGACCGGGAGACAATAAATATTCTATTGATTTATTTTTGTTTAACCAGCGGTTTAACTGCTGCCGGAATTCATCAAAAACAATTACTCCTTCATTCTCTTCCTTTGCCCAATCAGCTAAACGATCCCAGTTGCGTATTAATGACTCATGGGTTATATCAAGAACAGAATCATCTTTCAGATCTACATTTACCCACTCCTTTACACTTGATTTGGTAGGAACAGCAATATAAGGACGTATCAATGTATTACCCGGTTCACGGAAAATATTTAATACACCTATCACCATTGAAGAATCAATACTGGTATCATCAATCATCTCAGTAATCTCCTTCACCGACATCCTGTTTCTTACCGCTTTATTTTCATCAATTTTAGTCAGACAGGTGAAAGTGGTTTTAATAATTTTCCGGGACAGTTCTTTAGTTATAGCGCTGCTGCTGTCATGATGTTTGTTATAATAATCGTGTGCCGTTTCATAAATTTCATTGGCATGTGTGTTGAGCACATTGTCAAGAGAGGAATTCTTCAACAATGCACGTTTGTAATCAGGCAGTTCATTAAGCCACTTATCATAAACTTCCTGGTCAACATGGTGTAGTTCTACCTTAGGCATCCCTCCTACTTTTGCATAATGGATCAAGTCCATTGCTTCTGCACCATCGTCATCTGCTGCTTTCCAAATCTGATATAATGCATGTTGAAGTACGGGAAGTACATCTATTCCTTCTTTGATATCAATTAACAATCTTGCAACCAGCCTCGCAGAAATAGTATTGCCGCTTAATAAAGCCGGTTCATCAATTACCTGGAATATTTCGTTCCGCTTAAGGCGGGGAACAAAATAATGCGCCTGACCGATTATTTCCGGAAGCCCATGGAATGATGTACAATGGCCAATATAATCGGAGCGCATTGTGCAAATTATGTAGATAGGCAAGTTTTGCTTTAATGCAATTCTATTGGTTTCAAGCAGTAGATTTACTACTGTTTTGGCTTCACTTGAGACTTTTCCTTTAAAGAAGTTTTCGGGGTTTGTAAAAAACTCCTCAAACTGATCAACTAATATTAAAAGATTTGGCGCAGTGCTCATTAATTTTTTGCGCGTTTTATCATCGGCATTTTTCCACTGCTCACTCTCTGTATCAAGATATATTGTTGAATTTTTATACAGGTCAACAAGAGCAGAATATCCCAGGCAGAGTGAATTTTTAACCATTTCATTACCCTGATATTGCAACTGCGATGCTAAGGAAGAAGCCATGTTATCCAATGGCTTGCGTTCAGGCCTGAAATCGGCAATGACCCAATTGGCGAATTTCGCCCTGATAAAACCCGCTTTTGCATTAGGTATCAAACCGGCATATATCAAGGAAGATTTCCCGTCACCCGAGGCTCCGGTAAGCATCAGAAATTTCTTTTCTTCCAGCAGTTCAATAGCTTTTTCGATATGTACCTCACGCCCTTTGAAATACAGGGCTTCTTCGGCACTGAACGGTCGAAGGCCGGGGTATGGGCATATTTTGACCGCTGATATAACTGATTTTTCTGATTTCACTGATTCCACCATTAATTACGCTAATTACATTGATTATTTAGTTTGTTTCCTGGGTATTTTGCTGTTTATTACCCTTTTAAATTCTAAACTTTCAGCACCGAAATTTATGAGCAATCCAATCTCCAGATTAAACGCCTCCAAGTAGTTTATTGCCTGGGCCAAATGATTGTTATTAAGTTCAGAGGTTGCCTTGTACTCCACCAGAACTTTATTTTCAACAAAAGAATCAACTCTTCTTGTTCCTATTTTAATACCTTCATAAAAAATAGGCATAGTCACTTCACTCTTATTTTTCAAATCTTCTTTATCCATTTCAATGTCCATAGCTCTTTGATAGATAACTTCGGGAAAACCACTACCTAATTTAGAATGTACAGTCATTGCACAACCAATAATTCGTGAGGTTATTTCTGAATATTTATATTTTTCATTTACTATATTAGATAATATCATCAATTCATATTATTTTATCAGCGAAATCAATTAATCAGATTAATCAGAGGTTCCCCTCCAACAGTTTATCATAAGTTGCTTTTATTTCAAGGGCAATATGGTCTTTTGCTACTATTTTTGATGTTGCTTTTGGTGCATTGAATTGTTTATCGCGATTTGTTTCTATTGTATCATCGCCAATTAAGAAAACAGGTGTATTTGACGAAGCTCCCCCTATCATCTTCCATATTTGCCGGATAAAGGGCAGCGCCCAGTCGGATGCTTCCTTAAAATAGATAACCGCCAGCTTACTTTTCTTTATTTGCTGAATCACTATCTCTTCGTAGTCATCATCTCTATCCTGCGATATGATTAAAGATTCTACAAGCACAACCTTTTTCAATAAATCTGTAATTTCTTTGATATCTTCATCATCCAGTTGATTGCCGATGAAAAAAATCTCTGTGTCATTGACCTCCACTACCGGTTTTTCTTTAACAGCCAATGAAGTCCGGATATCATCCACTAGCTGCATCGGAGTTGGCACATTAGTGAAAATCATGCTTGAAGTAATGCTATTTCGGATATCGTTAATGAATTTCTGCTGTGCGGGTTCTATGTCTTTTGAACTATCTACCGGGCATTGCCATATAAATTGTTTGAAACCCGTTCCATTACCGGTTATTTTTTTCCTTGCTTCATCAACCTGGTACACCGGCAAAGATGCAGTAGTATCCGTATCTCCATCAGGAGTCGTTTGGATAGATTCTGAGCCAAATACAGCGCCCAATATATGAACTGAACAATGAGAGCGAGATAATGCTTGAGCTATTTTAGATTTAATCGCTTCATCATCGGAAGGACAATCTGTAATCGGCATTACATCCATGCCCGCTTTCTGCAATATCAAAGACAGTTCATCTCTTCTTCCGATACAATCGGACGCTGTCCATGCGAGAAAAACAGTATGTTTTGAAGTATCATCTTTTACACCGGAGCCCTCTTCAGTTTCATCTTTGCCTGCTTGTTTTTTCTTAATATTTGTAACTAATGCTGCAATAGCATTGGCTGTCTTATTTATTTGATTCCTGTAAAGCACTTTATTCTTACGATATATCATCTCATCGTCTCTTGCACGCAAGGGGCGATTAACACCTTCCAGGCTATCATTAATAAAATCAACAGATCGCATATAGCCACCTAATTCTTTCTCTAACAATTGTATATCTCTTTTTTCAACATTGTGAATTTTAACAGGCAATATTCTGCTAATAATGGTACCGTTCTCCAACTCGATGTCCAGGCCTACTGTATCCGAAGAAGCTATTTGTTTAAATTCCTGAAATTCCTTTTCCCAGTTATGTTTTTTTGTGTCGCAATAGGTATTAGAAATGACAGGAATGAAGATGATGGATTTTAAATTCCGAGCTCTTTCCCGGTCAAATTCTTCTTTATTTAGCTCTGCCCCAACACCTTGCTTATCATAATAAATGGAGAGCTTATCTCTTACAGTGGCATCTAATTCTTCTTGCAGTTTTTCTGCAAATTCTGTAACCCACGAAAGAATGGTATCATTGTGATGATAACTGATATAAATATCGTATTCGTATGAAGGGAGAACAGGCATAAGTTAATTAATGTTGTTGGTATTAAACCATAAATGTACTATTAAATTTCTCAATTTTTGTGTCGGATTGTTACCAATGTTTTGTTTCTGTTTCAAAAATATATTTTTCTATATCCTCACCATTCTTTTCATAATAAACCCCACCCCAGTTGTATATTATCTTTTTATATTCGTTTGCCTCTGCATCTTTTACGACAATTATCCTGATAATTTTTTTCTTCTCATCCACAGTGATTTCTTCTGTCACCCCGGGGTTGTATTTTTGTGCTAACTCGTATAAATACAATTTTTTCTTCTCTTCATTAACCAGCAACTTTTCAGCTTCTTTCTTATTTCTTCTGGCTTCTTCAGTTTTTATCCTGATTTCAACAGTTTGTCTCTCTGACTCTTTTTCAGTTACTGCCAAAGCATTGGCCCTGGCTTTGACATCTATTTCCCTGTTCTTGCTCTTCTCTTCTTCCCTGATGGCTGCAAGTATTACCTCAACCTCTTTGATTTTGTCCTGATGGTATTTGTCATCGGGTTTAATTGCCAATGCTGACTGAAGCATCATTTTTGCAAGCAGGTAATTCTGCTCCTCAAAGGCCTTGTCTGCCTTGGCTATGGCCGTATTGTATTTATCTCCTTCAAAAACGGGTTTCTTTTCGACTCTTTTCTTTGCTTTGGCTTTTTCTTCGGCTTTCATAGCTTCAAGAATGCTATTAATTTCATTAATCCTGGCTTGTAGTTTTTGGTTTGGTTTTATAGCTATTATCTCTTGATATAAGCGTCTTGCTTTTCGATAATCTTTGGCATTAAATGCCTTGTCGGCTTTAGCTATGGCTGTCTTATACTTTTCTCTTTTAGTGCGTTCGGAATCAGTTTCAGCTTTTGTCACTAGTATTTTATAAATCTCTTTCGTTCTGTCTTTGGGGTATGTTTCTTTTGGTTTGATGGAAGATGCTACTTTGTATAATCTTTTCGCATTTTGATAATCTTCAGCATCAAAGGCACGGTCGGCTTTAGCTATGGAGGCATTATACTCTTTTTCTTTGATGGCAGCTAATATTGCGTCTATTTCTTTTATCTTTTCTTTTGGATATGCTACATTGGGTTTATACGTAATTGCGTCCATATAGGAAGCTTTTGCATTTGTGTAATTTTTGGCATCAAGGGCTCTGTCGGCATTAACAATGGCTTTATTGTACTTTTCTTCTCTGACAATAGCGAGTATTCTATCTATTTCCTCAATTCTTTCTTCCATGTATTTTTTACCGGGTTTGATTGTTAACGCTTTCCGATAGGCGCTCTTTGCAATTAGATAGGCCTTACTACTATATGCGTTGTCGGCTTTGATTATAAGGGCATTGTACTTTTCTTCTTGTTTTTGTTCAAAAGCTTTAATAAACCTCTCTGTTTCTGTCCGTATTGATTTAGCATATTCTTCATCATGAACAAATTCATCTTCCCCTTCATCATAAACCCATTTCGCAACCGGTTTATCTAATACAGAGACATCCAGTCCTTCAATATTCTCAAAGAGAGATATATCAAAGGTGATCCACGGCAGAAACGCCATCCTCGTATCTTCCATGGGAAGGCCTGTCATTGCAATACTCATTCTTTTACTGACATAACCTGATTTTGCTACCACTATCAGGTAATCATTACCGGGCAATAAAGCAAAGTTGAATACACCATCTCCCGATGTTATAATCTCATCTACCTCTACTGAATTCTCAAACAGAGTGACAACAGCGTCTCCCAATTCTTTATTTCCTTTATATACCGCGCCATCAACAACTACATCCCAACCTACCTGGGAGATTGCATCAAATGAGAAAAGCATAAAAAGGCAGAGGGAAAATGCCCTTAAAGCTGAAAGATACCGTTTGTGTAGAAGAAGTTTATATATTGACAAAATAAGACGCTTAAAAAAATATTAATCGCGAATGGTTCATTCCGTGAAATCTCCCTGGTTACTCGGAGGTGCCACCAGAAAAGGTGACTAGCAATTTCATGAGATGAACCCTATAAGATCCCCGATAAATCGCAGATTTTACAGGGTAAATATAAAAACAAATTTATATTTTTTTAAAAAGTTTTTTATATCCCCAACACCCTTGCGGAATTTTTATATAGGATCATCTCAAGAGCCACTTGGTCCGGGGGATATGCTTGCGTATGATCTGGTTCTCCTCTTTACTAAAAAAACCCCTGAACTCGCGAGGATTGGTGATTATTGCAAGAAGGGCTTTATTGGATGCCAACCGGGAACGTAAAGGATTAATAAAACAGACCTTTCCCTTCCGGTATGCTTCGATGAAATCCTTGACCTGATCACTTTTTTCAATCAATTCATGGAATATAACCCTGCGGTAAACAAGATCAATGGGAAAACCCTCGAACTCAAGACGGTTGCCCTGAATTTCAGATCTCTCGGGTCGGCAACTACCGTATCATACCCTTCATTCTTAAACAAGTCCCGCAGTACAAGAATTTGTGCTTTACTTTCACATTCTATGAATGCAATGCAAGCAACGGAAAATTGGTATGGAACGCCATTCTTTTAGTGAAGCTCGGATTAAAGATGCGATTAAACAGTGTATATTTTCTTCTGGTCACCATTATTATCATTCCAACATCTAAATGATATTTTAAATATTCATTAATGCCTCCCAAAACGTCATCATCCACATAAAATTCAAAAGTATGTTTTACTTCTTTCCCGAAAAAACGATCTAATCTGCTTATCTCTTCTTCTTTTTTAGCAGAAGGAGTTTCTCTGACATATTTATTAATGCTAACGAAATCAATTTCAGCATTTAGAACCATAGCTATCATTTTTATCAACTTCAGTGCCGATATTTCCACTTTTTTATAATCTGATGCAAACATTATCCTTTTAATCGGTTGAAATTTTGAATTTTCAGGTATCGCCAAAACAGGACAACTGACTTTTTTAATCACATTAACTGTATTGCTTCCAATAAGTATTTCATTAATTCCACTGACACCCTTTGTACCCATGACGATCAAATCAATATCATCTTTGCTTACCGCTTCGTTAATTATATCAACAAAGCTGTGAGGAGATGCATGTATTAAGCGTGTTTCGCATTTAATATCTTTTGTGTCAGAGTTGTTTTTAATTTCATCTTTGATCTTCTGCAAGTTATCTTCAGCAGTTTTTGCCATTATATCATGAGATTTTTCAGAAACACCAGGATGGTTATATGATGATTTATAAACATGAAGCACTAATAACTTACAAGACGCTTTCTTGGCAAAAAAAGTTGCATACTTCAATGCATTGGTAGCACTATTGGAAAAATCAGTTGGAATCAAAATCCTTTTCATAACACTCAAATATTTAGATAGGAATTTGTTAATATTATCTCTAACCGATGCAAATTTGCTAAAAACAACAGTTTATTAGTAATAATTTTTTATCAATGATATGATTTGTGCAAAAACATATATACTTTCGTTCATCATTATAGATTTTAAAACAAAATCCCAAAACCATGTCTGTTAAAAACAAATTTATAAGCTATGCACTTCTTGCGTTTATAATTGCAGCAATTGGAGTAACTCCAATATCTGCTCAAAAATCAAAAAACAAAGGTAAAAAGGCAAAAAAAGAACAAGAAAAAGGCACCAACAAATCTATTTCCGGGGTCATCAAGCCATGCAGGCAGTATGAAGGACTTTTCACGCTTTATCAAGATACAGTAACCGGTATTGCCTATTTGCTGGTTAAAAAAAGTCAATTAAACAAAGAGTTCATTTATTTCAGCCATGTAGCTGATGGAGTTCGTAAAGCGGGTCATTTTAGAGGTAGCTACAAGGGTTCACGGATTTTTTCTATTCAAAAGTATTTTAACAAGATTGAATTCGTCCTGGAAAACACAGGATTCTATTATGATGAAGAAAATGCTCTGAGCAAATCAAAAGATGCAAACATCAATCGTCCTGTTATAATTAGCGAAGAAATTGTTGGAATAAACGATAAAAAAGATGAATACCTTATTAAAGCAGATGCAGTTTTTTTAAAAGAGAGTTTCCGGCAAATAAAACGCTCGCCCAATCCTAAAGACAAAGGCAAATCAATTCTTTCAATCGGAAAACTCAGTGAAAGAAAAAGTAAATACATCAGCATTAAGAGTTATCCTGCCAATACGGATGTTCTTGTTGAATACATTTACGAAAATCCATATCCCTTAAAATACGGTGATAAGACGATTACTGATGCGAGATTTATCAGCGTAAAAATACAGCACAGTTTAATAGCTGTTCCGCAAAACGATTTTAAACCCCGTTTTGACGATCCGAGGATAGGTTATTTTATCCATCAGATAACGGATATGACCTCAGCAAGTGCAACACCTTACAGAGATGTCATCCATCGGTGGAACCTGGTGAAAAAAGATAAAAATGCTGCCCTCTCAGAACCGGTAGAGCCAATTGTTTGGTGGATAGAAAACACTACTCCCGTAGAGTTAAGAGAGCATATTAAAGCAGCCGTATTAAATTGGAATATAGCATTTGAAGCAGCGGGATTTAAAAATGCTATCATAGTGAAAATACAACCAGATGATGCCCAATGGGATGCAGGTGATATACGATACAATGTGCTGAGATGGACATCTTCTCCGATAGCTGCATTTGGTGGATATGGGCCTAGCTTTGTCAATCCCCGCACAGGACAAATACTCGGGGCAGATGTTATGCTGGAATTCCTCTTTCTTACCAACCGCCTAATGCAGGATAAGATATTCTCTTCCGCAGGATTTGGATTAACAGAGCAAGCCGATGAATTTGAAGAAGGCTATTGTACGCTCGGCAATCATCTGCATTTGAATACACTTTTCGGATACTATGCTTCTGGCGAAGGATATCTGCCGGGAGGGAAACTCCCAACAATGGTAAAAGAAGCCATTTATTACCTGATGATACACGAAACAGGACACACCCTTGGTCTTAACCATAATATGAAGGCAAGCCAGCTACATTCCCCGAAAGATGTAAATAACAAAGATTTAACCATGCAGACAGGTTTGACCGGATCTATAATGGATTATCCAACAATCAACTTCGCATTGAATGAAGAAGAACAAGGACAATACTACGACATTAAGCCCGGAGCATACGATATATGGGCAGTAAAATTCGGCTATTCTGAAACTCTGGACGATCCTGATGCAGAAAAAGAACGCCTGCAAAAAATATTAGAGCGCTCTACCGAACCAAAACTCGCTTTCGGAAACGATGCAGATGATATGCGCTCACCAGGCGTGGGCATTGACCCGAGAGTTATGATCAATGATATGAGCAACGATGCCATTACTTATTCCATTGACCGGATAAAGCTCATCAATAAGATCCTTCCAGAGATCAAAAAGAAATATACCATAGAGGGGCAATCATTTCACGAGCTAAGAAACGCCTATTTAGTGCTTACAGGACAGTACGGCATTGCCCTTAGAGTAATTTCAAGATATATAGGAGGAGTCTATCTCGACAGATCTTTTGCAGGACAGAAAGAGCTGCCTGCTCCATTTACGCCTGTTGGCTATGAGGACCAAAAACGGGCAATGAAAACACTTTCCGTTTATGCCTTTGGGATAGATGCTTTCAAAATTCCTGAAGATATTTACACTCTACTTCAAATGCAGCGAAGGGGCTTTAACCACCTCGGCAAGCCCGAAGACCCGAAAATTCACGACCGTACGCTTTTTTTGCAAAAAGACATATTAAACCACTTGTTGCACCGCAATGTCTTGAAGCGCATTACCAATACAAAGCTCTACGGTAATAAATATTCGCTTGCTGAATTTATAAAAGACCTCACCAATGCCATATTCAAAGGTGATTTGAATACAAGCGTCAATTCCTTCAGACAAAATTTGCAAATAGAATATGTAAATCGTTTAGTAAAAATAATTCAGTCAAAAGGCAAGGATGCCTATGACCACATTTCC
>SDBT01015069.1_pt1 | contig 12304 bp, 10 predicted proteins | sample 2277101 | NCBI WGS metagenome assembly SDBT01 (sample SAMN10404973, study PRJNA504765) | marine sediment metagenome | isolation source: marine sediment core GS10_PC15, 103 cmbsf | place: Arctic Ocean: Southern Knipovich Ridge | collected 2010
GAGGATTCACCTCTAGACGGTTGCGGCGCACGTCGCCGCGGGGGCCGGAGTAAAAGTAGCCAAGCACGGGAACCGCCCCCACACGCGGGCGAGCGGCTCGGCGGACGTGCTCGAACCGCTGGGGGTGAACCTCGACGCCGAAGCGGAATGCGTAGGGCGCTGCCTTCGCGATGCGGGGGTGTGCTTCTGCTACGCCATTCGACATCACCCCGCCATGAAGCACGCCGGTCCCGTTCGCAAGGCGCTCGGGGTTCGAACGATCTTCAACCTGCTCGGACCGCTCACGAATCCCGCGGGGGCGAAGAGGCAGGTCGTGGGAGTCTTCGACGCCGAGCTCACCGAAACCATGGCGCACGTCCTGGGTGCACTCGGTGCGGTGCGGGCGATGGTCGTCCACGCCGAGGATGGGCTTGACGAACTCTCGACGTGCTCGGCGACAAAGATCTCTGAACTCAAAGATGGGGAGGTGGCGACGAGAACTCTCACCCCCGAAGATTTCGCCTTCAAGCGCATCACGCTCGACGATCTATCGGTCGAATCGGCGGCGGAATCGGCGCGGGCGATTCGCGAGGTGCTCTCCGGTAAGGACTGCCCCGCACGCGAGATCGTGATACTTAACGCGGCGGCGGCTTTGGCGGTGGGAGGTAAGGCCGATGACATCGCCTCAGCGATACCACTAGCCACGGAATCCATTGACTCCGGAACCGCGAGCGACGCCCTCCAAAAGCTCATTGAGACAAGCAACTCCTGATCGCTTCGGGTGGTTCGCTTGGGCTTATCCCCCGGGGGGCGAAGATCCTCTATAGGTTAATCTCCGTTCCGGTCAGCTTATCGGCAACCGCTTCGACGTCACTTCTGGACGAGAGGTCCAGGACGGGAGCGTGGAAGATCAGGGCCCGGTAGCTGCAGCCAAGTTGATCGATCGTGTACTGTGCGGCGTCGGGAAGCTCGATCTCACCGCGCGGTGAGGGGGCTATCGCGCGGCAGGCGGGGAATATCTCGGGTCCGAACCGCCAGCAGTTCATGCTCAGGCCGATTGGTTCCCCGAGAGACGCGAGGACCTCCGGAGAGGGCTTTTCGACGATTCTTTCCATGAATCCGTCTTCGTTGGTCTTGACGACGGCGAATTTGGAGATTCGCTCGGGTGGAATGTTGCTCCCCTGGAGCATTGCGTTTCGCTCGAAGACCGCGAGCCCCGGACAGTCCAATTCCCGAAGCGCCCTCATCGCCTCGACGGGATAGTAATTGTCTGAGTTGATGCACAGGAAATGCTCGGCGTCCGCGAAGGTTTCCGCGGCGGCGACGGCGTTGGCGGTGCCCAGGGGCTCTTCCTGGATCGCGAACTCAATTTGCAGCCGCTCGCACTGGAGGTTCTCCCCGAAGTGCTTCCTGATCGCGTCATGCTCCGGTCCGATGACGAGACATATCCTGCGATATCCCGCCTCTCCCAAGGCGCTCAAGACGTACTCGAGGAACGGGCGGCCGACGGGCATCAGCGCCTTGACCCCGGTTTCGGCGGCTGTGGACTGTTCGACGGCAAGCCTGACCGTATCATCGACTTCCCGCATTCGCTTCCCCAAACCGCGAGCGAGAACCACGGCTTTGTCAATCACAGAATCACTCATTGTTCACTTCTCCGTTCACTGAGATGGATTTCAGGGGGCATACTGTACAGGCAAAGGTAGAGCGGAGTCCATACTCACACCACTCTATGCATCGGGAAAACAGCGAAGGAAGTTAATTCTCCACGGAATATTGAGCTACCTGCCAGCGGCGGGGGAGGTGGCCAGCTGGTGCCCCTTCAGCATCCCCGCTGTCAGCAGAAGCACCCCCAGCGCGCAGCGTACGAACCTGCCTATCCGGCAGGCAGGGTCATACCCTCGCACTCCCCGCCGACTCGGGGCCGGTACCGAGATGTCCGTCCTCGCAACTCTCGTCATTCCTCACTTTTGCGCATCCCCTACCTGATCAAGTATTATACTGTGGTCAGTTATTATGGTAGCGTTCCTGGTCTTCTCTGGTTTTCTTCTCGTAGGCCTGGATACCTAATCTACGCATCACACTATCGGTTAGTGTGCGAAGTGCCTCCCGATCAATTCTTCGAGGTTTGTAACATCCTTCCTGCCCGAGGATCTTAAATAACCTGCCTCCGACAATCAGGCGAGACTGTGTTCCATCCTTTAACGTTGCAACGGCAGGAAGAAACATTGTCTTGGGTAAAGGGTTTCCACCAACAAAGTGTGCTCTCCTGAACAGATTCATTTCCTCGCTCGCGTCGATGACGACTTGTGGATTTTGTCTGAGTCTTTCTTCGCTTCCGGGAGACAAACCCCGGGACTTAATCATTATGTAACACGTTATGCTTTTGAACTGATCAGGGGTTACACCGGACTCCCCTTTCAAACATGGGGTGAAGAAATAGACGTAAGACCCAAACAGGATCGCCACGACGGGCAAAAACCATCTGACGAGCCGCTTCTTAATTCGTGATCTATTTGAGCTCATAGTCATCACGGTGGGTTCCGCACGCTGGAACCTATCAGGGCGCTGAATCTTCCCAGGTCGCTTTGCCGTATAGAGTAGTGACCTTCTTGGCCATCGATGCGAAAAGACCCCTTCTCGCTACTGATAGAGATTCGCTGTTCGCTTCCATCCTCGCATACAGATGTGGCAGAAATGGGGTGTTTCCAGGATGGATCTTTCCACCTGAAGTACGACCGCTTAAACAGATCCAGATCATCGGGGCTATTGATAGTGACCGCTTCTGTGTACACTGCCTCGGCTTGAGGGCCTTCTTTCAATGGACTCCTGCTGCCCGCCCCATGAATCCGAATAGAAACAAAATCGCTGGGCGTTACTCCACACTCTTTCGGCCATCTTGTTGGATGTGGATATCGGTACTCGCATATCGCAGAAAGAATGACGATGATGCTCACGCCCTGTCCCACGCGAGATAGCCAGACTACCCATCTTTTCTCTGAGGTCCGCGTCACCTTTTACATCCAAGTTTCCCGTAGGACTTATCCGCTTATCCGGGACGGTTACCCTGTTGCGCACCCTTTTTCTTCAGTGGTCGGCCCTGTCTCCGGAACACAGGCGCACAGGCACTCGCTCCACGAGCACATCCACGCAGACGTGTGCTCGGTGCCCCGCGCGGGGTCAGTATACTCCCCGGAGGAGTTGGGGTCATCGTAATACTACGGGGGCATCAGGTAGGGACCTCTCGCTACAGGCCTCTCCACCCGGGCGGGGAAAGCCTGCGGAATTTATTTGACTGAAGGCTTTGAAATTCTATAATTTACGCTATGTGCACGCCTCGCGGGTTGCTTGTACTCGCGGGGCGCCCCGGGCGCCTGTAAAAAAGATCGGGATGCCCCGGGGAATGTCTATGCGCAATGAGCACGGTATGCCGTATTAAGAACAGGAAGCGTCATTGAACATGCGGCTGGGATTTACCCGGACGATAGCAGATGGAAGTGGCAGGCACGGATGATTGCTGGATTGCGAGAGATTTCAGGGCAGGAGTCACGAATGTGATGATCGCCCTGACGAAGGCCCAGGCCGGTGTCAAGGAATAAGCCCATGAAGGGTTGTCCTGACCCGCGCTGCTGGGGTGCAACGGGCCCGCGCGAAAGTGTCCGTCGCGCCCGCTTACCCGCGCAGTTTGGGCTCGCTCGATGGATCGAATCGGGCCCGCGCGGAGGCGGTTGACGGACTGACGCTTTCGTTGTTGTTTGGCGAGTGGGCGAGGCGACCCACTTTTTTTGTCGCCGCGTCGGAAAGGCACCCTGCGGAAGAGATGGCAAAGCGGGAGTAAGAAAACGATGAATCAGGAACTCTTGCGAATCGTTGAAGGGCTTGCTCGGGACAAGAACATCGATACCGAAACGGTGTTTGAGGATCTCGAGGCCGCGATGTTCTCAGCCATTCGGAAAGCCAATCCGGATGCGGAAGATGTTTCCGTCCACATGGATCGTGAAAGCGGGGATATCACCGCCACTGTCGAAGGAAAGGAGATGAGCGTTCGGGAGCTTGGGCGAATCGCGGCGCAGACGGCAAAGCAGGTGATGATCCAGCGTATCCGAGAGGCCGAGCGGGGCAGTATATACGAGGAATACGTCGAGCGAAAAGGGCAGATCGTCACCGGGCGCACCGCCCGCTGGGAAGGCGGGGGAATCATAGTCGAGCTGGGACGGGCCGAGGCGATACTTCCAAAGGGCGAGCAGATTCCTGGTGAATCCCACATGCCCGAAGAGCGTCTCCGTGCGATGGTCCTGGACGTTCGCGAGCAGCCCGGAAGCGTCAAGATCATCCTCTCCCGCACACATCCGGATTTCATACGCGCGCTGTTCGAACTGGAAGTCCCGGAAGTGGCCGAAAAAATCATCGAGATCAAAACCCTGGCCCGCGAGGCCGGGTATCGCACAAAGGTCGCGGTCAACTCGCTCGATTCCAAGGTGGACGCGGTCGGGGCGTGCGTGGGCGTTCGAGGATCTCGTATCAAGAATATCGTCGAGGAACTCGGGGGTGAGAAGATCGACATCGTGCGATGGAACGATTCTTCAAAGATCCTGATAGCGAACTCCCTGAAACCGGCTGAAGTCGCCGAAATCGCGCTGTGCTTCGAACTGGGGCGGGCGACCGTAGTGGTCGTGGAGGACCAACTGTCCCTGGCGATAGGAAAGCGCGGGCAGAACGTTCGCTTGGGGGCCAGGCTCACCGGGTGGGACATCGACATCCTGACTCCAACCGAATTCAACGCGGGTCTCGATATCCTGGAGAAGGCTCTGCGGGAAGTCGAGGGCGTGGATTCGACCGTAGTCGATCAGGTCGTCGCTATGGGGATGGTGAACGTTCTGGATGTTGAAGAGGTGGGCCCTGAACCGCTGATCAAGGAATTGAGCATGTCTCGTGAGCTTGCCCAGAAGATAGTGGTCCGCTGCGCCGAGGAGGCCAGGCGGATCGCTCAGCAGCAGGCTTTGGCGAGACAGCAGGCGGAAGCGGCCGAGAAAACCAGCGAAGCTGAGAAGGTCGCCGCCGTTGAAGGCACCGCCACTGCTGAGGGTGAGGGTCCAACCGAAGCGCATCAAGAGCAAGACGAGACCGGCGAGCCCGCAGTTGATAGTCCACCTACCGAGACCGACGCAGCGACGACGGAAACCGCGAACGATGTAGAGGACGGATCAGCAGTGGGTGAAACCCCCGATGCCCCCTTGGAAGAAGGCGATGCCCACGCCAAGAAGACGGAAGAGGGTATTTCGAAGAATCCAAGCAACAGCGAATGATTGTTTCGGCCGATTGTTAGGAAACTAAGGTAATCCAGGGCAGACTGCCTGGAGGTTGTTTTGACGAAGCGCATATTTGAATTAGCTCGAGAACTCAGTGTGACGTCCAAGGTCGTCCTGGAGAAATGCCGCGCCGAAGGCTTGGAGATCAAGAACCACATGTCGACGGTGTCGGCGGGTTTGGAAGCCACCGTGCGTGAGTGGTTCTCCGAGGAGGCTGGGGCGGGAACTGCGGTCGAAACCGCCGAGCACGTGGACCTGGAAACCGCGCGTAAGGAGGCCCGCAAGCGAAGACGCAAAAAGACCAAGAAGCAGGAAGAGCTAGTCCCCGAGGTATCGGAAGGCGAACCGGATCCGATGGTCGCTGTCGTCGCAGAAGCACCTGGTGAGACGCTTGCCCCCGAGGCGACCGTCGAGGGTATCGCGGGTGCGGAAATCTCCGCACCTTCCGCTGAGACGCCCGAAGCGCCCGCCGAACCGGGCGAATACGAGGAGGCGGAACCCGAGGTCGCCGGTGAGGGCGAAAAAGAACTCAAACCCGAACAGATCAAGGCCGCGGGCCCGCAAGTCGTCCCCAAACCTGCCGTTCTCAAAGGTCCGAAAGTAGTCAGGGTGGAGAGGCCGGACTTCGTCCGCCGACCCCCCATACGGACCCGGGGAAGCTCCGCTGCTGTTGGGGCGGAGGACAGCGTCGCCACTGCAGCTCCAAAACGTGGGAAGGGCGCCCAGACCACCGAGAAGGAATCCGAAGAGACCGGGAAACGAAAGGGGAAGCGCCGCAGCCCGCGCCGACGCAGCGGACGCACCGCAGACAGCGGGGAGCAGCTCAAGGAGTGGCGCGAGCAGGATCTGCTGGAGCGCAGCGAGCGCCTCGCCGCAGCGGGAGGCGGACTGCGCCGCCACCGGGCGAGTGTCTCGCATCGCATGGTTGGCGGGCATCCAGGGGCTAAAATCGGACCCGTCGACATTGAAGAACCGATCACCATCAAGAGTCTCTCTGCCGCCACCGGGCTCAAAGCCGCCGCCCTCATAAAGAAACTGCTCGACATGGAAGTGATTGCGAGTATCAACCAGGTGATAGACCGCGAGACCGCCGCGGCGTTGGTGATCGATTACGAAATCGAACTGATAGTCAAGGAAGCAAGGTCCGCCGAGGTCGAGTTGATCAAGAAACTCGACGAGAGAGAGAAGGGCGAACTAATCCCACGCGCTCCGGTGGTGACTTTTCTCGGTCACGTCGACCACGGGAAGACTTCGCTGCTGGACCGCATCCGGGACACCACCGTCACCGAAGGCGAGGCGGGCGGGATAACCCAGCACATAGGAGCATATCGCCTTGACAAAGACGATACGCACGTGGTGTTCCTGGACACCCCCGGCCATGAAGCATTCACCGCGATGCGGGCGCGAGGAGCAAACATGACCGACGTGGTGGTCCTGGTCGTCGCCGTCGATGACGGAGTCATGCCGCAGACTATCGAGGCGATCAACCACGCTCGGGCCGCCGAAGTGCCCATCATAGTGGCGATGAACAAAATCGATGTCCCCAACGCCGACGTCCAGCGGACGATGCGCCAACTTTCCGAGCACGGACTGCAACCGCGCGAATGGGGCGGTGAGATCGAGGCCATCCAGACCAGCGCCGAAACAGGCCAAGGCATCGATACGCTCGTGGAGACCCTTTCTCTGGAAGCGGAACTGCTCGAACTAAAAGCCGAGGCCGACGCCCCCGCCACCGGATACGTAATCGAGGCGGAGATGGACGGTGGCCTGGGGGTTCTCGCAAGCCTGCTGGTGCTCAACGGTACGCTCAATCTAGGTGACATTCTCCTTGCCGGGAGAGGTTACGGGCGGGTGCGGTCGATCCGCGATGACCGAGGGCGCAACCTGGACGAAGCTGTCCCAGGGACCCCGGTGGAAGTCGCCGGATTGGGCGAGATTCCCGAAGCTGGCGACCGATTCTACGTCGTTGGGAATCTCGATCAGGCCCGCGACGTCGCCGAGCAGCGCAGGGGTGAAGAGCGCGCCAAGGAACTCGCCCCCGCCCCCGCACTCGGGCTCGAAGGGTTGCTTATGCGAATCCAGGCCAAGGAGGTCAACGAGCTTGCGGTCATAGTAAAGACCGATGTGCAGGGCTCGCTCGAGGCGTTGACCGGGACCCTCAACAAGCTGGGGTCCGAAGAGACAAAGGTGCGAATCCTGCACGCCGCCGTCGGTGGAATCTCGACCGGTGACGTCGCGCTCGCCGAGGCGTCTGATGCGCTGATTATAGGATTCAACGTCGTACCCGACGCCCCGGCCAGGCAGTTGTCTGAGGCAAAAGATGTCAAGATTCACCTCTATCGGGTGATCTACGACATCATCGAGGACATTCAGTCGGCGCTGGCGGAAGGGTTGGCCCCCGAGATTCGTCAAGAAACTCTCGGCCGCGCCGAGGTCCGCCAGGTATTCAAAGTTTCTCGCGTTGGGACAATTGCCGGGTGCTTTGTCATTGACGGCGCCGTCCCGCGCAACGCCAAGGTGCGAATAATCCGCGATCAGGTCGTCATCGAAGATGAAAGATCGCTGGAATCTCTCAGACGGTTCAAGGATGACGTTCGAGAAGTCCGCTCCGGGATGGAATGCGGTATCAAGGTCGCCGGATACGACGATATCAAGGAACAGGACGTCCTGGAGTTCTATCGGCAGGTCGAGGTGGCAAGGACGCTTTGATGTGAACGGCGAATGGTGCATGTCGAATAACTCTGGAACGTACAATGTCCAGTGACCTGCGGGTGAAACTTCCCCGAATGTCGGGAGGTTTGGAGTTTTGAGACCTGTCGTTAGTTATTTGTCATTTGAGGATCAGGCATTGGGCGGTGATCATAATGTCCACGACCCTGGGACTTCTTCACTTGAGGCTGCACGTGGTCCAGGCGAGAACCCTGAAGGAAAAGAGGCGGGTGGTCAAGGGGTTCAAGGATCGAATCGCGAGTAGGTTTAACATTTCGATCGCCGAAGTGGACGGGTTGTCCGAGCATAAGACCGCCGTGCTCGCCATCGCCATGGTGGGTACCGACCACAGATACGTAGAAGGAGCGTTGCAGAGAATAATCAACGCCGCCGAAACCCACCGGGACATGATGCTGATTGATCGTGAGATCGAATGGCTGTGAAAGCGCAATGAAAGGCGCCGCGCAACCTCCTGCGCTTGTAGATTTCCAATGACCCGCAGAACCCAACGAGTGGGCAACCTGATCCGCAATACTGTCGGTCCGTTGCTGCTTACCAAACTGTCGGATCCGCGGATCGACCCGTCCAGGACATCCATCACTCGTGTTGAGGTCCCGGAGGACCTCCTGACAGCGAAGGTGTTTGTTTCCGTCATCGGATCGGAGAAAGAACAGCGCAACACAATCCGCGGGCTGGAGCACGCGGCAGGGCATCTCCAGGAATTGATGATGCAACAGATACATCTCAGGCGCACCCCCCTCTTGGAGTTCGTCCTTGACCTGAACTTCAAGAAGACTCTCCAAACCCTCAGCTTGATCCGCCAAGCGATGGACGAGATCGAGGATAAGGAACGGTCCGGGACCGTTGCGGACGAGGTGGTGCGGGAGCAAGATTCTTCAGATGAGCAATAGGAATCGCGGAAGATGAAGAACGCAACGGGATATCAAAAAAAGATTACGAAGCTCTTGAGCGGACTTCCCAAATCCCGCCCACAAGAGCTTCCAAAGGGCGAAGCGGCCGTGGATCTACTGATCGAGTCGATCCTGGAGCCCGACACCACGGATTCCAAAGTCCGCGCTGCACTCGAAGCGATCCATGAGGAATACGTCGATTTCAACGAACTACGCGTCAGCCCGCCCAAGGACATCGTTGACCGAATGGGGAAGGATTATCCCGAGGGACGCAGCAAGGCGATGGCGATCAATAAGGCGCTTAGGCATGTTTTCGATCGCGACTACAAGATATCTGTGGACTACATGGCCGAGATGTCCAAGCGGGACCTCAGGCGACACCTTTCGGAGATTGGGTTATCTCCATACACCTCCGCACGCATCGTCTCGCAGGGCTTCGGGGGTCACGCGATACCGGTCGACGAGACGCTGCTGGAAGTACTGGAGATGGACGGATACGTTGCCCCGGACAGCGAAATACCCGAGGTGCAAAAGCTTCTCGAGAGGGTGATCCCGCGAGACAAGGCGCTCTGCGCCCATGAGTTCTTCCGGGCGTACGTTGTGAAATCGGCCAAGGCGCTGGCGACGAGGCGCAAAGCTGCCGCCAAAGCCGCCGCCAAGGCCGCCGCACAACGGGAGGCAAAAGAACGGAAGAAACAGGAACTCGCCGCCTCCGCGGCCAAGAAGACCAAGAAGAAAACTCTTAAAAAGCGGATCGCGAAGAAGACACCCAAAGCAAAGCGGAAAGCTTCGAGCAAGAAACGAGCGGGAAGCACCAAGGTGCTTAAGAAAAGCGCGAAGAAAAGGACCAAAAAGACCTCCAGAAAGAGGTGACTCACGAGCGGCCGCAACGAACCCATCGTTTCGTCGCGCCCAGAAAAGCGAAAGTAAAGATTATGACACTGAGCAAGAAAACCGAAGACAAGCTGATTCTGGGGATCCCCAAAGGATCGCTCCAGGATAGCACGTTGGAGTTGTTCGAGCGGGCGGGTTACAACATTTCCGTCTCCTCGCGAAGCTATTTCCCCTCGATAGACGACGATCAGATCTCTGTTGTCTTCTTCCGCGCGCAGGAGATGTCCCGCTACGTCGAAGACGGGGTCCTGGACGCCGGATTGACCGGTCATGATTGGATTGTGGAGAACGCCTCGGATGTGACGGAGATCGCCGAGTTGGTCTACTCCAAGCAGCGGCAGGTCCCGGCCCGTTGGGTGCTTGCCGTTCCGGAAGAAAGCGAAATCAAGAAAGTCTCCGACCTGGATGGGGGGATCGTGGCCACTGAACTGGTCGAGGTCACGCGAAAGTACTTCGCGGATAAAAAGCTGAAGGTCAAGGTCGAGTTCAGTTGGGGCGCTACCGAGGTAAAGGCCCGTCTGGTAGACGCCATAGTGGACGTCACCGAGACCGGATCGACCCTGACCGCAAACAAGCTGCGGGTTATCGATACGATCCTGACCTCCACAACCCGGTTCATCGCCAACCATGACGCCATGAAAGTCGAATGGAAGAGGCGGAAGATCGAGAACCTGGGCCTGCTGCTGCGAGGGGCAATCGACGCCCTCGCCAAGGTCGGGATGAAGATGAACGTTCCACGCCAAAAGCTTCAGAGCGTCTGCGAGCTGCTCCCGGCTGAGAAATCCCCGACCATCTCGGCGCTGGCGGATGAAGAGTGGGTGGCGTTGGAGGTAATCATCCCGGAGCGAGTGGAACGCGATCTCGTCCCGCAGCTTAAGCAAGCGGGGGCGACCGCCATTTTCACTTATCCACTCAAGAAGGTTATTCCATGATGCATCTGAACCGAAAACGTTCAGATATTGACCGAATCGCAGGATGCGTGCTTCGCCCCCCCCGGAAGCGCCGATCCCGCACGACCGCCGATGCGCGTTTCGTAATCGTATCGGCGCTGCTCCTGTCCGGTCTGGTTTTCCCCGGGTGCGCGAGGTGGGGCGCTCCGAGCGAGGTGGCGGCGACACAACCGGTACGAGCGGACAAGACCTTGATTACCCTGGCGGAACTTACCCCCCCGATCGCCAAACCCGTTAATCCGCCTGGTAGCGAAGTTCTCGATGAGGATACTCGAACCGCGATCAGCGAGGTGGAACAGCTCTCGATTCCCGGTAAACCCACGCGGGCGACGGACCCCTTGAACGTAAACAAAGCGCTGAAGGTCCTCGAGCGCGCCGCGTCGCAGAGCCCGGACCATCTGAAACTCCACCTTGGGCTTGGGAATATCTACGCTTCAAATAAGCAAACAGATCGAGCCGTCCTCGCCTTCCGTACAGCCCTGATGTGCAGCGACGCCACGCCCGATAACCCACTGGCGGCCGATGCACTTCTCAGGCTGAGCCTCCTGTTGAAAAATGAAGGATTCCATACCGCAGCTCTGGAAAGTTTCACCGAATTGTCTAACCGGATTGACCAGTATGGACGGGGATTCACCGAGCAGACCGTCCTGCGCGAACTGCTTCTCCGCCCGGAGCAGCTTCTCATCTGGCGAGGGGAGCTTCTGCTGAAACTCACTCGCTTCACCGAAGCGACCGCCCTGCTCGAACAGGCTTTCAGTCACGACCGAACGCATCACAAGGGCGCGCCACTGCTTTTCGAGGCACTGCTGAAGGCGAAGGATTTCGCCCGAGCCGAATCGCTCCTGGTGGAATTCACCGGTGAACCTACGCAGCGCCATCGTGTAGCGAAACTCACCGCATCTCTCTGCGAGGTAGCGCGTGAAAAGGCGATGCCCTTGCGAATCGCCCACGCTCTTGCCCAACGGGAACAACTCACCACAGAACTGGCCATCTTGCTCGCCAAATCAGCCGAGTCCCTCCAAGCCCACCACGAAGCGGTGGAAATCCTGCGGTCTTTCTTGCAGGACAGGCCCGGACAGGTCCAGGTCGGGCGCTTCCTCGCAAAACTCTACGGAGCCCAAGGAAGGCACGATGAGGCGCTGCGGGGACTCGCAGAGATGCTCGTCCATTCTGATCGCGCCGCCCGAATCGTCCGGCAAGGCGTGCAGGAAGTACTCACCACATCAACCCCTGTCGACATCGATCGCACCTTTGCCCTTATCGCCAGCGAGGACAACACCCAGGCAAAGTTCGCCCTCTATTATGTGGCCGGTCAACTCGCCGAGGCCCTCCATAATAAACCTTTCGCAGCCGCACAGTATCGAAAGGCCCTGGCCGAAAAACGCGATTTCCTGCCAACCTACGAAGCCCTGGTGGATATCTATCTGGGAACGAACGAAACCGATCGCCTGGAGAGGTTGCTGAAGCAGGTCGGCGAGGTGGACCCGGAGAGCTATTTCATCCCCTACCTCAAGGGCAAGGTCCACTTCGCGAGGAAGGAGGTCATTCTCAC
>SDBT01015070.1_pt1 | contig 12304 bp, 20 predicted proteins | sample 2277101 | NCBI WGS metagenome assembly SDBT01 (sample SAMN10404973, study PRJNA504765) | marine sediment metagenome | isolation source: marine sediment core GS10_PC15, 103 cmbsf | place: Arctic Ocean: Southern Knipovich Ridge | collected 2010
TGCTCACGAAGCACTGGCACCTACACGACGACTTCTTGGTGCTCGGTTCGAATTACCTGTCGCTCGCGCAGAACGCCGACATGTTGTGGGTGCGTAGGCCGTCGATGATCATCATCGACGAGGGCCACGAGTGGAAGAACTTGCAGGCAGCACGCGTGCGTCGACTCAAGCGATACCTCAAGGCATATCCCCACACGGTCGTCGTCATCCTATCGGGAACGATCGCGCGTAAGTCGATCCGAGATTACGCGCACCTTTCCGAGTGGGCTCTGCATGAGGGCTCGCCTGTGCCACGCAACGAAAGTGAGATCGAGACATGGTCGCGGTGCCTCGACCCGGGTATCGACGAATACGATCGGCTTGACGGTGGTGCGCTCCTGCGGTTCTGCGAGGAAGGTGAGAACGCCCGCGAGGGATTCCGTCGTCGGCTCGTCGAGACCCCGGGTGTCGTAGCCGGCCCCGAACGCGCGCTCGATGTTAGTCTCTTCCTCGACGAGCGTAAGGTCGAGGTGCCCGACGCAATCATTGAGGCACTGCAGCGGATCGAGGACACGTGGGAGACCCCGGGGGGTGAGCAGATCGCAGAGGCCGCCGGCTTGTGGCGAGCGGCCCGCCAACTGGCATGTGGTTTCTACTACAAATGGGATCCTCTACCGCCCCGACCGTGGCTTGAAGCCCGGCGCGAGTGGAAGCAATTCGTCCGGCACACACTACGATACAATCGCCGCGGCCTCGACTCCGAGTTGCAGGTGTGGAACGACTGCAAGCGCATGAAGGTGCAGCCCTCACCGTGGCTCATCTGGAAGCAGATCAAGGACACGTTCGACCCCAACTCGGTCGCCGTGTGGGTCGACGACTTCCTAGTCGATGACGCGGGTCAGTGGCTTGTTGAGCATCCGACGGGCATTGTGTGGACCGAGCACGTCGCGTTCGGAGAGCGCTTCGAGAACTACCACGGAGGGGGCACCGAGTTGATCGGAGTGACGGGGCCGATCGTCGCGAGCGTGCGGGCGCATGGCGAGGGGAAGAACCTCCAAGATCGCTGGGACTCCAACCTCGTGGTATCCTGTCCGTCGGCAGCGAAGACCGTGCAACAACTACTTGGACGCACACACCGCGAGGGGCAACTCTCCGACGTGGTGTCGGCTGATTTCTATTTCCACACGCAGGTATTGCGTGACTCTTGGAACACCGCGGTCGAGCAGGCGGTCTACCTCGAGCAAACCACGGGCAACCGGCAGAAGATTCTATATGCAGACAAGGGGTTTAAATGGCGGAACTGAAACCAGAAAACTTGATATCGTGTGAGCCGGGCGAGCATAACTTTGCACCGATCGGCGAACCGCACCGTAAGGACGGTGTTGTGCAACGCGTGGTTATCCGGGCGTTCTGCACGCGGTGCAGTGGGACTACGGACATCACAATTGTCGAAGGTGGTGCGCCTGCTATGCCGCCCGCTAAGATTTGACTTATTGCAATCCGTGCTGTAAAGATGCATGGTGGAATTGATAGGCTTATAGCGTTGTGCGGAATTTGCTGCACAACGTGGCCGGGCTACCAGTAGAAGAAGGAAGTAGAAGAATGAGTTGGAAGAACAAAGTGAAGAAGGCGGCAGCATCGCAGGGCGGCGGGCCCTATATCATCCCTGGCAAGCATCTCTTGCGCCTGGACCTGCTCAAGGAAGTGGACGGTTTCAGTGAGGACGACATCGTCGTAGCTGAGTTCATCGTCGAGGAGACCGACAGCGAGGAGAAGGACATGCAGCCGGGCACCCGTGTATCCCGGTTGTGGAACTTTAGTAAGCACAAGAGCGCGGCCGGAAACTTCAAGGCGTTCCTGATCGCCGCGTTCGGTTCGTTCGATGATGAGGGCGAATACGTTGCCGCCGATGAGGATGACCTTTCCAAGCCCGACGAGGACGGGGACACACCCATCGACCTCGCAGTGACCTCGGATAATCCCCTTAACGGGTCGTTGTTCTACTGCGTCGCGCACACCATCATCACGAAAGAGCGCAAGGTGGAATTCACGAAGTGTAAGTGGGAACTTCGCGAGGTTGAATACGAAGGCGGGGCAGCGTAGCCCGTCGGGCTCCGGTCTTGTGGCGAGGCCGGAGCCCTTTTCTTTAAACACGTGCGGATGTGGCGGCCGTCTCTCTTGGTAGAGGGTATAATTATGGCTAACAGATTTGGAAAAGGTGAGTTAACTGACGAGGCTCTCGAAGAGCTTGAGCTATTGCGGGTATTTATTCACACACCGGAACAGGCTGAAACCATTGACGCGCTAGTCGAGCACAGGAACGCTGTTGACGCAGCTGCAGCGTTGAAAATAACTCGCCCTCGTCTAAGCGAACGCCTGCGAAACTTAAAACGCTCGGCGAGGCGGCGCGGCTTCGACCCGCGCTTCGACATGACTGAGGCCGCGCCCGAGGGCTTCTCGGTCAAGGGGGTATCGAGTTACTACACCCTGGACCCCGAGACCGGTGAGAAGATTCTCAAAGGGCAGTGGGTCAAGACGAAGCAGGAAGAAGAAGAGAAACTCGCGTTGCTCATGGACGCGCTCGAACCGCTCGGGGATCGTGTCCGCGACAAGAGCACTTTCATCGAACCCCCGATGATCATCAACGACGATATTCTCTGCATCTATCCAATGGGTGACCCACACATTGGGATGCACGCATGGGCCGCCGAGACTGGGAACAGGAACTTCAACCTCAAACTTGCAGAACGAAACCTGATCTATGCGGCGCGGCACCTCGTCGACCTTGCGCCCCCCGCGAAGCAAGCGCTCATCATCAACCTTGGGGACTTCTTCCACGCGGACAACAAGATGAGCACGACCACGAAGGGGACGCCCGTGCACGTCGACGGGCGACTGCCCAAGGTCCTGGAGACCGGTGTAAACATCATGGTTGAGATGATCGAGTCCGCACTAGCCAAACACGAGAGCGTGCAGGTCTTCAACCTGCTCGGGAATCACGACGACTTGATGTCGGTCGTGCTCTCGGTCGTTCTGCGTCACCATTTCAACAACAACCCACGCGTTACGGTCGAGGTCGACCCTCGACAACATCACTACTTCGAGTTTGGCGAGTGCCTTTTTGGGATGCACCACGGACACACGAGCAAGCCCCAAGACTTGCCCGGCGTTATGGCCGTCGACCGCGCCGAGGCGTGGGGCAGGACGAAACACAGGCACTTCTATTGCGGGCACGTGCACCACGACAACGTGAAAGAATATCGCGGGTGTATGGTCGAGACGTTTCGAACGATGGCGCCGCCGGATGCGTGGCACGCCGGGGCAGGATACCGCTCGGGCAACGATATGAAACTAGACGTTTGGCACAAACGCTACGGACACCTGACGCGACACGTCGTCGGGATCGCCCGAGTGCTCGACGACGTAGGAACGGAGGATGATTAAATGGAGTGGTCACTTGGAACTTGCGAGGGTTGTGGTAGCGACGTGCGCGTGGCTAAAGGGCAAGAGCTTGTCACCGATGGCGACGTTTACAAATGCGAAGACTGCGAATGCACTTACATGGTGTGGGCCGACGGCGAGGTCGCGTATATCCACGGCGAAGAACCTGAAAGCGAATGCGCGCCTTGTATTGCGAGGCGAGCATGAGTGTAGTTGTAGGCATTGAACACAAGGGCGAGGTGTGGATGGCGGCGGACTCGCTGATTACCGAAGACGAGATCACGTTCGAGACCAGCGAGCCTCCAAAGGTCTTCGAATGGAACGGCGTGCTCCTAGGCGCATGCGGTAGCTTCCGCGTGGGCAACGTCATCTTCGAATACTTCGAGCCTCCGAAGATCAAACCCGACGAAGATCCACTGAGTTTCATGGTGAGACGATTTGCCCCGGCTTTACGCGCTGTGCTCGAAGAGAACGATATCGACACCAAATACAAGGTAGTCGAGGACGGGTTCCAGTTGATCGAGGATTGGGTTCTTATGGTTGGCTTGACCGTGGCAGGTGAGGGCCGTATCTACATCATCGACGAAGATTTCTCGGTATCACGCGCTGCTGACGGATATGCGTTCATTGGGTCGGGTGGTGAGATTGCAGCCGGCGCGTTGTTCGCCACGAAGGGAAGCAAGCGGGCCCCCTCGTGGCGGATCGAGAAGGCGGTGGAGGCCGCGAGCAAACACGTCGCTAGCGTCGGTGGGAAGATCGTCGTCGAGAACATCTAACGAAAGGAAATTATGTCATTTCAAATTGATCAAGGAGATTACGCGGGCACATTGATCGTCGGCGTCGGGCACAAAGCCCGCGCGGGCAAGGACACAGTCGCGAATCACCTCGTGAACCATCACGGGTTCGAGCGCACGGCGTTTGCAAGCAGGCTCAAGGAAGTCGCGCGCGTCGTGTTCGGATTCAACGACGAGCAGTTATACGGGAACCTGAAAGAGGTCCCCGATGAGAAGTGGAACGACACGCTCCGTTTCCTCGGTAGCGACGGGACGGGCTCGACCTTTCATGAGCCACTGACACCACGCATCGCGATGCAGAAGATCGGGACCGAGTCCTTCCGCGATATATTCCACCGAGACATCTGGATCGCCGCGCTCTTCCTCGGGCTCGAGCCCGGTAAACGCTACGTGATCACCGATGTCCGGTTCCACAACGAGGCGCAGGCGATCCTCGACGCCGGTGGTTATCTGTGGAAAGTCTCACGCTTCGATCGGGGAGATGTGGCGACACACGTGAGCGAGACGGCGCTCGATGATTTCGAAGACTGGCACGTTCGCATTGATAACAACTTCACTATTCAAAACCTACAAGACCGAGTCGACGAGACTATCGCGTGGACTCTCGACAATTTTGAGGACCGCGTCGAGATTCGGTTACAGACGACGACATGCCTCGGGTGTTTGGGACAAGGCCCGCACAGCTACGACGAGGACTGCGTCACGTTGGAAGTGAGGCCATTATGAAATTCCAAGTAGTCCCGAGGATCGGGAACAACAAGGGCAAGGTCGTCGCCGAATTCACTACGCTGGCTTACGCAATTCGTTTCGGGGATGAGTGTTTCCCACCGGGACGGCAATCTTACAGTGTCCTGACAAAGACTGAACCCTCGACAGAAACTGAACCTCTCGACATGCCGGCACAGGTCCAAGAGTTCATGGACTTCTCAGGGCAACATACTCGCATGGACCGCAGCCCTAAGATCATCTGGGACGGCCCTGTCACGAGACGACGCAAGTGGTTGCGTGAGGAACACAACGAACTCCAGGACGCCATCGACGACCGCGACCCGGTCGGGATCATTGACGGCGGTTGCGACTTGGTATATGTAATCTTCGGAATGTTCGCCGAGTTCGGCCTCGACCCGCGTCCGTTCTTCAGTGAAGTCCATCGCTCGAACATGACGAAGATCCCGAACGACAAAGAATACCGAGGTAAGATCCGCAAGGGTGCGGACTTCCAGCGGCCGAATCTGTCGCGCACATTCATCGATCTCTACGGTGTCGATAAGTTCGACAGGTTCATGGGATGACGTTCTCATTCGACACCGAGACGCACATGGGAGTCCCGGGCACCGAGGCCCCCAAGACGGTGTGCTTGACCTACTCCGATCCCGAGGGGGAGTGCGGCATCATGCTCGCCGAGGGCGGGGCCTCGTGGCTCGGCGAGCAGTTGCGGGCGGAGACTCTGCTCATCGGGCACAACATGGCGTTCGACGCGACCGTCATGATCGCGTGGCACCCCGAGCTATTGGTGTCGATGTTCGAAGCCTACGACGCGAGCCGCGTGCACTGCACCTTGATCCGCGAGAAGCTCCTGGACATTGCGCGAGGCACGCACCGGATCGAGCGGGGTCGTTACACGCTCGCGAAGATATCCGAGCGTTACAAGCTCATCCCGAAGGGCTCGCTCGACGAGGCAAAGAACGATCCGAACGCGTGGCGAAAACGATATTCGGAACTCGACGGTGTGCCTCTCGACAAGTGGCCGAAGGAAGCGGTCGATTACGCAATCAATGACGCTCTGTTGACGATGGCTGTGTATCAAGCGCAGGGTGAACGCGCGGAGAGAATCGGTTATGACCTACCCGACCAAGAAGCGCAGGTCCGTGCACATCTCGCGCTCCACCTCGCCGGAATCTGGGGAGTGCACACCGACCCCGACCGCGTCGAGCCGTTGCTTGCGAAAGTCACCCAACGTATGGACGAACTCGCCGAGATGTTGATCGCCGAAGGACTCGCGCACATCAAGAAACACCGCAAGGGCCCCGACACTTTCCACAAAAAGACGAAGGTGTTCCGCGGACTCGTGCGGTCGTGGCATGACGACCTCGGTATTCCCGTCCCTGTCACAGCAACAAGGCAGACCAAGATCGACAGCGACACGTTAGAACTCATAGACGACCCGGTGATCGAAGTGTGGCAGGAGCACGGCGGCCTACAGAAAGCCCGGGGCACATACATCGAGAAATATCGTGAAGGCTATGACGACCCAATTCACGCCCGGTTCAATCCGATCGTCGACACCGGGCGCTCGTCATGCTCAAAGCCGAACTGGCAGAACCAAGTAACGCCCCGCGTAATGGCGGGCGTGCGCGAGTGCGTCATCCCTCGAGAGGGTTGGGTGTTCGTCGCAGCCGACTACGACAGTCAAGAGATGCGGACGTGGGCGGAAACGTGCATGCGTTTGTTCGGTTGGTCGAAGCTCGCCGATGCCTACAAGGAGGATCCCGGTTTCGATCCACACACCGCGCTCGCTGTATCGCAGTTGATCACCGAGGAAAACATCACCTACAAGGAAGGACTCAAACGCAAGAAGATCAAGGGCGACATTGTGAAAGACATGCGCCAACTCGCGAAGATACCGAACTTCGGGTTGCCCGGCGGGATGGGTGTGCGCGGGCTGCGGAAGTTTGCCCGTGGGTACGGTGCAAAGGTCTCGGACGCCGAGGCGAAGGACTTGATCGCGGCGTGGCGCGCGCAGTGGCCCGAAGCGATCCCTTACTTCGAGCACATAAAGGCGCTCACGGGAAGCTACGGGAGCCGCGGGCTCTTGACGCAAGTCATCTCGGGGAGACAGCGCGGTCGCGTAACCTACACGCAGGCAGCGAACTCCTACTTCCAGGGACTCGCATCCGACTGCTCAAAAGCAGCACTGTGGGAGGTCTCGAAACGCTGCTACGCCGTGTCCGCCTCCGCGCTCTACGGCTGCCGCGTGTGGAACTTCGTGCATGACGAGATCATCCTCGAGGCACCGGAACACCGTGCATCCGATGCAGCAATCGAGTTAGCGCTCGTGATGGTCGAAGCAATGGAGCGATTCACAACGCACGTGCCCGCACGAGCAAGCGCTGCTATCATGCGCCGGTGGTATAAGGAAGCTGAAGCAGTTTACGACGACAACGGGACGATGATCCCCTGGGATCCTAAGCAGTGACGAAACGCAAAGAACGAAACTGCGGGAAGTGTAAGTTGAAATGTGCACGGTGTGGGGGTTGCGTCCACAAGGGACACGATATCATCCGTGTGTGGAAATTGCCGGGTCAACCGTGGTTGTGCGTTGGAGGTTGCGATGAAGATGAAAGTTAACGGTGTGATGTTCGAGATCGTGTTATCGTTCGCGTCGCCGGGTTCGGTGGCTCCGTGGCAGGCCGAGGCGTATAAATACGAGTGCGATGCGGGCGGCAACTTACACCCTAGTGGGTTCCTGGATTTAGTATCCAGCGGCACAACCCCCGACACGGCACTGCAAGCGATCGCCCTCGAACTCTCGGAGATCTATTAATGAAAATTTGTGCAGTTGATCCAGGAACAAAAGAGACCGGACTCGCGTTGTTCGAGGACGGTAAACTCAAACACTGCAAGCTATTGCGGGCAAAGACGCTCACCGGGATGATCAGCGAGTTGGCGAATGTTGATCTCCCTGCGCTCTTCGACGAGCCCGATGTTGTGATCGTCGAACAGCCTACGATCTATCCACGCGACGGTGCGAAGAAGTCGAACGCCTTGATCAAGGTCTCGCTCATCGCGGGCGCCGCTGCATCTGCATTCGGCTGCGGCACATGGACGGCGGTCAATTTCGTCGAACCTCGAACGTGGAAAGGATCGGTCCCGAAGGATATTCACAACATGCGGACGCTAGACAAGCTCGACCCTGACGAGCTTCTAGTTTACACCGAACGCACGCTGTATATGCCGGTAGGGATCGTGCACAACATGGTCGACGCGATCGGGCTCGGCCTCTATGAGATTGGGAGATAGTCATGGCTGATAAGCATGCGGGTAGACCATTCAACGATGCGAAGTTCGAGAAGTTCGTTAGCATGCTCAAGGCGAAACCTCGCAGCGCTGCCGACCTCGTCAACAAGCTCAAGATTGGGCGGCGGACGGTGTATAGCTGGATTGACCGGGCGCGCGATGAAGGTTACAACGTCGTGCGGAGTGGCTTCAACCCCACGAAACACCAGATCATCTAGGGTGGGTTGCTCAAGTGCTGGTTTTCGTTGTGTTCTTAGTTGTTGCCTATTACTGCACGCCGTGCCATTATCTATGTATGGAAACAACGAACACAGAGACCCTCGCAGTCACCGAAGCCGTAGACCTAGTCTATCGGTGCTCACGCCTTTATCGCAACTGGCTTCGCTGGCAGATCGCCGATGCGATCGACCGTGAACTCGCGGACGCGGGCCTGACTCCCAAGGACATCACCCGCGAGTGGGTTCTCGACACATTCCGAACCGCCGACGCGCGTGTGGGGAAATTATGACCTACGACGAATGGAAATCGACCGAGCCCGAGCCTTACCGCTACGGGGTGGACCGAGACACACAGGACTTGCTCGCCGAGCGTCGGGACAACGTGCAGGAACTCCGCCGCGAGAAGAACGTGATCGCGCGGGCGTGCATCGAAACACACATCGACATGCTCGACGCCGAGCTTGCTCGGCGGCGTGACTAGGTTACTTAACAGGGGGACACCATGACGAGTTAGTTGATCAGGCGCGGGGAAACTTCAACCTCGCGGCGCCCGAGTGAACTAATTTAAAGGGGAACACATGCAAGAAATCCACATGAAATGTTACAAGGTCGAGATCGGCAACGCGCTCGGTAGGCTCTCGGTGATTCACGTGCTCGCACCGACGACGCTCACGCTCGTCGAGGTCGAGAAGCACGTGAAGGCCGGGCTCCCGCGCAACGCTCACATCCGGTGCTGTCTGTCAGTGGCCGATACATCGCGCCGCACACTCGCAGCTGTGGGATTCTAGTGCAGAATCTGCGGCCATTTTTCAATTATTACGGTGCTAAGTGGCGCGCAGCCCCTCGATATCCAGAGCCGTTACACGATGAGATCGTCGAACCATTCGCTGGGGCAGCCGGCTACTCGATTCGTCATTACGAAAGGCAGATCGTCCTCGTCGACAAAGACCCCGTAATCTGCGCCGTGTGGCAGTGGCTCATTGACGCTACACCCGATGACGTGATGTCGTTGCCTATCTTGACCCCAGACGACAACATAAACGATTTCGACATCCCTGATCCGGCGAAATGGTTGATCGGTTTTTGGTGTCATTGTGGATCAACTCCTCGTCCTCGTTTGCAACCCCGAGCCGTTCTCAGACCTAATTCATATTGGGGTGAGAGAGTTCGCGCACGCATAGCCGAACAAGTGCCATACATCAAACATTGGCACGTCTTCGATTGGAGCTATGACGATGTTCCGAATGCTGAGTCAACGTGGTTCATCGATCCGCCATATCAGCAAGCAGGTAAATGGTATAGATGTAATTCGTCGGGCATAGATTTCGAACATCTCGGCACATGGTGCCGCGAACGCGCCGGACAGGTGATCGTGTGCGAGAACGATGGTGCTAATTGGTTGCCCTTCACCAAGCTTTACGAAATGTCGGGTGCTGTTAACACACGTTCGACAGAAGTTATCTGGACAAAAGGCAATACGAGAAGGAGAGATGATCGAAAATGAAGGCTGATGCAGTCATCAAGGGACACATGCCTGTGCGCGGCGATTACCTCGTGCATTGTGATCGTGTGAAGACACAAGGCCGCGTGATCAAGGTCAAGGACTTTGGGGTCGTGTGGTTTAGCAACGACACGGGCGCCGCCGTGCGCAGTGACCCGGACGGGCTGCGCGAAGACGGGTGGGAATGGAGCGACCGACCGCTCGTCGACTACGTTGTGAAACGATCGTTCCCCTACGCCGATGAATACCCCGAGACCGAGCCCGAACAAGTTGACGAAGATCATGCGGAGACCGCTGCGCTCGCGCACGCCGAGAAGGGCGACACCGTCCGGGCTGCAGCGATCTTCACCGCAATTGGAAACGACGAAGCCGCGGAGGTCTGTCGAAAGGCCCCGCCGAGGTGGAAATGAATATCATGTTTGAAGATATTTTCGAAGATGCTGTTACGGCACCCGCTACGCCTGAAGCCGAGCAAAGCAGAGCGCGGAGACAACGATCATCCGACCGTGAAACCCATCGAGCTTATGCGGTGGCTGTGTCGGTTGACGTCGACGCCCGACGGCGGGCTCGTGCTCGATCCTTTCATGGGCTCTGGGTCTACGGGCGTCGCCGCACTTGCGGAGGGCCGGCAGTTCTGCGGAATCGAACTCGACGGGCATTACATCGGGATCGCTGCGGAGCGCTTAGAGAGTGGCTAGCGGGTGCGGCAGGGTCCGTCACCCCCTTGGCGGGCCCAGCCAAACCCTTGTTTTTACAGGGTGAAAGAAGGGGCAAAGATAGTTGGTTTATTCTGTTGTATTAGTGCACAGCATGCCGTAATCTTTAACTCATGGAAACAAAGACATCAATGAACGTGGTCGGCCGACGAGAAACAGCACAGGATATCAAACAGGCGATCTTCGTCGCCGTGTGCGCAAACGAGGGCCGCGTGGTAGACAACACGGCCGCCTCCGTCGCGATCCTTCTGGGCAAAGTGACTGTGTCCTTCCCGGACTACAATCTGGAAGACAAGAGCGGCGAATGTGTCTTCATCGACGAAGCTAGACTAACGAAGATCGGTCGCAAGTTCGTGACCGTCCGCGACCGAGACGGGGACACCTACAAGGTTCCCTTCACCGGTATCAATTACATTACTGTAAAGGGGAAGTCATGAAATCCAAAGACATCAAAATTGGAACCGTCTACTTGATCGCCGCTCCGAACCTAGGCGTCTACTACCGCACGAGTGTCAAAGGCAGAGTGACGAGCGTCGAGAAGGGCACGAGTGTCAAAGGCAGAGTGACGAGCGTCGAGAAGGGCCGAGCTTATTTCGAGACCTTGATCGCAGATACCGTGCACTACCGCGACGACAAACCAGTGAGCCACGTGCTCATGACGTGGGAAGACTGGAAGGCCGAAGAGACCGCACGCAAAGAACGCGCCGAAGCAGCACGGGCCAAACGTGACGCAGTGTTCGCCGCGTCGAACGCAAAGCATGAGGAAGTGATCAACGTGCTCAACTCGGTGTTCGGGCTCGATTTGGAACAGCGTCGACCGGGGACAATTCCTAGCCGCGTGGAAATCGACAAAAAAGACTGGGACAAGATCATCGCACTCGCAGAGGGGAACTAAGATGTTTTACATCCAACACGACAGGACGAAGTTGTTCATGAGCGGTTACTGCCGCTGGGTCGCGCACGTCACGAACGCGCTGCCGTTCTCTTCGGCGTCCGGTGTCGAGGCCGTGGCTGAAATGCTGCGCCGCGGTGGTGTTTCTGTGACGGTCATGAGTGAATCGCGGCCCGAAGTGACGGTGACATTATGAAGCCCCAGATCGATATAAGTGATAGCCCCTCGCGGTGGACCATGGGCAAGCGCGTGGCCGAGGCACTCGAAGGACTAGACGAGAACCGGTTCCTCTCGGACTTCAATGCGCTCGCGACCGAGGGTTCCGACGACGATGTGATTGAGTGCCTCTTGAATTGGGCCGATCTCGTTATCGACGGCGAGGTGATCTCAGGCGACGAACCTGCTACCGTCGAGGAAGTGGAAGAGCCCGGCACAGAGATCGTCATCGCCGACGACCCCAAGCAACTCGCAACCGAAGCGGTCGACTACCTCGGCGCAATCGCAACGATCGACGTCGAAGACGAGGGGTATACGAACGTCGTGGGCTGGCTCGCCGATGTGAAGGACATGCTCGGGAAGATCGACGACAAGCGCAAGGACCTCACCCGAGGCGCGCGCGAGACCGTGGAGAAGATCAACGCGGAATTCGCCCCGGCAATAAAGACATACACCAAGGCCGAGGAATTGCTCAAGGGCAAGATCGTCGAGTTCCGCGCCGACGTATCCTCGATCCGGGGCCGCATGCT
>SDBT01015071.1_pt1 | contig 12304 bp, 14 predicted proteins | sample 2277101 | NCBI WGS metagenome assembly SDBT01 (sample SAMN10404973, study PRJNA504765) | marine sediment metagenome | isolation source: marine sediment core GS10_PC15, 103 cmbsf | place: Arctic Ocean: Southern Knipovich Ridge | collected 2010
AAACATCTATTTTTGCCCGGTAACTGTAGATAAAAAAATAACTACTTTTTCAGATCTCTGTAAAAATCTCTGAGCATTTTAAGATCATTCCATGTGTCCCTTTTATACCTGTCCGGGAAACGCAGAACTGCGGCAGGATGGTAGGTTAAAATCAATGGTATATCTTTATAACGGTGAATCTTACCTCTGAGTTTTGAGATTCCTGTGTCAGAACCCAGCAAAGTCCGGACTGCCACTCCCCCCAGGCAGCATATAATGGACGGATTAATTAATGCCAACTGCCTCTCAAGGTAGGGAAAACAGGTGTTGATCTCTTCAGGGAGGGGGGTACGGTTACCCGGCGGCCTGCATTTGACCACGTTTGTAATGTAAACTTCATCCCGTTTCAACTGGATTGCAGCAAGCATTCCGGAGAGGAGCTGCCCTGCCTTCCCGACAAAGGGCTCTCCTTTGATATCTTCCATCTCACCGGGGCCTTCTCCGATAAATATAATGCCCCCCTCAAGATTTCCCTTGCCGGGAACAGCATTCAATCTTTTGAGATGAAGATGGCATTTAGTGCACCCCCGAACGTCATTATCAATCAGCGTTATTTGATCTTTTTTTGATAAAGTGATTCCGGAGTACTGTTTACTTACTCTATTAGTGAATCCGGTTTCAAGATAATCTATCACATCTTCAATAATACCGGAAAACTGCTTTTTAAAATCCAGTTCTTTCACCTAGAATTTTCTCTTTTCTTCAGCCGACTTACAGACAATACATTTTTTTGCCTCCGGGATTGCAAGAAGCCTCTTCTCTTCAATCTCATTACCACAGTCAACGCATCTACCGTATACATTTTCTTCAATTCTTTTTAACGCATTAACAATTTCGTTCAGTCTCTCCTGCTCCTTCTCGCTCAGCCTGTTGGTGACCTGTAATTCATACACAGTATTCGCCGTATCAACTATATCGCCCGTGACATTCTCACTTTCCATAATAGCTATATCATTCCGCTCTTCCAGATCAATTGTTTTCAGTATTTCTTTTTTATCATCATTTAACTTTTCAACTATTTTAACCAAGACCTTTTTATTCATATCCTCCCCCCGCTGAGTAATTAGATCCCTTTAATGAATAAGCAAGTAATCCATCAATTATACACATCTTTACTGGCGATTGAATTTAAAACAAAAAAGAGAAGACGCCAAATGAAAAATAGTGCCGGGAGGAAAAAAAGTTAAGAAGATTCTGCATAAACCTTCGAAAGCATCGTTTCAAGACGATCCCTTTCCAAGAGTAACAAAGGTCTGATTTTAGCAAGGTCCTGGGCTTTTTCAGAAAAACTAGAGGCTGTAACAAAAAAGCCCTTTGCCGCTCCCTCTTCAACCATTCTATCTAAAAGCTCTCTAACCGGAATTTCACCAATAGTATTTGTCCATCTCACCAGATGCAATATGCACGCAAAGTCAGTTCCCTTTGAGCGGGAGATTCCAATAAATTCAAGAAAATCATCTCTTTTAAAATTATACCTTTCCACTTTCACCTTAAGAAGTTTACACAGTTCAGCCCCTATTGATAGAAAATCATGTTTTAAGGCGGTTATAAATCTTGTAAGATTTTCACTTTTAGATATTTCCCCATATATCTGAAGCTTATTTTCAATGTCTTTGTATTGGGGACGTTCAGATTTTATTTCATTCCATAACATCATAGCTTTATTTAAGTCTCCCGCCTGGACCAGATGGTCAGCGTACTGATACTTCGCCTCAATTAAACCCTCCCCCTTTATATCCGTCATGGCGAGCGCCTTTTCAAAAAAATTAAAACCTTCAGCTTTTTTTGAAAGTACCGTGTAGATATTTCCCAGATGAACATAGCTATCGAACCTCAACTTCTCATCTTCAAGTGCATGTCGAAACTCCTTAATACTTTTTTGATAGATCCTGTCCTTTTCCAGGATCAGGGCATAGTAATAATGCGCCTCGGGTAGATCCGGATTTTGCTCTATGGCCCGCATCAAGGATCTTTTTGCTTTATCAATATGTTTCAACTGGTAATTTAATTTTCCATACTCAAGGTATGCTTCGGGAAAATTATCACTGGCCCGAAAGGCTTTTTCAAAATATTCGATGCTCTTCTGCAATTCTCCATTATTTTTTGTCAGGATTCCCAGATAATAGAAAGCTTCCGAATTAGTGGGGCTCAACGAGACAACTATCTGAAACTCCTGATAGGCCTTTTTTATATTCCCGATTCTCAGATTCACCGTGGCTAATTTTTCGTGGATTTCAGCCTCGTTTAAAGGGTGCGGAAACCTTGTGCTCAGGGCGACCTTGTTATACTCAACAATTGCCAGTTCATAATTTTCTAGATATTCATAGCACTGCCCGATATACCAGCTGTATAATTTATTTGTGGTTTCTTTACCAAGGAGTTCCTGAAAAAGCTCCAGCGCCTCTTTATATTCTTCCGCTTTAAAGCTCCTGAGCGCCCTGTCATATTTTTTTTCATACTTCGCTGATTGAAAGAATAATCCAACGAATAGGAAAACCAATCCAATAAAAATAACAAAAATAAAAACTATCATATACTGTTCCCGCAAAATTTATGCTATTCAACCATCAGAATCAATAAAAGACCTTGATAAGATACAATCCGCAGGAACGAGCGGTTTTTCCAGCCTTATTCCTGCTTCTTGCCCGCAGTATCTCATTTACCTTTTCGGGTATTCGCTCATGTTTCTCAAGGTCTAAAAATGATCCTAAAATCGTTCTTACCATTTTTCTCAGAAAACTTTTTGCAATAATATCAAATATAATAAAATCATTCTTCCTTAAAAAGCCGCATTTAAACACCCTGCAGAGAGGAATTTCATCACCGGCAAGAGTAGCAAAACTGGTAAAGTCATGGGTACCAGTTATTTTTTTACAATACTCATTCAGGAGATGAATATTTACTTCTCTACCCACCCATAAGGCATAATTCCTGAAAAATGGGGAAAGAACAGCCACATTACTAATTATATACCTGTACCACCTCTTTTTCGCGCTGTAGCGGGGATGAAATTTTACAGGCATCTCAAATACATCTAAAATTCGAATATCCGCGGGGAGTCTGGAATTCAACGCGAGTTTAAACTGCTGTTCCTTCATCCCGCTTGTGGTCGTAAAAGAAGCGATCTGACCAAGAGCATGAACACCTGCATCCGTCCTTCCTGAAGCTTTTAATGTCATTTCATCTTTCAAAATACCGCTCAACACATCCTGAACAACACCCTGAACTGTAACTGCGTTTTTCTGTATCTGCCACCCTGAGTACCCGGTCCCATCATAGGCTATTTTAAGGACAATATTCCTCATCCTTTACTTAGCTCCGCAATCTTTGTATTTATCTTCTCATACAAATCTTTTGAAAGTTCAAGAATATAGGAAGGCTTGCTTTTAGAAGACTTGCCCGAACCGAAAACCCTGCTTACAACCCGTTTTGCATTCTGAAGCTTTACGATCTCCTCCTCGTCCTCTTCCTCCCCGTATTTAAAAAGCAGCAGCGAGGATGTATAAAGTACGCCCTGAAAACCATAGTTCTTATCCAGATCAGGACCAAAATATTTCACGGAATCTATTCTCTCCTCTCCTGTTTGCGCGTATTTAATTGATCTTTCATAATATCCTATGGCCTTTTTATACATCACTGTTTTTAACCGGTCATAGTTCTGATCGGGATACTTTTTATGAAGGTCCCCGAATAACCATGCAGCCCGAAGAGAAGATATCGCCTTTTTAAAGGTTGGTGCCCGTTCCTCTCCAATAAATGAGTAACACCCTATGGCAAGTATATAGCTGGCTGTACCGGTAAACAGGTTTCTATGTTTTCGAAAATCAATAATGGGAAATACGAGTTTTACATCATGCTCCCGTTTAACCTTCTGAGAAAGAGCAATGGATAAAAAATCTTTGCTGACCATCTGAAAATCATCATTGTATGCAGCATATAAACATTCGGGACACACCATTACAGGGTAAATGAGAGGATAAATCTCTCCCGCCTTTTTACTTGGTTCATATACACGCCTCAGCTCATCGGTAATATCTTTTGCAATAAGTCTTCCTCCTCCTGAGAGCATCTCCTCTTTTTTAAACTCTGTCCCGCAAACAGGACAATTAATCGAGGTTTTAAGATAATATGATGTCTTTACTGAGGTCTCTTCCATTCATATTCTCCTCAATCCTTTTTAACTATTCCTGACAGGTCTCTGTTTTTATCCTGTAACGATTCCGGTATAATTGAGGCTGTCTCACAACCTCTTATTAGGCTGTCCCATACATACAGATTATACATTTGATGCTATAAATTACACAGGATCCTGTACCTAAAGAGCCATTTTACATGTTAAGGGCCAGCCTCAATTTCTACTGTTACATCAACGGACCACGGTTCGATTTTAATAAGTGAAACATCAATAATATCCGTTTCAAAGTGAATCGGCAGAGTAAATGTCCCGGGTTCATCGACATCCATGCAGTCAACGTATAAATTGAGCTTTTCCAGGGATATACTTCCTTCAATCCTTTTGGGTATTTTTAACAGAACCAGGGCAGTGGCATCTTCAATTATCGCGTTGAAATCTTCTCCAACATTTATGGGAACAACCGGAACACCGTATATCCTTTTTAAAACAAATATTTCTTTAATAACAATTTTCACGCTCACAGTTTCATCATTTACGAGTGAAATTTTTGTACCCGGAAGATTCACCCCTGCTTCTTTCACGGTTGTTTCTTTTAAGCTTCCTATATTTATATCCTCTGTATAAATTGAATCAATCCCATTTATCATTGATTCCGGACCTTGAATCTGAACCTGCTCAGGATTTACAATTACCTCCTGATAAATATAACCATCAGGAGGTTCTTCTATAATGACCGGGATGATCTTTACCTGCTTCTCCAGAATCTTTTCAATGCTTATATCAATAACCATCGGTTTTATCTCCTTAATAGATATCCGTTGAGGGAAGCTGTTTTTATCAATCCTGACTATACCTCTCTTCCCGCTCCCTGTATCATTTTTTAGATCCACATAAGCTATGATAACATTTTCATCAATAAGGCTGAGCCTGCTCTCCTTTCCTTTTAATACAACATTGACAGAGATTGGAATTTCATTCGATATTATATAATCAGCGGGAATATTTCTTGTTTCAATAGGAACCGAGAGAGAGTACTCTATCTCTTTTAGATTTTCAACATAAAGCCATAAAATCAGGGCAAGAATACCCGAGATAAGTTTTATGTGCCAGTTATGAGTTATTCTTTTTAATATCTTCAACTAATCAGCTCTACCTTTATTTATTGGTTAATAACTGATTTAAACGTTCCTTTAACCTGTTTTTTGAAGCTCCCATCTCTATTTTACCGTTCGAGGCAATAGATATTTTACCCGTTTCTCCGGAAACAACGATTATGAAAGCATCGGTTTCTTCAGCCAAACCCAGTGCTGCCAGGTGGCGCGTGCCGTATCCCTCCAGCAGCTCATGTCTCTCTGTTAACGGCAGAATACACTTCGCGGCAATAATCCGCTCCCCCCTTATGATCACAGCACCATCATGCAGCGGAGATACCTCTTTAAAGATTGAAAGCAGAAGGCCGCTGCCCAGTACGCCATCGATATACACACCTGACTCGATGTAATTTTTAAGCCCGATATTAGATTCAATAACAATAAGAGCTCCGATTTTTTTATTGGAGAGTTCCTCCACAGAATTGGCAAGTGTATCGATAATATTGATGCTTTCTTTAAAAAACGCGCCAAGAAACCTGTTCTGGCCGATTTTTGAGAGCATTCGTCTTATTTCAGGCTGGAACAGAATGATAACAGCAATTACAGCCACCTGTATTAATTGATTAAGAAGCCAGCTTATTGTCCCCAATCCTAAAAACTGAGAAATCCACAGGGCCAGTATTATGAGAGCCAGTCCTTTAATGACCTGTATTGCCCTTGTACCGGAAATTAAAAGGTAGGTTCTGTAGATAACAAAAGCAATAATGGAAATGTTTACGACAGGTAGCAGGTAGGTTTTTACCCAGTATATATTATGAAAGATATTCATACTTCAGTGTTTTTCATTTTTTTTTAAATTCTGGTTTGTGCATTTCTGATAGCATCCGAAATTTGTGCCGTGATTACTGCCTCTTTCACATCGTGTACCCTTATAATATCGACACCCTGAAAAATTGATATAGCGTTTGCGGCAACTGTTGGGATCAGCCTTTCCTCAGGTTCAAGGCCGGTTAACGCCCCTAAAAAGGACTTCCTGGAAATCCCTACGATGACACGGTATCCCTTTTCTTTTAAAAAAGGCAGGTTTCTCAGGAGTGTAAGGTTGTGTTCAGCCAATTTTGCAAAACCTATTCCCGGATCGAGAATGATCTTTTCTTTGTTTATTCCCGCTCCGAGAGCCTTTTCAATTGAAATGTCTAGTTCCTCCAGGACCTCGTTTATAACATCATTATATACCGCCCGTTTTTGCATATCCGCAGGCTTTCCACGCATATGCATCAATATGATGTATACTCCTTTGTGCGAAACAACCTCTTCCAGCCCGTTATTAAAACTCAGGCCGGATATATCATTAATAATGTCAGCCCCCTGTGCTACAGCCTGCTCCGCGACTTCCGGATTATATGTATCAACGGATAATAAAACGTCACTCCTGCTTCTAATACCTTTAACAACAGGTATTACTCTCTTCAGTTCTTTCTCTATATCTATTGACTCTGACCCGGGCCTTGTGGACATCCCCCCGATATCGACGATATCCGCACCTGACTCTATAAAGAAGAGGCCGCGTTCTATCGCCTTTTCTTCATTTAAAACTCTGCTGTCCGCATAAAAAGAATCGGAGGTCACGTTAATAACACCCATTATCAGGGTTTTATCCCCAAAGGTTAAACTCCGCATTTTAAATTAATTTCCTACTTCTTTTTATGTCTATTTTTTCTCAATCTCTTTTTTCTCTTGTGATTCGCGATCTTCTGCCTTTTCCTCTTCTTACCTGATGGCATTCTTCCTCCTAAATATTTTCATAAATTATCCCCCCTATGAATTCTCATCCTCTTTTTCTCCGGGCTCTGAGCTTTTCGAACTTTCAGCACCAGAGGATGGAGTCTCCTGCTCTTTTTTACTGCTGAATACAGTTTCAGCATAATTTACCTGAAGATCCGAAATTATACTGTTCAGCACCTTATTTTCTTCATCTGTGAGGTTGCCCTTCGTTTTCTCCCGGAGCATTAACAGTACGTCGATTGTATATTTAACCCCTTTTATGTCCTCCCTGATCTCACCGGTTACAGGGTCGGAGACCTTTCCCAGGCCAACCCACGCTGATGAACTGAGAGTAAGGACCAGTGTTATGAAGTTTATCTCCGGAATATTTGAATCATTCATTTACCGCTCCCCCATTTTGCGATATATCCATAATATAAAGAATTATCTCTCTGTCATCAACTCCATAAAAGGGGACTAAAGATATTTTCGAAACTTTTTATTCTCCGACATTACCTTCAAAGCGTCTTTAATTTTTTGATCCTGGGACCTGTGACATATCAGGACCTTATCCTTTTCCTTAACAACGATCACATCATCTATACCAATCAATGAAATTATGGAATTTTCTTCCCCGAGTACAATATTATTATTGGAATTAACCATGACTGTATTGCCCTGTACAATATTTCCTTTGGGATCCTTCTCTCTGTGCCGTGAAAGCGCGCCCCAGGAGCCGACATCATCCCATAAAAATTCCGGCTTCACACAGACGATGTTTCCGGCTTTTTCCATCACACCATAGTCTATTGAGATATTTTCAAACTTCTCAAACTCATCTTTCTTTACAGATCTTTCATGCGCCGTACCAATACTTTCATATATTTTCATTAAACCTGTGTACAGAGACGGCATATACCTCTTCATGGCATCAAGAATAACCTTCACTCTGAATGCAAACAGGCCCGAGTTCCATAAAAAGGTCCCGCTTTCTACAAACTTCCGCGCAAGCTCACAGGTCGGCTTCTCCCTGAACATTTTAACGCTGTATACATCAAGCTTGAAATCTCCCTGTATTCTGTCTCCGATCTCAATATATCCATACTCAGTTGCAGGCCTGTCAGGTTTTATGCCAAATGTAACAAGATGTCCCATTTCCGCAGCCCGGGCAGCAGCACGAAGCGCCTTTAAAAAATCTTCCCGTGGTTCCACAACATGGTCAGCAGTCAGTACGGTCATTACAGCCCCGGGGTCTCTTTTATACAGATATACAGCGGCAAGTCCGATAGCAGGAGCCGTATTCTTCCCGACAGGTTCCGCAATGAGATTCTGCTTCTGAATCAATGGAAGTTGATCAATAATCACAGGAATCAGGCCATCACCCGCGACAATAAAAATGTTTTCAAGCTCTATTTCAGGATAGACCCTGTAAAGGGTTTCCTGAATCATAGTTTTTTCAGATACAATTTTGTGAAACTGCTTTGGCATGGTTTCTGTGCTTTTTGGCCAGAATCTCTGCCCCCTGCCGCCTGCAATGATTACAATATCAAACACAGCCGTCCCCCTTATCCTCGTCGGGAATCTTCATTTATGAAAAAATTACTGCTTAAAATTCAGGCTTATTCAAGGCCGCTTAAAAAGGACATCACCTTCCTTTTCACCGCTTCAGACTCAGAAGGTTCAAACCAGCGGGTATCAGGCTCTTTACCGAACCAGGTAAGCTGCCTCTTGGCATATCTCTTCGTATCCCTGATAAAAAGCCTTACTGTTTCTTCGCTGGAATAACAGCCTTTAAAATACTGGATAAAATGACTGTATCCCAGACCTTTCATAGAAGGAAGCTTTTCAGTATACCCGTCCCGTAAAAGACCGAATACTTCACGGGCAAGGCCGCTGTCAATCATCTTCATACAGCGGGCCTCGATCCTTCCATAGAGCACATCCCTGTCGGTATTAATACCTATTTTCAGAGTTGTAAAATGTTCAACAGATCTGTCTTCACTGTCTCTCCTGGCAAGCTCGGAAAACTTCACACCTGTGATGTAATATATCTCAAGGGCACGCACAACCCGTAGAATATCGTTGGGGTGAATTGAAGATGCCGCCTGTGGATCAATCTGTGAAAGAGCCCTGTATAGGCTGCCGCTGTTTTTTTCTTCCCGGCTGTAGAGGGAATCCCGCAACTCTAAATTTGCGGGCGGAGCATCCATCAGGTCGAACTCAAGGGCCCTGAAATATAATCCCGTCCCTCCAACAAGGATAGGTATTTTCCCTCTGTTATAAATATCAGAAATAGTTTTCAGCGCCAGTTTTTTAAAATTGCCTGCACTGAACCGGAAGTCAGGGGGTACGATACTGACCAGGTAATGCTTTACCCTCTGCATTTGCTCCCCTGTCGGCTTTGCAGTCCCGCGCTCCATTCCCCCGTAAACCTGCATGGAATCAACTGAAATGATTTCACCAATTCCCTGTGCAACCTCACATGCAATGTCGGATTTCCCAACCCCGGTTGGGCCAAAAATAAAAACAAGCTTATTCTCTTTCACCGCCTTACTGCTCTTTTTATGGTTTTATAGACAGGGTAGTTATGATATAGTGGAAGAAATAAAAACGGCTAGTGCCCGTAAAAAAGATATTTTTAAAGTGAATACAGAAAATTAAAAAATTTTCCTGTGGCAGCCCTCTGTAATAAACGCTTCTATATACTATTACGTCCCTTCCGACTCTTTAGGTTTTTCTTCATCTATCTGCCTGTACTTTATCTCATTGGTTAAAATTTGTTTTAACGAAAGTGTTACGATTTTCCCATGAAAGTCTTCAAGCTCTTCATCACCGATGAAATTTATCTGCCGGGCCCTTTTCATTATAGCTTTAGTAAGTGAATATCTGTTACCCGTGTAATTAATTATCTCATAAATTGGCAGCATTTTTATCCTCTTTTTTCATTTTCGAGCGCAATAATTTCATTCAGTCTCATTATCGCGCTTTCCAGTTTTTCATTTACAACAATATAATTAAAATATTTTTTATATTCAAGCTCAATTTTCGCATCCTGCAGCCTTGTCCTCACCTCCTCTGCGCTCTCAGTCCCTCTCTTCCTGAGCCTCTTCTCTAATTCCTCCAGACTGGGCGGTTGAATAAAAATAGTAACCGCGTCCTGAAATATTTTCATTACATTTAAGGCGCCCTGCACATCTACATCAAGAATACAAATATTACCATGATTTAAAATATTTTCAACCTGTTTTCTATCCGTGCCATAAAGATCACCATGGACCGATGCCCATTCTATAAATTCCCCCCCTTCTCTTTTTGCCTCAAACTGCTCCCTGCTAATAAAAAAATAATCCTTCCCGGGCACCTCAACGGTTCTCTTTTTTCTTGTAGTATAGGAAACAGAAAATTTGAGATTCCGGTTCTTATCCAGCACCCTTTTATATATCGATGTTTTTCCGCTTCCTGAAGGAGCGGTAATTACAACGATGAAACTGTTTTTACTCAATGTTTCTTACCTGCTCTTTAATTTTTTCTAAAAAGGTTTTCACCGCTATCACTTCTTCAGCCACATTATAATCCGGGACCTTTGAACCAATTGTATTTATCTCACGATTTATTTCCTGTGTTATGAAATCAAGCTCTCTTCCGCAGGTTCCATTTTTTTCAATGGTGGCACGCAATTTTTTAGTGTGCCCGAAAATTCTTGAAATCTCCTCACTTATATCGACCTTATTGGCAAATATGCCTGCTTCTATCAAGAGCCTTGTTTCATCTACCTTATCATCCATAAGCTCACGTATCTTATCCTTCAATTGCAGCTTATACCTGTCAACAATGGATGGGTAATCTTTTTCAATCCTCTCTACTGATGATTCAATCGTATCGATGTAAGTCAAAAGGTCCCTTTTTATATTCTCCCCTTCCCCTGCCCGGGATTTTAGAAAGAGCTTTACAGTTTCACTAAATTGTTCCTCAATAGTTTCTCCTGGCAGTTCCGGGGAGACTATGTCCTCATAGGGATTTAACAACTCTTTTATTGAAATTATTTCAGACAATGATCCCTGAAAATGAAAATTTGTTTCCTCCTCTATTCTCTTAATAATACCGTAATATTTATCAATCATCAATTTAACAGATGCAAACTCCCGTCCCTCCCCGGCCGTCAAACTGATAAATATATCCACTTTTCCTCTTCTTACGTATTGCTTCAATATTTTTCTCAGCTTTTCTTCTAAATATCCGAGTGAAGAAGGGATTCTGAAACGTATATCCAGAAATTTATTGTTTAATGATTTTATTTCGACCAATATGGTGTAACCCTGCAATTCAAAACTTCTTGATGCGTATCCGGTCATACTGTTCACTTTTGAGCTCCTGTAATCTGAATTAAAAGCTCGAATGCCGTATTTAAAAAAACCGGACATCCGGCTTACTTTCACTTCTGGTATCCGCCGTTTACCGTTTACACACGGAGAAATGCCTTGACACGGCAGCTAAAAATTTATATATTGATTCACGTGAAGGGCCGCTAGCTCAGTTGGTAGAGCAACGCCCTTTTAAGGCGTGGGTCGAAGGTTCGATTCCTTCGCGGCTCATAGGTCTCCTTCGTCTAGTGGTCAGGACACCGGGTTTTCATCCCGGCAACAGGGGTTCGACTCCCCTAGGAGATGGTTTTTTTTACCTCCCCCCCGTTTTTCCTCCTTTTCGGGGGGGTTTTTTTGCCCTTTCCGGTTTTATTATACATATGGTTCAGGTTGTCCCATACCTACATATTATACATTTGATGCTATATAGTACACAAGATATTGTTTCTAAATTTCAAAGTAAAAATCATAAAACTAAAGAAATGTCACTTATTTTGTGCTATATTTAATATAGCAACAACTAATTGTGGATAATACTGCACAACATACCGAAATATTAAAGTGTAGTACCACGGGGGAGGGAAATAATGGTAATAAAAAAATTATACTTTCCATTATTCCTGTTGGCCGGATTAATTGTTATAATATCATGCAAACCGATTAACATTTTCAGCCCTATTGTCGACCCCTCAAAAATGGGAAACGACGCGAAGATCGATGCCGGTTATAATGCAATGGATTCCGGTAACTACGCGAAAGCAATAGAATATTTTACAGATGTCATAGAAAGCGCGGGCGGACAGGACCTTACGGATGCTTATGTGGGCAGGGGCGCTTCATACCTGAAATCGGCCACAGATAAAATCGGTACTGTTGGTGATGAAGTTATGGACGGAACTCTTGAGGTAGGCAGC
>SDBT01015072.1_pt1 | contig 12303 bp, 11 predicted proteins | sample 2277101 | NCBI WGS metagenome assembly SDBT01 (sample SAMN10404973, study PRJNA504765) | marine sediment metagenome | isolation source: marine sediment core GS10_PC15, 103 cmbsf | place: Arctic Ocean: Southern Knipovich Ridge | collected 2010
GGTCTTTTAATTCACACAATATTGGAATACTATTGTATACTTTTATTCAATTTGAAAAACTGTCACATTGAGTATGAGTATTTTGTGTCTTCTACTAGAAAATTTCACATTGATTTAAGGATTATTAGAAATGATAATTTTAGAGATAATATAGAAGTACGACAGAGAATTGTAGTATTCTCATTTCAAATTGAAGGGATTTCAATTGATCTTACTCTTTCCGTTATGCCAGATGTAATTTTAAAGAAATGTTATAAAGAATATCATAGTAAAACACAATTTTTAATGATTGTCTCAATATTAAAAGATAATAATGAATTAATACCAATATTAAATCAAATTATACAAGAAAAAAAAAATATTAGATTCAAAGAAAATATTAAGGTAATATCATTGAAGCAATTTTTAGAGTTATTATGACTCACGTGAAAAAGAAAGAGACTATCTAAAGAGGAAGTAAAAATTCTTTCAAATATTAATGAATATGTAGATTTAGCTAATGAAGCATTAAGTTCGGATATAAAACTTAATAAACTAATTGAGTTAGAAAAGGATTATCGAGAATTATTAAAAAATTTTAATTAAGAAAGAAAATTATTTTTTAAAACCACAAATTATTAATCATATCTCTCTATATGTATATTGAATATATATAATAATTGAGGCGTTTAAGATTGTATTCTGATAAAGTTCTCGAGCATTTTAAGAATCCGAGAAATATGGGGGAGTTAGAAGATGCGGATGCCGTTGGAGAGGTTGGAAATCCTACATGTGGAGATTTGATGTATATTTATATTAAAGTAAAAGATGATAAAATTAATGATATAACCTTTCAGACGTTTGGCTGTGGTGCTGCAATAGCGACTTCCAGTATGGTAACTGAGCTTGCTAAGGGAAAAACATTAGATGAGGCAATGACGATTACTAGAGAAGATGTTGCCGAGTCATTAGATGGCCTACCTCCTGTTAAAATGCATTGTAGTAATTTAGCTGCTGACGGTTTGCATGATGCTATCAAGAAGTATCGTGAAAAGCAAGAAGCATAGTTTAAAACTCAACTCATCTCTTTCTCTTGTTAATATTCCTTTTAATGATTAAGTGAATTCTTATATGCTTTTGCGCAATGCCCGCAACAGAAAACTAGCTCTTTGCCTCCTATGGTTTCGGTATGAAAATCATCATAAATTTTGACACCACAACTTGCACAAGCTTTCAATTTTGATTGGATGGCTACTTCTATTAAATTTTCGAAGCGTAAAAAAATTCTGTCAATAAATTTTGCACCTTTTTTCGTTAGGTAAAATCCTTTTGCTCTTTTTGATTTAGGCGTAGGTACATCTTCTATGTAACCTTCTTTTTTGAGTTTTTTTAAAAAATCATATACATATGTTGGACTTGCTGTCTTTCCCAAATCCTCTTCTAATCGTTTGAGAACATAATAGCCTGTAACCGATTCTTTTGATTTTAATAAAACTAAAGTATAAAATTTGGTTAAATTTTGAATTTTTATATCATTGTTTTCATTCATATCAATTATTTCTCCTTAGCTCTCTAATTTATAAATATAAATACTAACATTAAAATATATACTTTTAGATATATACTCAAAAGTAATATTAATTTTAGAAAAAAAGTGATATTATGATATTTGATGAAATGGATGAAAACGGTTATCATATGATGGACTGGTGGTGGGATGTTTTTGGTCCAAATGCCTGGATATTTATGATGCTTGGATGGGTAATTTTTTTCGGGATTGCTATATTATTAGCTTATTATGTACATAAAGATGCAGTGAAGAGGAGAATCGCTAATCCAGAAATATGGATGATAATAATTTTAGTTTTCAATGTTGTTGGAGTTATTCTTTATTTGTTAGTTCGGAATAATTATGAAAATACTCAATAAATCTTTAAGGAGGTAATGAAAATATGATTTTAGACCATATGGATAACCAAATGGGGGACAATGCTAGTCATATGATGGATTGGGGACCGTATACGTGGCTATATATGATTTTAGGATTTCTTGTTTTCCTCTTAATTGTAATTGTTCTTATTTATATTTTAAATAGAGGACAACATCTAGTTGAAAAACAGCCTTCATTACAAACCCAACGTAATAAAAATCTAAAAGGTAAAGACAGAGTTGAGGATTCCAACCAAAAGGAGAATCAGTATTGTTCTTACTGTGGAGCAACATTAGAAGACAGAGGCTTAAAATATTGTCAAAAATGCGGAAATGAACTTAAAACTGACAAAAGTTAAACTTTCAAACATGAAAAATTACACATAATAAATTAAAGATAATTTTTCATTTTTTTTTAATTTTATTTTCAATCAATAAGCTTAAATTTACAAAATATAATGAAAATGAATATAAAATTAAGTCAATTATTAATATTTAGAGAATTCGAAAGGTGATTCAAAATAGAAGACCAAGCAAAACAAAAAGTTAAAATAAAGCTCGGAGGGATGACCTGTGCCTCCTGTGCTTTAAAAATAGAAACGAAATTAAAAGGCTTAGATGGAGTGAATACTTCTGTAGTAAATTTTGCGAATGAGGAGGCAACTGTGGAATATGATCCGACTACTACAAATTATGGTGTATTTAATAGTGCTATACGAGATTTAGGATATAAAGCATCTCTAGCTAAAATCGATATAAAAGTCATTGATGAACTTCAAGAGAGTGAATTTAATTCATTAGTAGAAGATGTAAAGCAAATTGAAGGAATTCATGAAGTGAGAGGCAATTATAAAGCAAGCAAACTATTTATTGAATTTAATGAATTACTAACAGAGGAAAATAAAATCTACATTACTATTAAAAAATTTGGGTATTCAATTGAAAAGTCAGCAGGAGCTATGGATAAAGAAATTGAACGGCATAAAAAAGAAATGAAATATCGAGTAAGAATCCTTACGATATCAATAATTTTTATGCTTATAATTACTCCTATAAGTTGGTTTATACCACCTTCCTTTGAGCGAAATCTACTTCTATTTTTCTTGGCCATAGGACATTATTCAATAGCCGGTTCATTTTTTGTAATAGGAGCGTTTAAGTCACTCAAAAATAAATCAACAAATATGGATGTTTTGGTAACCTTAGGAACGTCCACGGCTCTTGTGTATTCAATCTTAACTACGTTTTTCATTGCAGGTGCCACGTTTTATGAAGCAATGAGCATGATTTTAACATTTCTGCTTATAGGAAAATATTTTGAGCATAAAACTAAAGGGCAAACCTCCGAAGCTATAAAAAAATTAATTGGATTACAACCTAAGACAGCAACATTACTGAAAGATGGAAATGAAATGGAAATTCCGATTGAAGAAATTGAAGTCGGTGATATATTAATTGTGAGACCTGGTGAAATAATACCTGTCGATGGAAAAGTAATTGAAGGAAAAACAAAGATTGATGAATCAATGATTACTGGTGAAAGCCGATATGTTAAAAAAGAGATAGATGATGGAGTTATTGGAGCCACAGTGAATCAAACGGGATTAATTCACATAGCAACTGAGAAAATTGGCAAAGAGACTCTTTTGTTTCAAATTATTGAATTTGTGAAAGATGCTCAAAGTAGAAAAGCAGCAAAACAAAAACTAGCAGATAAAGTAAGTAATTACTTTGTACCTATGGTTATAGTTATTGCGATTTCCGCATTTCTGTATTGGTATTTCATTGCTGGTATAGGAATTGAATTATCTCTATTAGTTTTTACCTCAATTGTCGTTATCTCTTGTCCTTGTGCACTAGGTTTAGCAATACCGACTGCAGTTATGGTTGGAACAGGAAAAGGAGCCGAAAATGGGATTTTGATAAAAGGAGGGGACTCCTTAGAAGCTATTAATAATATTAACACGATAGTTTTTGACAAAACTGGTACTTTGACTATTGGTAAACCAAAGGTTTCTGCAGTTTTTACTGAATATGACTTGAATGGACAAGGATATGATGCAAAAGAGTTATTTTATTATGCTGGTAGTGCTGAAATGGGTTCTGAACATACACTTGGACAAGCAATAATTGAGGAAGCAAATCAAAAAGGACTCTCACTTGAAAGCCCTACAAAATTTGATGCTATTCCTGGTAAGGGTATTAAAACAGAAATTAATGGAATAGATGTGATAATAGGTAACGATAAACTTATGATTGAGAACAATATAGATGTCCAGGATTTTAGTCAAAAATATAATGAATTCCAACAAGAGGGAAAGACTACGATCCTGATAAGCACTGATAATAAGTTAAGAGGAATTATTGGAATATCTGATAAAATCAAAGATCAAGCCCCCTATGCATTAGAACAACTAAGAAAAATGGGATTAGATATTTACATGTTAACTGGTGATAATAAACAAACTGCTATGAATATAGGAAGAACGCTTGACATCGATGAGAAACACATACTAGCTGAAGTTTTGCCAAATGAAAAAGCACTTACAATAAAGGAACTTCAAGAATCAGAAGAGAAGAAAATTGTAGCAATGGTCGGGGATGGTATAAATGATGCTCCAGCCTTAGCTCAAGCTGATGTAGGTATTGCTGTAGGATCAGGTACTGATGTTGCCATTGAAACAGCTGATATCGTTCTTATGAGAGGCGATTTAAGAAATGTTGTTTCAGCAATTAAATTATCTAAGAAAACCTATAAAAAAATGATAACTAACCTTTTTTGGGCCTTTATTTACAATTTGATTGGGATTCCTATTGCTGCAGGTATTTTATATTATTCAACTGGGTTTTTTCTGCCTCCATATCTCGCTGCGGTGTTTATGGCATCTAGTTCTGTATCAGTTGTAGCAAATGCCTTATTTTTAAAGAGGTTTGAGCCTAAAACTGAGCAACAATTAAATGAAGAGAAATTATTACTAGAAGAAAAGGCAATTGATCCTATTTGTGGGATGGAAGTTGTTCCAAGTCGAGCTTTAGAATATAAATATAAGGGAATAAGCTATTACTTTTGCAATCCGAATTGTGAAGCAGAGTTTAAAATTGATCCTGAAAAATATAAAAACTTCGATAACATTGATCCAAAATTAATGCATAAGGGAGTAACTCAAGAAGAGGTAAAAATAGAAGAAGGTTTAATAGATGTCTTAAAATGTTCAAATTGTGGGACTATTCAAAAGATGCCAGAACATTGTGATAAGCCTATGCATAAAGAAGGAGATCAATTAGTCTGCTGGATGGGTGCCAGCTGCGGGGCTCAACCAATACCTGAACATTGTGGGAAAGAAATGGAAATTATTAAAATAAATAAAGAAGAGTTAAATGCTCTTGAACAAAAGGAGGAGGTTAAAGAAATTATGGGAAAACTAAAATGTGTGGAATGTGGAACAGAGCAAGACTTACCAATGCATTGTGGACAGGCAATGCATAAGGAAGGAGAACAACTTGTTTGCTGGATGGGTGCCTCATGTGGTGCCCAACCAATCCCGGAACACCATGGTAAATCTATGGATGTAATTGAAGGATAAGGTTATAAATTTATACTTAATAACTATTTTTTTTTCTTTTTTTTTAGTAAGAGGTAAAAGTAATTCAAACATAATAATTGGGACTGATAACTATTATAATTTATATTTTATAATTAAAAATTTCTAAGCCATTAACATTTAGAATCCATTTTTCAAGAGGCAAATAAATTGAAGTAAGACTTTATTTATTTCAAGGTTTCCTTTTATTCTTTAGAAACCAAATAAAGGTGAAAAAATATGGGAAATATGACATGTTGCAAATGTGGAAATAAAATTGAGACGATTCCCGTCCACTGTGGTCAGGATATGATATATAATAATGAGACAAATAAATGGGAATGTTGGATGGGTCCTGGATGTGGCTATATAAGTTTAGATGAGTTAATTTGCGCAAAATGTGCAACAGAATGTAATACTTAATAATTTTTTTATATTTTAGCTTCTATTTAGGATTTATCTATCCCTAGTTTATTGGAAGATAATTTAAAAGTTTAAAATTTAAACTATTTTTGAAGTTTTGTATTAGATTTATACTTTAAATTAACTCTTAGTATAAATTGTTCAGTTTCCATAACTAATAAATAACAATGTTTCTTTTAATAAATTGAACAACACATTCAAATTTTAAAGTATATAAGGTGAATTATTACATGATTGTTGAAGATAAATATTATGTTTCAAGCTATGAAGAAAGGATGACCCTATTTTCGTTATCACCCTCAAGCAAGTTTATTCTCTATATACTAAAGCAAATAGGCCCCCTAAATCAGAAAGCAATTTTAAAAAAGACACTCTTACCTAAACGCACAGTTGCGTACTCTTTGAAAAAACTTCAACTTAATAATTTTGTTAAAAAATCTAAAGATCAGAAAGATAAGCGTGTAAGCATTTTCGAATTATTAATTTAACAAATTATAATTTTACATCATAATCTTAAGATTCCATTATCCCCGATTTGTTATTTTTGTTATATAAATAAATCCAAGAATTAAATCCTTAAATAAGGAATTTCTGTATCTTAAGGAAAAAAAGAGATTCGCTAAAAATAATACTAAAAATTTAGAAAATAAGAGAGTAAGTTAATGTATGATTTCTGGGATACAAAAGCAGATAGCATTAGAGATGGAGATAATTTAAGAGATGTCTCTCCTATAACAGACAAAATAAAAATCGATGAAAATCAAGTCACCCATTATGTATTTAGCAAAAAAATGTTTTATAATCCTAAATTCTCTATTCCTGACGATGATTATGAGTTATTTGAGAAATTTTTAGATGGAGGGTCGAGAGAATATCCTTCAGATGGGAATATACCTGTGGATGTGATGGCTTTCGAAACAAATAAAGTTCTTGATAAAATTTCAGAATTTGCTAGTACAACAAATCATAAGTATTGTAATATTGCACGTGAAGAGTTAAAAAAAAACGGAAGAAATGGGCTGGTTAGAGGGACTATAAAACTGTACCTAGGATATTATACCACAAGAGATTGGAGGCGTAAAAGATTTACAGATGACATAGATTTTTGGATTCTAAATAAAAATTTGCTTGATTATGCATTGGTAGGAACAGGTTGGAGAAAGAATTCTAAAACTAAGGAATTTGAAAAAATAATTGAATGGAAAAATTATTCGAGAAATAAGGTAGAAGCAAGCTTAGTTATTGCTTCAAATGATACTAATCAATTGTTAGATTTTTGTAATGGTTGTTATCTTGAAGGTTCAACCATTTTTGATATTTTTAGAAAAAAAATAAAAAGAGGTCACGATGTTGATCTTAGCGACATTATTAATGTAGTTATAGTCAATAATAGAAGCAATAATATAGTAAATAGTTATTGGAATAAAATTTGGAGTGTTTTTGAAGAGGCATCTAATATTAGAAGCACCAGAATTACATCAAACATTATAAGTTTGTGTAGATTCTCCTATGGGATTGCAGAATACTTAGAAAGAATAGGTAAAGCTATTGGTACATATAACCAATTAGTTTTTGAAAAAACTAAATTTTCAGACAACGAAATTATAAATGTATGTAAGAGCTCATCAAATTATTATAACCAAACTTTATCTCTGGAGCCTAGGATTACAAGAAATAAAATTTATAACAATCTTCAGAAGCATAAAATAAAAAAACAACAATATGCTAAGAATTTAAGGAATTTTGCTGATAAATTACTTAATATACTTAACACTAAATATAAGGGAGTAAAGGTTTACTTCGAAGTTGAAGAATAAAATTTATATTAATTAAGAAGACTATTCGCTAGTTTCCCACCATTTAGAAATTTCTTTAATATAGGAGTCATCCCATAGCGTTTTTAAATGACATCTTTTCGTGCATTCTAAACATTTTTCAGGAGTATAAATCGGATGAGAGATGTACTTTTCACCACCATCAGGTAATAAAACGACCAATGTTCCGGATTCCATTTTCTCAGCAGTTTCAATAGCCCCATGCATTGCTGCTCCTGAACTAATCCCAGTAAAGATGCCTTCTTGAAGAGATAACATACGTGAAGCATGTTCGGCATCCTCCAATTTGACGAATCTCTGCTCGTCAATTCTGGAAGAATCATATATTTTTGGAACATAAGATTTCTCTAAATTCTTTAAACCTTGAATTCCTGGCCCTGCGGGTTCTACTCCAATAATTTTAATATTTGGATTGTATTCTTTTAATCTTTTTGATACTCCCATTAATGTTCCGGATGTGCCTAATCCCGCTACAAATACGTCTATTTCTCCATCTGTATCTGCGATAATCTCTTCAGCTGTATATCTATAGTGAGCGAGAAGATTATTAACATTAGCAAATTGATTAGGATAAAAATATTTATCAGGGTTCTCCTCAACAATTCTTTTAACATAATCTTCAGCGCCGTTCATTCCTTCATCTCCTGGTGTTAAGGTTATTCTGGCTCCATAAGCAATCATTATTTTACGGCGTTCCACAGACATTGTCTCAGGCATTACTATTTCTAAGCGATAATCTTTAACTGCACAAACTAAGGCTAATCCAATTCCCGTGTTTCCAGAACTTGGCTCTATTACGATTATGTCCTTAGTTAAAATTCCTTCTTTTTCGGCTTCTTCAACCATATTTATGGCTATTCTATCTTTTACAGAACCTGCTGGATTTGATTTTTCTAACTTAGCCAACATTAGGACGTTTTTATTCGGATTGATTTTGTTAATACGTACTAAAGGAGTATTTCCAACTAATTTTAGAATGTCTTGATAATATCTCATGTTAGGTCAATAATTTTTGTATTTTTATTTAAATTTAGTTCAGCATAATTTAAGATTTTTAATAATAAATTATAAAATCATTTTATTGTATCAATTCAGAGCAATTTTTTTCTAAAAAAGTTTTATGCCATATTGCATTATATTTTTTTAAATTTTCATTTAGAATAATGGAAGTTTCACAGAATTAGATGCAAATTTTGCCCAAATCTTTTTAATAAAAATGTGAATTCTTTATATCGTTCTGTAATTGAAGTATATAAGATTGGAAATATTAAATTTAGTTTAAATTGGATTTCGCCCTCTATATTACAAATGTATACAGATTTACTTTTTTCTTTATTATAAATTGAATTTTGTTTCCTCTCTTTTCTTATTTTTGTTAATTAAAATCCAACCATTAAAGTTACATAGGATTTTAGGTGATAAAAATGTAGGGATGTCCATATTTCTTATTATAGAATTCTAATCCTAATATTTCTAATATTTCAGAACGATTTCCTATTTAAGATTTGAGTTCTAAAAAAACCAATTATCTGTTCCAAACATTTACTTGGAAGCGCTCCATGTAAACCTTCAATAGGAATACTAGAAATACTTAAAAGTGCTGAAGCAATTATACCAAATCTATATTGATCTGTACTGGATGCAAATAAAATAGTCCGATTCTCCAGTAAACTAATGATGTTTTTATCCCAATTAAAACTCTGGATAACTGGTTCTATTTGAGCAATGGCAATTACTTTCTTTATTAGATGTTTATTTGCATTTAGGAAATCATAGATAATTCTCCCCCCCATCGAAAAACCTATAAATCCAAACATACTTTTTGGATTCATTTCTTCTAATATCTTATTCAATTGATTGAAATAATTTGTCCCTACTAAGTCGTCCTCAATAAGATGTGGATTTAATGCAATTAATCCCCAATCTTCATCTTGAAAGGTTTTAAAATAGGAAACCATGCTTGATTCTTCTAATCTACCTTGACTCAATAGCGTATGTGACCAAACCCCGGCAATTTCGGGGTGCCCTGATACAATTATAAAAATATGATTTTTTTTAAAGGCATTTGGGGTTGATATAAGATAATAATTTTGATTCTTACTTTCGTCGCTATACGTTTGTTTTACAATAATCCCTCTTTCAAAAAGATCCTTCTCAATTTTCTTTGCTATTTCTTCTACGTTTACTATTTTACTTCACTTATCCTCTAATTCTCTTTGATTTTATCATTTTATACTATATTTTACATGTTTAAGCCCATTTTCAAGACTTTGAATTATTTTATCAACGGGTTCGATTCCAACAGAAATCCTCATCAAATAAAAATCAAAACCTAATTGTTCTAATTCTTCTTCAGAATCATTATAATGAGCCATTATGACATAAGGAGATAATAAAGTTTTCTCTGAACCCAAACTAGGACCTTTCAAAATTGGAGGTAGAAGGTTATCATAAAAATTCTCTGCATTTTCTCTGGTTGATTCTCGTAAAATGAAGCTCAATAAACCACTACCGCCTCGAAGATATTTTTTCATAAGACCATAGTTCGGGTCATTCTCTAAAGATGGATAGTAAACACGTTTAACAGCACTGTGTTGGCCTAAATAGTTTGCAATTTCCTCACTATTACGATTTATTATCTCCATTCTCTCTTCAAACTTTCTAATGTTTCGTAATAAAATTTTTATATCGTTAAAATCCATATTAAGTTTTACAATTTGATTGAAGTCTGTTATCTTATTTGCAAGTTCATTATCATTTGTTAGCAGGACTCCTCCTATATGATTATTTTTTCCGCTAAGAAATTTTGTTGTACTATGAACAACGACATCAACATCATGATCAAGAGGATTAAAATTAAAGGGACTAGCGATTGTATTATCTACTATTACTTTTGCTCCTTTTGAGTGTGAGATTTCAACAATTTCATCAATATCAACTAATTGTATCAAGGGATTTGAAGGTATTTCTACAATTACTCCCGAAGTATTTTCATCAATATTTTGCTTTAGATTTTTTTCAATTTCATTCCGAATAAAAATATTTTCGTCAAGATCATAATTTTTCGGCCATCTTTCTAAAATACGGATAGTGTCCACATATAAACTCCCCAAAGAGATGAATTTTGGTCTATTAACAGATAGCAAAGAAAAAATAGATGAGAATATAGCTGCCATTCCAGAGGAATATAAATAGCAATGTTTAGATTTCAGATGCTCTAACTCAGAGATTCTATTTTTAAGTTTATTTTCATAATCTAATTTTGTTTGATCGGTGATTTTATTGATTTTTAGGAATTTACGAGAGCTTACGTTAAATCCACAATGTCTCCTTAAAACTTCTAACATAACATCTCTAAAATTATAAATTAAAATAATACCAATGTCATGTTTTTTATCATTTCTAATAAGAATGCTGAAATTTATAGATTGGTCTCTAAGTGAAATACTATCTTGTCCCAATAATCCAATAAGAGTCTTTCCTTCCACTGCATTTTGAAAACTGCCATTTCTGCTAGTTAAAAATAACACATCTGCATTAGAAGCTTCTTGTTTTTCAATAACATTGGGGAATTTTTCATTAAAAAATTCATAATAATAATGTGGTAAGCCTTCATCAAAGTATATTTTATTTCCTTTCTTGAAAAAGTAATCAAAAACTAAAAAGATCGCGCTTTCATAGCTTTGGCAACTTATTGCCCCTTTAGCCTTAAACTTCCTTCTATTTTCAAGTTCAGCAATCCTTACAATAGGATGAGTTATAAAACGAGGATATGCCTGATTTACACGTATATCCCCTTCTTCATAATCGATAACATCTTGAAACTTAGGAAATATTGCAGATACACCATGAAAGCCACCAATCAACTTAAAAAATTTTAATTCAGGTAATTGTATTTTTTTCACCAATATCTTCTAAAAGTTTTTTAATATAAAAATCGTATTATCATACTCATCTTTAATTTACTCAATTTTTTCCATGTTATTATCTCTTAAAATAAAAATTGCCATCCTACAAAACAAATTTGGTAGTAATCTTGATGATTTCTGAGGCAGTAATATTTTTCTGCAAATTTTAATATTTCCAATCTTGCAGAGTTTTTGGAAAATCTTAATTGTAAGAAATTGTTGTTTTCCACTTGATCTATTTTTAGAAAACTCACCTTTCATAAAGAAGTACATTCTATTCCTCCAAAAAGCGACGTTTTCAAAACTTATAATACACTTTTTTCCAACTCTTACCATTTCAAGTAGGAGGTAGAGAGGTCTTGATATGTCTTCTAAAGTTTGGCTTAAAATCACGTAATCAAATGATTTATCTTGGAAATCTTTTAGACCATCATTTAAATCCTCTTGAACAACGGAAAGCCCATGCTCTAGACATTTTTTTATTCGTTCTATAGAAATTTCAATACCCAATCCTGAAATTTTTTTCGCTTTTATTAATTCGTTTAATAAATGTCCTTCCCCGCAACCTAAATCTAATACTTTACTGTGTGGTTCAATAATTTCATAAATTATTTGTAGGTCTTTTTTTTTTAGCAATATATTGTCTCC
>SDBT01015073.1_pt1 | contig 12301 bp, 15 predicted proteins | sample 2277101 | NCBI WGS metagenome assembly SDBT01 (sample SAMN10404973, study PRJNA504765) | marine sediment metagenome | isolation source: marine sediment core GS10_PC15, 103 cmbsf | place: Arctic Ocean: Southern Knipovich Ridge | collected 2010
TGCCAATGTCAAGAAGGCAATCAATATCTATCTGAAAATGAATCCTGAATTGAAGGACTATGAACCTCTCTTTACTGGAAGAAGAGGATTAGTTCCTATGTCCAGGGTTAATGCGTGGAAGAGATTACAGAGGATAGCAAAACGATTTGATTTGGAAGACTTCGGGCTTCATTCCTTGCGCAAGACATGGGGCTACAACGCAAGGAAGGCTGGAGTTGATATTAGTATTATATCGGAAAAGTTAGGTCATTCCTCAATAGCGGTTACAAGGAGGTACCTTGGGATTACTGATGATGAGGTAAATGCCATTGAATTGGCTATATGTCTATGATTCAACTGAAGGAAAGAAGTGGCAGGAAAGGCCTGATATAAAGCCAGAAGGAGAGAAAAATTGATATGCGATATGAAAAGTATTTACAGACCTAGAAATAAAAAGGTCAGGTTCTATTGCACGGAGTCATCAGCGGAATTCGATGACCGGGGATTTCTGTGTGGCCTCAATAAGGAAGACCTATCTGAAGGATTGGCTGATAAAATAATGGAATTGAGTCCTTACCTCCAGGAAGTGTTTTCTTGTATTCAGAAGAACATTCACTATCAAGAAAACGCAAAAGAAGACGCTGATTATGAACGGAAATCTCGTCTCAAGCGAGGATTTAAAGAAGTTGCTCCTGGGATTTGGGAGAAGAATGGGTATAAAGTCAAAGAATTCGGAGATTATCCGGTGAATTTGGAAGAACAGGAGAAAGAGAGGAAATGAGGGTTATAGGCCATATTGAAGATTAGAGGGGCCATATTAAGCTAATATATTCAAGCCAGTTGTGGGATAGAGACAACTTAAAAGGAGATAGGTATGAATCGTTGGGAGATAGCAATTCTTATAAGTATAGAATCGCTTGGTGGAGAAGCAAAAAATCAGCAGATATACAAGGAACTCCTCAATTTCAAAAAATTCCTTAATATGACTGAAAGGCATTTAAGAAAAACCGAATGGGGAGGAAGACCTGCATATAAACATCAAATTAGAGCTCATATAGCAGATCTACGGCAAGCTGGTGAACTCATTAAAATATCAAGGGGATGTTACCGCTTGACCAGAAAAGGGACTAAGAGAATAGAGATTGAGAAGGAAAAAAGAGGCTCGTAGAGGCTATTTAAGAGTTTTTGATAAGGTGAGGTGATGTAAATGACCTTAGTAATCTGGAGAGGCTGATTTAACGCCCTGAGATATAAGCTGACAGAACATTATAGAGATTTTGAAAGGAGAGGAAATAATGTTAAGCGAAGAAAAAAGATTACAAATTTCTAAAGACGTTTTAATAGACGTGGGATCTTTTGGTATGAAAGTAAATGAAGCCTGGCTAGAGAAAAGGATAACTGAAGCTGAGTTTTATAGCGCTATAGGATTATATCGGATTGAGTTAGCCTTAGATGTGGTTATAAATAGATTAGCGGCTTTACCGGATGCGTTTTAAGTCAATAGAGTTAGTTAGGGCAGGAGAGAAGCTAAGAATGAGAATCACAAAATGCCTTTTTGGTATATTAGTTTTTTTGTTGTTGCTTTCTCCTTCTTTATTTGCCCTCGATTTTGTCTATCCGGCCAAAGTAGAACGGATAATTGACGGAGATACGATAGTGGTTGACCTATACCTGGGGCTAGGTGTTCTCCTGGATGACCAGTATATTAGGTTTTATGGTATAGACACCTGGGAAGTTACAGGAGAAGAGAAAGAAGAGGGATTGATTGCCAGAGATTACCTGGTAGACCGGTTAAGTGAAGGAGTAATAGAAATTGAGATCCGTCCAGAGTGGGGTCAGAATGGTAAGGGGAGCTTCGGCCGCTGGCTTGGGATTGTCTATGTTGACGGGGTGGACATCAATACTGAGCTGGTAGAGAAAGGACACGCAGTGAAGTATGGGGAATAGTTTTAAAGAAAATATGAGAGGAGAGTTTAATGAACAGACCACTTTTCTGCCCATTTTGCTGGCGTAGGCATAACAAGAAGTTTCTGCTGAAATCCGAGGAGGGTTTACTCAATATATCTTGCCCGGTGTGTTGTGCGAAAAAAGTTGTGGAGAAAGACAAAAATGGAAAGCCAAGGGGATATATTAAGGATCCAAATTCGGTAGAAAAGATACTCCTTGAAGAGTGTTTTTAAGGTGGGTAAATAATGTAAAAAGCAATAGTTAAGTTTTGACTGGTATATCAAGATTATTTTGAGAAGAAACTGATGGAGGAATAATAATGAGAAAGAAACGGTTACTAGCTATCGTTTTATTGAGTTTGAGTTTTTGTTTTGTGTCCGGGGTAGGGTATGGGGAGATTGAAGAGTTCTTGCTTGAGATTACCACAAGGAGAGTGTTAGAGACTTATCTTATAGACGCTAGAGTTAGTTATATTATGGCTTCACCAGATAGTTTTTTGCGGGTTTCATATTCTTATGACCCACTTGGTAATTGGGCAAAAAATTTTCCTGCAGGCGTTAGCACAAGAGGCAAGATTTATGTAGCAGTTATTGATAGCAGGGATGTTTTTCTGGGGAAGACTGGGGAAACTCTTTTGCGTGAACTTCAAAACCAGGGGTGGTATGTGTGTTATAATATTAGGAGTTTTGTAAGTGATGCAGAGAATGATATTGTAATTAGATTTATGGATGGCTGGGGGGAACCTTTAGGCTATTTCTACCAGGGCGAGTACCATTTATGGGACGAGTAGGAGAAAAAAGGCAGTAAAATTAAGCATAGAAAAGGAGAAAAAGATGGCGAAGGGGTTTATGGATATTGAAGAGGTGAGTAAGTATTTGGGTTGGCCGGAGGAGATGGTAGAAGGGCTGGCAAGTGAGCTCAAGAGAGTGAAGATAGACGGTGAGTGGTTTTTTTCTAGATCTTTAGTAGATAAGTGGATTGAGAAATTTGTGGAGGAGTCCAATGGTCAAGCATTCACAAAAAAGTTGGAGTATTTGAGAGTAGTAACTGGAATACCAAGACCTAAATATGAAGGGACGAAAGAAGAAAAACTGGGCACTTATTCCTTTGCAACTGGAAAACTTGAGAAGGAATAGCAGAAGAGGTAGGATGTCCACGAGAAACGGTTAGAGATATTATTAAGAATTTTGGTGAAAAAAACCATTTGGTCGAAATTGGAAAAACTTTCAATTATCAGCTTTATGATGTCTGGAACTATCACTATAAGAGCAGATAAAATATCGTCTCAGGCTTAAAATAAGGCTGTTTCAGACATAGTTTTCTAACAGGTAAGCAAATCATCACCTGTATATAAAAGGACTATTGAAACACAGATTAGGAGCAGGTTACAGTAAGAATCAAAAAAACATTACAAGGCGAAGAAAAAAGTATATTCGATTAGACATTAACTAAGAAAATTAAGAGGTGAGTTTATGAAACATGAGTTCACAGATTTACAGGGAAGAATTATTTTACTACGGAAGACCAATCTCTACTATACAAACTCTTTGCTCTTTCTTGCTCAGAGGTAATAAAAGAAAGTGGTGTGTCAGGTGCAAGATTGGCAATCAAAAATGATTAGATTTGCTTATATTTGGGGAAGTGTCAAAATACTATAACGCAGTATTCGTAGTCTTTTCACAGAATACCGGATGCTTACATGAGCGTATCAACAAAAAGACCGAAAAAACATTCAGAAATAATGTTAGTGGAAATAATCTACCCCAGTGTAAGAGGAGTGCTGACAGATATCCAAACATCAATAAGAATGTCAAGTTTTATCAAGGTTGACTAAGTTTTACTAAGTTTTATTAAGGTTTTCAGAAATTCCAAATGGTGCAGTGTTGTATTGATGGCTTTCACGAAGAAAATAGCTGGATGATCTTAATATCGGTTTGGAGTAGGACAAACTGGACAGATTGGATTTAGAGCTCTAGAATCGACAATTAGAAATGTTGAGTTTTACTGAGGTCTCAAGACTCCAGAAAAGCTATCATTCTGTGTTCATGAGCCTTATGGGGAACACTGCCCAATAGGGCTCAACATTGAGCCTAATTGCCTGGAGACGAAAAGATCTGTTTTGTCTCAACACCGTGGGTTCAATGCTCAGCTAGATTCACCGTATAGAAGAAGAACGTTGAAGGATGCGGGGAGAATGAAACGAGAAAGAATGAAGGCTCAACCAACGCATTTACAGTTCAGTTTTTTGCCATACATCGTACTAAAAGATGAATTGAAAATCGGAGATATTCTATTGTGGCCTTTCTATAAAAGGAAGAATATCTACATAAAGCAGGAAACAATACGAACGCAGATACAGAGATTACTTGCACAGTATGTCGAGAATTCCAAGGAACTGAAGCCGCTTTCAAACATAACGATATTATCCTATCGTTCTCCGGATTATCTCAATCCTCTTACTGACAAGCAGCTGACTGAAATGAGAAATGCCGTGACTTCTCTATGTTTCTGTACCCTTATTAGGAATAACTATTTTTACGCCTTTTCTTCAGACGACTTTCAGTTAATTCGTCAGAATTTCATTCTAGGTGACGATGGAATAGCGCCATCTTCTGGGAGTATTATCAGAAGAACCTACGGTGGGCCAAAGATTGATGAGGTCTTGTTCATTCGTCCTTTGCGTATGTCTTCTGGTCAGACAATAATTATAGATGAAGAAATCTTGAGGCCATTGGAGAAACTACAACAAGACCAGCAGAATCAGCAACTTTCCAGGCAGATTATGAGTGCATTGGAATGGGTTGGCTACGCATATGCCAATGCTGATAACTTCAACTACTTCTCACGAATAGTAATGGTGGCCACTGCGTTTGAAATTCTGCTCGGCGGTTTTCGAAATAGGTGGGAATTCATGAAAAAGATAAGAAAACATACGTGTAATCTGGGGGATAACAATTCAAAGGACAGGGAGAAGAGAAAAATAAGAACAGGAAAGGGACTTGAGGTACGAGAATACTCTTTCAAGGAATGGTGGGCTTATGAATTCTACCACCTGAGAAGCCGAATTGCCCATGGCGATGAAATAGGAGAAAGAGATATTAAGAACAAGAAAGGCAATGAATACTTCTTTCTGTCTCTTGAATTCTTCGAAGAATGTTTGAAAAGAATACTAGAACGACATAATTATTATTCATATGGTCCAATAGACCAAATAATCTGGGCTGGGATTCACCGTAAGATATGAAATCCAGGAGAAGGCAGTTGTGAGTTTATTTAGGAATCGACCTTGGGACGATGCAACAGAGGCTTCCCTCTTCGATAGAGAGTACCTACCTTACATTAAAGACTATCCGCAACTCATGAAGATTTATAAAAAGGGAAACAGGTTTAGATTTGCCAATCTCTCATCCGTTGATCTCATCAAAATATGGTCTCACTTATTCCCGCTAAGAGGTAGGAATGAAGAGGGCCTGCCTTTTGTCAGGACGGTTTCTCGCCAAGAAGCCGAACGTCTCGTATCCAAGAAAAACCAGAAAGATCCTCACGGTGAATACGTTTCCTTCCGCTACTCCGAAAAACACCACACTGTATACAATGGATTGATATTGCGTTTCCTGTATGACATTGCTTATCCCATGCTGGCGAGAATCGTAGAGGCATCTGTCGTCTATTATGGGGATGCGATGCCCAAAAGTGGTCAGAAACTTCAAAATGCAATCATTTATTCGCTACTCTTAGCTCTAACCGTTTTTCCGGTTAAGAGTAGGCTTGCTTATCTCAGGAGAGGAGGTTATGAGACAAATCGTCAAATTCCTTTCTTCCTTACGGTTTTTTTTGATACTTTTTGGATAGATGTCCTTGAGAGATTCAAGGCATTATTCTGGAGAAGTGCTGGATCTCCCCGAGCCGCATTCTCCGACAATGATGTAGAATTCATCGGCCAGTTTGAGCATGAATGGGAAAGGGCCAAGCTGTTCTCAGGCCTGAACTATGATTTTGTGGTTGTCTCTGCATTTGAGCAGGCTGATATGGTAAGATACTCGCAGCTCTCCGAGTCTTACAGAATAAGCAGAAGAATCGTTAATGAGATGATCGACTATGTTGTGCTCAGGATTTGCCCTAGACTTCTACTTGAACTGGATCAAATAGAGGAGAAGCGTTTCCAGTCGTGGCAGCATGTACTTATAGAAATGACTGGGCCCCTTGTCAATGGAATCCTGAGGAGTATTGAACGGGCAGAAGAGAAAGGGCGGAATTCAAGAGATCGAATGCAATTGCGGGAGACCTTAGAGAAAAGGATAGTTCAACTGGCAACAAGCGAGTATAATTATCGTTTTAGAAAGAACGAGGCCCTAGAAAGAACACCCGGGATATGGTCGATTTTTCCCCTCGGGCATCTCGTTGAGCTCTCGATCTTTGCTCAGGATCTTACCGATGGTCGCTTATCACATATCTTGGCTCCAGCTCTCAATTCGATGATGCAGAAGCTCAAATGGGTTCGACCGTCCCATTTTCTGAAGCAGAAGCTCTTTAGAGTTTACGCTCCCAAGCGGTACTTTGACAGGAGCAAAAAAGAGAAAATCCTCTTTGATGAGCACAGCAAGTCTAAACGAGAGGAGGCCAAAAAATATGAGATCCCTACTGACAAAGATGAAAACTATGAACAACCGGCTCCTGAGACGATCCCCTATAATAAAGAGTTCTACAATTACTTAGAGAAGAAACTGAAAGGCGAGGCAGGTGCCTGCGAGGATGAATTGCTCGCCAGGGCTCCCGAGGCACTTCAGTCACAAGAGATTTACAGGGACCCCGAGACTAATAAGGATTTCTATCTTGTGGGTGGAGTAGCGAATAAGTTAGGGTTGTCCGGGCGAACTGTGCGACGATGGGCAATAGAAGGAGAGATTCCCTTTGTTTGGAAGAAGCTGCAATCTGCACAAGGAAAAAAGTCAACACGTTGCAGGACTTTTCCCAAAGAGGAGATTGACCGTCTTCAGGCTGTTGTCTCGCAGAAGAGAATCGCAGAGACGATTGGTGTCACCGATCGTCAATGGCGAAGAATCAAGAAGAGATACGGCCTAGATCGCTCATCGACGAAATCTAAAGGTCTCTCCAAACTCGAACGCCGGAAGCAGCTCCTCAATCTGGCCAAAGATTGGGAAGAAAGGAGAAGAGGCAACAAGTAGTCTCAAGTAGATAACGTTATCTTAGGAAATTCGTGACCCGATGGATAGTCTATCATCGGGTCTTTTCTTTTGATGTCCGTTTTTGCCACACTGGGGAATATGGAGGGGCGAAGAGAAATATAGGAGAGGATGAGGAATCAGGTTTTAGTCATGATTACAATAACAAGAGCTCTTGGTTCTACGACAAGGAGAGATACTGATTGTTCAGTATTGGATTTTTTGCGTATCAAGAAAACAAAAGAAAGAGATAAAAAGGAGGAAAAATGGAAGAATTAGCTTGTTCGGTGTGTGGTGAGCAACACCGGGTTGGTGCTAGGGTAAATAAAGTAACCTGCGCAGAGTGTCATATCACAGGTGAGGCAGCAAGAGTGGAAGACGGAGTCTACTATCGCAGTCCTGAGGCATTCAGGAAGATAGTGAGCGCTGGCATAGATGACTGGGAAATCATCAAGGATAAGAAGGCGGAAGAAAGGGAGCTCATCAAGAAATTTAACAGGATGAGAAAGAGAAAGAATTCACTTATTAAGACCAGACGAAAACTGAATACTTCCTGGTGCAAAGTGAATAGACTAGAAGCGTACAGGCTACTCAATTTAGAGTGGAAAAGAAAGGATATCGCAAGAGAGCTTGGGGTCGATGTTGCCACTGTTTCTAGATGGAGAATGTTGCAGAAAGAGCTGTTTAATGACCAAACACCCTATGACAAGAAAAAAAAGCAACACTCTGATTTTGAAAGTGGCTCTAGTGGCTCATCTTCAGATGGTAAAAATCAGGAAAATCAAGGGCACAGCAAACCAAAAATTGATTACAACTTCAGCAAGAGAACTCTTGATATTTTACAGAAGGAGAATGAATAGACCAATGACTAAATATGAAGAGTTCTATGGGAGTAAGGTTTTGTTGAACGGTTCAGGAACACAACGGATAACTAACTGTCCCTTTTGTGAGCACAAGAATGACCTTTCTGTCAATATAGAAACGGGTCAGTGCAAATGTTTTGTATGTGGATTCGAGGGTGATACCTTCGATTTCCTGGGGAGAATAGAAGGAATAGAATTTAAGGAGGTGAAAAAGAAACTAATGAAATATGGAATAGAACCAATTACAGAAAGAAAGGAGTTAGAAGCATTTAACCAGCAAGAAGAGATTTCAGTGAAGACTCAAGAAGAAATGTCCCAGTATGCAAAGGACTGCGCAACAGATCTGCCTGACGATGTGCTATCTTTCCTCAAGGAAGCAAGGGGATTTAATGATGAGACAATAAACAGATATGAGATTGGCTTTTGTGCTAAACATCCAAATTATCAGAAGGACGAATACGAACGTCTGTCTATTCCAATAAGAAGGAATGGAAAAGTTATTAACATCCGGTTTCATGCGATTGGCAAGGTGAAGGACGGGGGATACAAGACTCTTCCATATTGTTCAGAGTTACCTGAGGCAACCTCCCTTTTTCCTGAGGAGCAGCTGAAGAATGATGTAGTCTACATTGTAGAAGGAGAATTGGATGCTCTCTGTGCTATTTCCCACGGTTTGTCAGCGGTGAGTGCTACTGGAGGTGCAGGCTCCTGGAAAGAGGAATGGACTCCACTCTTTAAGGAAAAGAAAGTGAGAATTATATATGACTGTGATACTGCGGGTAGAAAAGGAGCTGGGAAGATTGCTGCAATCCTATCACCAACAGCTAATGAAGTGAAAGTGATTGACCTGGATCTAGATGATAAAGAAGACATAACAGATTGGTTTGTTGAATATGATAAAACCAAGGAAGAGCTTGAAGAGTTGGTTCTAAAGACAGAAGCTATGAAAGAATCCACAAAGAAGACTGTCAAGAAGAAAGAGACTACAGAACTGGCGGAAGAGTTAAGCATACAACCTTTCACTCTGGAAAAACTACTCAAAACTAAATTTACACCAGGACAGTTCTGGATCAATAGGGGCCTTGTTCCTAGGGGCGGTTTTATCTTGCTGGCTGGCCTCACTAAACAAGGAAAGACTACCATAACTCTTCAACTATGTTTAAGACTTATTCAGGGTCACTGTACTTTCCTCCAAGATTTTCAGATTCAGGCAACACCAAGAATCCTCTACATCTTTGCAGAGAATTCTCCGCAAGGACTCCAGAACATTATTAGAAAACAACTCAGTGGGTTCACCTGGAAGCCGTCAGAGGATGACCTTAATAGTCTTATCTTCCAGCCAAGAGGCAGAATGTTCTTGGATAACAATAAAGGCTTATCCGTTCTGAAGAAGCTTGTCGACATTAATATACCAGACTTGGTAGTCCTCGACCCCATTTCCAGATTCATCAGCAAAGATATAAACGATATGAGGATTGTCAATTCCCTTTTCGATGGACTTCTGGAGATAGGAAATAACATCACTTGGTTCTTTATTCATCACTATCGAAAGCCAAGTAGAAACGACATAAATGAGTCTATCTACAAGACCATGGGAAGTAGTGCTTTTGCTAATAATTGTGATACTTTCATCGGATTAGAGAGAACAGATAAACACAGGACAGGTCTCTATAGCACCTTGTACATTACTTTGAGAAGAGACAAACCCATTGAGCCAATAAACCTTTACTGGGATACAGACAGTTTGCTGTTTGAGGCAGTAGAGAAAAAGGAAGTACTCTCAGGGGGAGTCAAGGAAATCGATGTTATTAAAGTACTCAAGGAAGATCTAGAGGGTAAGGCAGCTTATACTCAGCTCACTGAGTTAGTATCAGATAAGTTTAAGATAACAAAACAGAGAGTAGGCAAATTACTAAAAGATGCTAAGGAATTAGGACTAGTAGACAAAGAAAATGGTCATTTTGGTAGGTGGTTTTGTCTTTAAGAAAAACTCTTCTTGTACTGCTTTGAGAGTTTAAATACTTACTAAAAGCTAATTACAGAAAGAATAGATCCAAAGAAAGTGGCTGAAAAGTGAAGGAAAGTGAAGGAAAGTGAAGGAAAGTGAAGGAAAGTGGCTAGGATGCTCACTAGAACACTAATTGGGCCAGTTACCACCACTTACCTATCACTTTCTTTGACTCAAAGGAATGAAATTGAAGGCTAGCTCTATAATACATAGAAACACGAAAAGAATATAACACAATATGAACCATTATCTATAGAGAATAAAGGAAGTAAGACAAACTTATGAATAAGAGACTAATAAACATAAATGAGCTTTCGGAATACATAGGCTTAAGTACTAGTACTATAAATTCCCGGATTGATCAAAGAATGATATCTTTTGTTAAGGATCTCTTTCTAATTATCGAGACGACCAAGGTCATTTTATGAATACAAATAATGGCTCCAAAAAAAATATGGACCAGGTTCTAGATGTAAAGCTGGAGTTTGCATCCTCCGAAAACTGGCAGATGAGATTACTGCAAGCTTTCGAAATGCTTATAGAGGATAACAGCTCGTCTGGCTTGACAAAAGGGAGTTTGGGCAGTATAATTGGAGCGCAAGAGAAAGGAGGAGTGAATCAGTGAGGGTTGCCATTTATGCAAGAGTCTCTACCGAAAGACAACAAAAAGAGCAGACAATAAATTCCCAAATAAAAGAACTAGAACAGTATGCCAAGAAGAAGAAATACACCATAGTAAAGCGGTATATTGACGAGGGATGGAGTGGGAGCTTACTTGTTCGACCAGCGTTAGACGAACTACGAGATGATTGTGCTAAGAAGGAATTTGAGGCAGTATTGATCACTTGTCCTGACAGACTTGCGAGGAAATATGTCTATCAGGAGATTGTTATAGAAGATATTCAAAAATCAGAAATTGAAATAATATTTCTTAACAGACCAATTGCTGACACTCCAGAGGACCAAATGCTTCTGGGTATGCAGGGATTGATAGCTGAATATGAAAGAGAAAAGATAAAAGAGAGGTGCAGAAGAGGTAAACTGCACAAAGCGAAGAAAGGGCTGGTGGTAGGAGGACTGGCTCCGTATGGTTATAGATATATCAAGAGAACATCTGAAAAATATGGTTATTATGAGATCATACAAAAGGAAGCTGAGGTAGTAAAGCAGATATTTGGCTGGCTCGTTAGTGAGCAAATGTCTACAAGGGCCATCGCTAAGCGTCTCACTGAGCATGGATTCTCTCCACCTAGAGGAGGTAACAGATGGGGCAGTAGCACTGTAAGAAGAATTATTGGGAATGAAACTTATGCAGGAACTACATATTATAATAAAGGTTATTGCGTCGAAACAGGAAATAATGGAGCTAGTAAATACAGGAGAAACAAGAAAAACGGCAGAAGGCTACGGCCAAAAGACCAATGGATACCAATCACTGTGCCTGCTATCATAGATAGAAGAACCTGGCAACTAGCACAGGCTCAGGTTAAAAGAAACTCTGAGTTATCATCACGCAATGTTAAATACCGTTATCTTTTGCAGGGTTTGGTTTTCTGTGGGGATTGTGGGTCTCGTTATATGGGGGTTCCCTACCATGAGGCTTTGTTTTACAGATGCAGCAATAGACAACGAAATTTCCCCCTCCCACGTGACTGTGAGCGTGGTAGCATAAGAGCCACAAAACTTGAATCAGCAGTCTGGGATAGTATTTGCGAAGCTATGAAAGATCCCAAGTTGCTGATGACACAATTTGAGAAGTTGGGAACGAAACGAGCTGATAGGAGGGATGCATTAAAGGGAAAGATTGGGAAAATAGAGTCAAGGATTTCAAAGGTAAAAAACGAAGAAGATCGAATGTTGGATGCCTATACTGCTGGTGCAGTAACACTAGAACAGTTGCGAGGTCAGATGGATAGGATTCGGCAAAACAAACATCAACTGGAGGAAGAGAAGAAGCGACTCATAGACGAAAGAAACGAGCATGGTTCTCGTGCTGTAAAAGAAAGAGGCGTCAAGGAATTCTGTGAGTTAGTAGAGGAACGCTTAGACAGCTTTGGATTTCAAGAAAAGCAGAAGTTCTTACGGTTGCTTATTAATAAAGTCTCGTTGGAAGGAGATTCCGTTCGGATTAAGGGCGCTATTCCTGTATCTCCGATCATGGAAAAGGAAAGGAGCATTGGTGAAGTTGCGAGCATAACATCCTGATGCTCGGTCCTCCTGGGGCAGGGAAGACCATGCTGGCTCGTCGAATTCCCACTATTCTACCTGACCTTAGTCTGGATGAGGCTATTGAAACTACTAAACTTCACAGTGTGGCCGGA
>SDBT01015074.1_pt1 | contig 12301 bp, 8 predicted proteins | sample 2277101 | NCBI WGS metagenome assembly SDBT01 (sample SAMN10404973, study PRJNA504765) | marine sediment metagenome | isolation source: marine sediment core GS10_PC15, 103 cmbsf | place: Arctic Ocean: Southern Knipovich Ridge | collected 2010
TATCGTATCTATATATAAGGAATAGGTTTCTATGCAAGCTACCAAATCTGAGGCGCAAAAACCAGGGTTGACGCTTAAAATTATGGCAGGGCTAAGCCTGGGTATCGTTGTGGGCTTGCTGCTGCATAATGGTTTGGTGCCTACGGCGACGAGAAATTTTATCATTCACGATGTGTTTGATACCGGTGGAAAATTATTTCTGGCCGCGCTGAAGATGTTGGTGGTGCCGATTGTGTTCATCTCATTGGTCTGTGGCACCTGCAAGCTGGGCGATGCAAAACGTTTCGGCCGCATGGCGCTGCAAACGATCTTCTTCTACGTTTTGACAACAGCTTTAGCCATCACCCTTGCATTAGTCGTTGCGCATTGGGTGGAAGTGGGGACTGGCGCGAATTTGGTGAAATCAACGGCGTTTCAATCCAGTGCTGCGCCCGGCTTTAAAGATGTTGTGATCGGTATGATCCCCGAAAACCCAATCCAAGCCTTGGCGACGGGCAATATGCTGCAAGTACTGATTTTTGCCGTGTTATTTGGTTTGGCAATTTTGTGGGCCGGTGAGCGGGGTAAACGCGTGGCAGCCTTATTTGATGATTTGAATGTGGTGATCATGAAATTGATGTGGGTGGTTATTGCCATTGCGCCCTATGGTATTTTTTGTTTGGTGGCGAAGATTTTTTCCGAAATGGGTTTTAGTGTCATTGAAAAATTACTCGCTTATTTCCTGACGGTGTTATTGGTCTTAGTGTTGCAGCTGGCTTTGGTCTACCCTTTATTATTATCCCTGTTCGCTCGCTTTAGCCCGCGGCGATTTTATCAAGAATTTTTCCCCGCGATGTTATTTGCGTTTAGTACGTCTAGCAGTAATGCCTCCATCCCCATCGTGTTAGACACGGTAGAAAAACGTTTGCACGTGCGCAACCGAATCGCCGCGTTTGTGATCCCGCTGGGCGCCACCATCAATATGGATGGCACCGCCATCATGCAAGGTGTTGCCACGGTATTTATTGCCAATGCCTATAATGTCGATTTAGGTTTAACAGGTTATATGACGGTAATTATGATGGCGACACTAGCCTCAATTGGCACTGCAGGCGTGCCCGGCGTCGGCTTGATCACCTTGACGATGGTACTGCGCCAACTCGGTTTACCGACGGACGCGATTGCATTGATCATCGGTGTGGACCGGTTGCTAGACATGGTTCGTACCGCAGTGAATGTAAGTGGCGATGCCACGATAGCGCGGATCATGGAATCGCGGTTGCCGAAGGTGTGACTTCTGCCACTTTTGGTTTGACGACCAGCGAAAATCCCACTAAAATCTTGCCTTCTTCGAATTCAGACACGTAAGTGAGCCCCATGAAATTGTCCTTAAAAGTTTTAGTCCCCTTGTCTTTAATGATAGTCGGCAGTGTTTATTTTGCTTTGCATCGTCCCGCGAGCGCCTCGCCGTTGGAGCCTAGCATTGTTGGGAATATGGCGCGATATCGTCAACTGTGGACACAGCAGCAAGGATATGATGCTGAAGGGTATGCGCAATTTCAGCCGCTTACGGAAAAACAACCGGTGCAAATTGTTAACGGTGGCTTGCCCGATCACGGCGAGCGGTTTTGGGGTGCTGAAGTATTAACTCACCATCAATACGGGGCAGGGCATTATATCGCGATTATAAAACCGACCCACACCATGGGTATTGTCTCCGGTTATTTTACCTATCATGACAAAAGCTTCGATCAACTCAACAATCCCGGTGCGCCAGATTGGACTTGGCAAGAACTAGATTATGAATGGGTGCCCGGTTATCAAGGTCAGCATTTTCAAATTGAACCGGGAAGCGGGCATGCTGATGGTTGCTTAGGGCGCTATGTGATTCCAGATCCCAGTAACACCAAACAATATAAATATGACCGCAGTTATTGTGCGGGTTCGATTATCAATCCTGATATGGGTGATAATAACAATGTCTTAAATTGGTTGCCGCACTACAGAAAATTGTTTGACAGTTGGCCGTACAGTTATGATGGTGATGGCAACCACAGTATGCACAACATTATTTCGCTTGGGATCATGGGCGATAGTGCCACCACTTTTTTGCACGATCCAAAGATTAATTTTATTGATGACTTTCATACGTATCAATTTGATGTGACGGACTTGGGTCAACAACAAGGGTTGGTAAAAGATGCCATTGTTTTTAAAGTTGATGGCAAAGCGGTGTATTCTGCAAATCAATACCCCGCCTTAAAATCAGGGGGTTGCCAACATCAACAAAGCACTAATGGACCGGATCCTGCCTGCGCTGGTTATGCGCGTGCTTACGGCCCCACCGGTACAATGTTGGCAACCCCCGGCAGAATTGTCCCCAACCATTTTGGTGCCAGCGCGCCATTCAAAGCCTATATTCATTTAAATGTTTGGAATGGACAATACCTTGCGAACTTTTCCTCACCCAGTGCTTGGGGCGGTAACGTGGTGGATTGGCGCAGCGGTGACCGACCGGATCAAATGCAAGTGAAGTTAGTCGAGTTTATTCCCGCCGGTAAAAAAGTGGATGCAGCATTATTGAAAGCGGGCAAGTGTGATCCCAATGCTAAAATGTGTAGCGACTTCGCGCATGGTGATTTTCATGAAAATGGTGGTACGTCATCTTATCAAGGCATTTGGCAAGCTGAAACCAAAGGAATGAACGGTGGTTTGGAAGCCGCGGCTAATGCAGTGTATCAAGCGCCCACCGCGGGTGGCGACGGCATGTTGCATTTGTATGTTACGCGCAGCACAGACGCGGCGGTTAATGCTTTAGCTGCTAGCCATTCTAATGCCGATCCGTTTTGGGATGGCGGTGCCAACGGACATGGCATTACTGGTTTTAAAGATGAGGCCGGTAATGACTGGGCAACCATCACCACTTATGTCTACTATCCAAAAGATGCTGTGGATCAATACCCGGTGGGCGGTACACCGGATCCGCGCGATTTATTTGGCCAGGGTGAATTGAATGTGTTTACGTATAGTAACCCTGCCACCCAAGGCGACGCCTTAATCGGTTCCATTTTTTCACCGTTGAATATTCCTGCAAAAAGTTGTAATAACAATTATTGTGAACACACCGGTCAAATGAGTTATAAAAATGCCAAGGCAGATCCTAACAGTGGAGTGTTAGTGATGCCGCGTGGTTGGGATACTATCCCGCCGTATGCCGGTTCAGGTTTATCTACCGCCGCAATTGAAGATGTAACCAGCAAAACACCTTTAACTATAACGGCTGGTCCCATCGATTACCGAGTTTATAAAGTATATTATAAGGTTCATTTGGTCGATGTATTGAATAATAAACTGAAACCCCCTGTGGGAATGCCTTATTGGATCATGGGAACTTCACCCGAGCGCGGTTATTTATATAAATCGACTACGCAATCGCGAACGTTTGATCCGCAATTATATTGGGAAGGTGTTATTCAAGATACAGGGGGGCTTCCTAGTAAGACGTATGCTGTCTGTACCAAAGCCAGTAATCATACCTGTAAAAAATGGACTAAGCTTCGCAAATTATATTGCAAAGGGAAAAATTGTGTCCCATCGGCGAAACTTCAATTGGACCCTAATCAGCATTACACGGCACAAATTGTTTGGCGACCGCGTGTGCTTTCATCCGGCAAACCCTATGCAGGTGCGACCAAACTCATGCCGGACACCTTTTATGTAATGCCGCAAGATGCTGCGGCAAACGTAGTGGTAAAACATGCTAAGGGCAAGGCAGTGTATGTTACGCTGTTGCATGGCGGGAGTGTGCAGCTGAGACAATCAAATACCTGCGCATTGAATGAAACGGAATGCCGTGTGTATTACACGGGGCTTTTAAACGATGATATGAGTGCTCCCTATGCAATAGCCATTAGTAACCAATCATTGGTGCACATCTCAAATAAACAAACGTTTGCAGCAACGGTTTCAGATAATTTCGTTCTAACCGGTGGCCCCGCATTGCCGCCAAATTTGCCAACGATTTCTGGTGCGCCTGCAAGCATTAAGTTAGCTGTGGGTGCCAGTAAAACGGTAAAATTCTCAGCGCAATTGTCCGCACAGGATCTGGGCGCGATCAGCACGAGTGATATTACCGTCAAGCCTGCAAACAATGATGCTGATGTTGGTGTGACGCAACCGCAATGTACTGGGTCGGGCGGTAAAAAAGTGACGTGTCAAACCACTGTGTCGCTCAAGTCAAAAGATAATACCCCGCATGCGGTTGTGATCACCGCAACGAATACTAAACTGCCAGGCTTTGCGCGCAAGGTGACTATAGGTATTGATGCGCCAACGAAAGTACTGCCGCTATCATTAACGCCGCCACATTTTGTCTCGCTACCAGCCCCTGAACGTGTATTAGGCGCTAAAGCTGATATTTGGGTGCACTATGACGAGGAAGGTGATTGTAATAAAGCGGGCATCACTTGCAGCGTAGTCGGTTTACCTAATGCAACCCTGCGATATGATACTGCTAACAGTCGCATCATGATTTTACGAGCACCCTTAAAACGCTTTATCTTGCAGATCCGAGTACGCAATAAAACAGGGCAAACCGTTGATTCCACACCGATAACGATTGATTAATATAAGGAGACACTATGAAACTGTCATGGACGCATTGCTTGGCCGTTATGTTACTGGGTTTGAGTACTAACACGTGGGCGTGTCAGCATTTAATTATCGGTTTTGATGTGGGTGCTAATGTATTCTCATTAGAAAAAACTGTGAGTTTAGATCAGCCCAGCGGCACACCTACGGTTGATACGTTTCAACAATCTTCACCCGGTGTTGCGGGTGCTTTGGAAATAGGTTGCAATCATCAGATTGGCAATTTTGGTATCGACATCATGTGGGTGGGTATGCTCGCAAACAGTGAGACGCGTTATACGATCCACAATTGGCAAGATAATGGCATTGCCGCTGGTGCGAAAGAACGATTACGCGGTAGCTGGGGTTTTGTGATCGACCCAGGTTACTATGTGACTAAAGAAACAAAAGCCTATATTCGCCTCGGTTATACACGTGGTAATTTTACAGCAAAGCCACTATATGGCAGTGCTGCTGACGTGGGTTTAAGTCAAAGCGTTGATGAATGGTTAAATGGTTATACCGTTGGCGCGGGTATTAACACTGAAATTTGTGATCGCACTTATATGAAGTTTGAATACACGTTTAATCATTATCAAACTGTTACCCGCAGTGCTGTCGAGCCGCACACCACCCGATTAGTGACTGTGCATTTCCATCCTATCGCACATTTAATTTGGGTTGGCTTTAGTCGTCGATTTGAGATTTAACCTTAATTCCGCAGTTAAACGCACTTCCTGGCGCAATATCTTGATTTATCTAGCTATATGAAAAAGTGACTCATCACCCTCAGGGTGACTTCGCACTTTTTCATTACGCTATCTAAATCAATCTGTTACACCAGACAAGCACGTTTAACTGCGGAATTAAGGTTTAACTGGCCTGACTTTCAAGAAACTTCGACGTAATAGGATAACGCCAATCGCGTCCAAAGGCGCGAGCTGATAAACGTACGCCAGGGGGGGCTTGGCGGCGTTTATATTCATTGCGTTCTATCATGCTGACCACGCGGCGTACGGTTTTTTCGTCAAAACCGGCGGCAATAATATTCTCGATTGATTTATCTTGTTCGACGTAAAGCGCGATGATGGGATCGAGTATGTCATACGGGGGTAAGCTGTCTTGATCAGTTTGCTCGGCGGCTAACTCGGCGCTAGGTGCGCGATCAATGATGCGCTGTGGGATCACATTCTCCAAACCATTGCGGTAACGGGCCAGATCATACACTTGAGTTTTAGAGACATCTTTTATGACGGCAAAGCCACCGGCCATGTCACCGTAAAGCGTGGCATAGCCGACAGCGTATTCACTTTTATTGCCAGTGGTTAGCACCATGTGTCCCAGTTTATTAGACAGTGCCATTAAAATGATGCCGCGACAGCGCGCTTGAATGTTTTCTTCAGACACGTCGGGTTGATGATCTTTAAAAATGGGATCTAACACGTCAAGAAAAGCGGTAAACGGAGGTTCAATGTCAATAGTGTGACAACTGACACCTAAATTGTTAGCTAACACGTCTGCATCGATCAAACTCATTTGTGATGTGTAACGTGATGGCATGCGTACTGCCGTAACGCGGTCAGCACCAATCGCATCAACGGCAATTGCCAAGGTTAACGCTGAGTCAATGCCGCCCGATAAGCCGACTAATACGCCGTTGAAACCATTTTTTTCAATATAGTCATGGGTGCCGAGCATCAAGGCTTGATATAAACTGCAATTGTCTTGTTGATCAGCGCTCACGTCGCCGGCAAGCAAACTTGTTGGGCTTTCAAACTCTACAGGGATCAATGCTGATTGATAAAATGGACCGCGACACAGCATTTGCCCGTTAGCATCTAGCGCCATTGATGCGCCATCAAATACCAGCTCATCTTGGCCACCCACACAATTGACATACAGGATTGGACATTTCCCTTCAGCAATTTGCCGCTGTTGCAAAATCTGCAATCGTTGTTGCGGTTTTTTAAAATGAAACGGAGAAGCATTCAAGCTCAGCACACAGTCAGCGCCGGCTTGCATCGCTTGCTGCATGGGTCCTGCTTCCCACAGATCTTCGCAAATAGTGACTGCAATTTTGACGTCACCACACTTAAATATACCGGGACTATTGCCCGGAATAAAATACCGTTTTTCATCAAACACGCTATAGTTTGGCAAAATTTGCTTATGATAGCTCAGCATAATTTCACCTTGGTGAATGACAGAAGCCGTATTATATAAGCCTTGTTCAGTTTGCTGCGGGTGTCCAACCACAACAATAATATCTTTAATCTGCGTTAGGATCTGTTGTAGGGCTTGTTCAACCGTGTGGTGAAACTTAGGGCGCAGTAGCAAGTCTTGCGGCGGATAACCGGTGATCGCTAATTCGGGAAAAATAACCACATCAGCGTTGAATTCATCACGCGCTTGGGTCGATAACTCAATGATTTGCTGAGTATTGCCGCTGATATCCCCTAGGGTGAAGTTACACTGGGCCATGATAATTCGTATTGGGTTGGTCATTTATCTATCTTAATTTTAGGTCGAAGATGTCGATATTATACCTGTAATACTCTCATTTGTGAGCCATGGAAGGAAAATATATGGGCAACGATTTAGTTGACACACTGCCAAACGAGACTGGGATTAATCGCTGGCATGCATTACAGATCTTTAATGGTTATCGGATCTGTTTAGCACTGATATTATTATTCTTGCATGCAGCCAGTCTGAGTGGCATCGGGATTTCAATCGGATCGACAACACCGATCAGTGTGTTTGCCATACTGTATGGTGTGTTGGGTCTGATATTGTTGATCTTAGCGCATCGGCGAACTTTCGAGTTCGAAGGTTTTGTCTTAACGAGCAGTTTAATTGATATTATCTTGTTGGTGGTTTTGATCCAGCTTAGCCATCAAATGATTGCTTTAGCGATGTTAATTAATATCGTCATTGCGGGTAGTGGAATCGTGATGCCAGGTAGGATCTCATTATTTTTTGCTGCCTGTGCAACGGTATTATTATTGTTTCAACAAATCATATTTGAATACTTAGTATCATTCTCAGGAGTGGTTATCGTACAAGCCAGTTTTTTTGGAATGAGCTTTTTTGCCACGGCCATGTTAGCGCACTTACTGGCAGTGCAATTGAAATTGACGCAAGGATTAATCGCCAGGCATCATTCCAGTATCGCTAACTTAGAGCGGTTGAATAGCTTAATAGTACAGAACATTAATGCAGGGATCATCGTCTCGGACCTTCAATTGAAGATCCAAATTATTAATCAAACAGCATGCCGATTATTTAAATTTCAAAATGAACTTGAACCCACGCAGGTGAGCGTATTATCTGAAGAGTTAGCTGAGTTGCTGACGAGATGGCGATATGATCCCTTAAAACGTTGCAGGCCATTTCGGTATGTGATGAAGCGACCCAATGTCATAATAAATTTAATGCCCCTGGGCGAGCAAGGTGGCCATGATATTTTAATTATGATTGAAGATGCTTCTGAAATGGCGCAACAAGCTCAGGAAATGAAATTGGCATCACTAGGACGTTTTACAGCAAGTATAGCTCACGAACTGCGTAACCCACTCGGCGCGATTAGTCACGCAGCACAGCTGATGCAAGAATCAAATTCTGCCAAACCAGACGATAAACGATTGTATGAAATTGTTGTCGCACAGTCCGAAAGAATGAATGGCGTGATTAACAACATACTGCAACTGTCTCAGCGAAAAAAATCTATTCCAGAGACGATAGAATTAAAGTGTTGGTTAGATGATTTTATCGAAGCCTATCAGGCACGTAACAATGAATCCATACAGATAGAATGTGATATCAATCCCACAACATTGCATGTCAATATGGACAGATCACAACTCGAGCAAGTCATGACAAATTTGGTAGAAAATGGTTTGTTTTATAGTCTGGCGAAGACGAACAATGCGTATTTAGGTTTGAGTGCAAGCGTAAATCTGGAAACAGCCGAACCTTATTTAGATATTATCGACCAAGGTCCAGGTATTTCAGATCAAGAGTCAGAACATATTTTTGAACCCTTTTATACCTCAAAACGAACTGGAACAGGTTTGGGTTTATATATTGCTAAAGAGTTGTGTGAAGCCAACCAAGCAAGTCTTGAGTATATCCCTGCTCATGACGGTGCCTGTTTTCGAATTACTTTTCATAATGGAACTTCAAATAGGATCACTCAATGAATAAACCGTATGCATTAATTGTGGATGATGAACCTGATATTCGAGAATTGCTTGCGATGACACTAAAACGTATGGATATCGCAAGTGAAACCGCAGCGGATCTACAACAAGCTAAAAAGCTGTTGTCGACGAAAAATTATTTTTTATGCCTTGCCGATATGCGCCTTCCAGATGGTGATGGCATCGAGCTGGTTGAACACATTCAACAACATTATTCATCTCTTCCGGTTGCCGTGATAACTGCTTATGGCAATGTTGATGGAGCAGTTAACACCTTAAAAGCCGGCGCATTTGATTATGTTTCTAAACCGATTAACTTAGCGATGTTAAGAGACTTAGTGAATACAGCATTACGGTTGAGAGAAGAACCTGGCAAAGTTGATCAACAAACCAGTTTGCTCGGAGAGTCACCCGCCATTAAAGATTTACAGTCTATCATCAATAAACTTTCACGTAGTCAAGCACCTGTGCTAATTGCTGGTGAATCCGGTACTGGCAAGGAGTTAGTGGCCAAACAGATCCATGATTGCAGCCCCAGAAATAATAAAGCTTTTGTACCTGTGAATTGTGGAGCTATTCCTAATGAACTCATGGAGAGTGAATTCTTCGGACATAAGAAAGGCAGTTTTACAGGAGCGACGGTCGACAAAAAAGGTTTATTTCAAGTGGCAAACGGAGGGACTCTGTTTCTCGATGAAATCGCCGATTTACCCTTGGTAATGCAAGTGAAGTTATTGCGTGCGATTCAAGAAAAAGCCATTCGCCCTGTCGGTGCTGAACGTGAAGTATCGGTTGATGTCAGGATAATCAGTGCTACACATAAGGACTTGCCAGCGATGGTGGCAGACGGCTCATTTCGACAAGATCTCTTCTACAGGGTAAATGTTATTTCGGTGAACACACCTGCGCTACGTGATTGTAAAGGTGATATTCCTTTACTCGCGAAACATTTTATTAAGTGTTATGCTGAGCAACAAACGATGCCGCCGCCTGAGCTTGAAGATGCGGCTATCAAGGCCTTATCACAGTATTGTTTCCCCGGTAATGTGCGCGAGTTGGAAAATATCATTGAGCGTGCACTGACTTTGTGTGATGCAAACGTGATAACACCGCACGATCTGCAACTCAATTCAGATCCGCAGCGAGCACCAGCCGCTGTTCCAACACCAGAAGATTTAGACCAATTCCTTGAAACACAAGAGCGCGACAAGATCATGACTGCACTCGAAAAAAATAAATGGAACCGCACAGCAACAGCCAAAGCACTCGGCATCAGTTTCAGAGCACTACGCTATCGCATGCAGAAAATGAAGATTAAATGAAGAATGATAGGGCGAGTCATTTTTCTGGAAAATTAATTTCGACTTGTAAGCCACTGCCGTGTTCCGGTTCGCCTAAGTTAACTTCGGCATTTTGTAAGTTAGCAATTTGATGCACGATAGATAAGCCCAGCCCAGTTCCGGTGGCCTCGTGTCCCAATACACGGAAAAAGCGTTCGAATACTCGGGTGCGAAGCTCAACGGGGATGCCAGGACCATTATCGGTTACGCGTAAAATGGCTCGTTGTTTTTTCTGATCGATATCAACTACAATCTTGCCCTCTTCCGGCGTATAACGGATGGCATTATCAACCAAATTACGTATTAAAATACCCAGTGCAGTTTCATTCCCATGTATGGTGATTTTTTTACTTGTCACATTTAGTGAAATCTCAATATTTTTTTTGAAGGCACTAGGCGCTAAATCAGCAATGATTTGAGTGCACAATTTATTTAAATTAACATGCTGATAATCTCGCATATAACTTTCTTGTGATACCAAGCGACTCAATGTTAATAACTGTTGAACCACGTGAGTGCTGCGGTCCACACCCTTGACCAAGTTTTTGAGGGCAGCATCCCGCTGTTCATCGGTTTTCGCTTTAACAGCTACCTGAGCCTGCGTTTTTAAGGCGGCCAGTGGGGTTCGCAGTTCATGTGCAGCATCCGCTGCAAAGCGTTTTTCGCGGGTGAAGGCTTGCTTTAATCGCAAAAACAATTTGTTCAGTTCGTCGACTAAGGGTGCAATTTCAGTGGGTACGCGCTTGATGTTAACGGGCTCTAAGTAATCGTGTGCACGGTTGGCTACGGCTTTGGCAACTCGTTTTAGCGGGTGCAAGCCACTGCCGATAATAAACCAAATTAATAACCCCGAAAGTGGGAAGATCAATAGCAAAATCACAATATCATCTCGCATAATCGCTCTTCCTAGCGAGCGACGGTTATCATAACGCTCACCTAAGATCGTTGTTGTTTTAGCGTTTCGATTATACGTTACATAGACGCGCCAGGGTTCTCCGTTAATTATTTCATCGCTGAAACCTTCATGACGCTTTGATAAACGAACAGTCGGTGCAGTCGGCGAGTGCAGTAACAATTTGCCTTTATCATCCCAGACTTGCAGTTTAAATTGTGAAGTTAAGCCCTCTGATGGGTGAGGGTGAGAAAGGGCAGTCGTGAGTTCTTGTTGAATTTGAGTTAAGTTACGCCGATTAATGTCATTACCAATCAATGCTTGATAAGCATTAGTGGTAATTGACATGATGGTATCAAGGTGATGTTGAATATCTTTTTTATCGAGATAATAATTACCGATGGCGGTCAGTGAAGTGGTGATAAGGATTGCCAGTAGTAAGTTGACCAGTAAAAATGTGCGGATCGAGATTTTCACGCGCCCGATTTTACGCTTTCTCAATCATGTAACCTACGCCACGGACAGTTTTAATGTAATCGGCATTGAGTTTTTTACGCAAATTATGAATGTGAACTTCTAAGGCGTTACTGTCGACGTCTTCTTGCCAACCGTAAATGCTTTGCATGAGTTGGTCTCGCGATAAAACTTGGCCGGCATTCTCTAACAATTTTAGCAATAAAGAATATTCACGTCGGGGAAGATTCACCGGCTCGGAATCAATTTCGACTGAGTGGGCAGCAGGATCTAACGTTAAATTACGGTAACGGATTAAGCTCTCTGCACGGCCCGTAGAACGTCTACCCAAGGCGCGTAAACGTGCACAGAGTTCATCTAAGTCGAAGGGTTTCGTCAGGTAGTCATCTGCACCGGAGTCTAAACCTTTAACGCGATCTTCAACCGTATCACGCGCAGTTAAGATTAATACGGGTGTAGCATTGCCGTCGGTACGCATGGATTTTAACAGGTTAAGCCCAGACATTTTTGGCAAGCCTAAGTCGAGGATGATAACATCGAAGTTCTCAGATTCGAGAGCATGTTCGGCAGTTTCCCCATCCTTAACCCAATCGGTGGTGAAGCCAGCACTGTTTAAACCACTGTGAACGCCATCACCTAACAAGCGATCGTCTTCAATGAGTAATACACGCATACTGTGAACTCCTCTTTGCAAATATACCGAGGGTGGGAATCGAACCCACACGGTGTCACCACCACCGGATTTTGAATCCGGCGCGTCTACCAATTCCGCCACCTCGGCCGAG
>SDBT01015075.1_pt1 | contig 12301 bp, 27 predicted proteins | sample 2277101 | NCBI WGS metagenome assembly SDBT01 (sample SAMN10404973, study PRJNA504765) | marine sediment metagenome | isolation source: marine sediment core GS10_PC15, 103 cmbsf | place: Arctic Ocean: Southern Knipovich Ridge | collected 2010
ATTGTAAATATACATATAAAGTATGTATATTCCAAATCACCATGCAGCAAGATTTTTTTGATAGGCTTTGTAAAGAAACATGAATTTATCCCGTTTTTTGATGTGCTGGGCCCTCCGCTTTCGGAAAATCTCGTTTCCGTTGTTAAAGTCGTTCATAGCTTCATACCAGGCCCGTGTATTGTCGAAATTAAATTTTCTATCCCGATCAAAATACACCTGGGGAATAGGTATAAAATGCTTTGGGTCATCTTCGAGCCAACCTTTTACCATGAACAGCCTGGTAGAAAATTCACCGTATAGCATCCGGACCTGTTCCCGTGTGGTACATTCGCAAAACTTTTGATCAAAGTACACCCTGATAACTTCAATTTGGCTCTGTGTCAAATAATCTAAATTCTTATAAATATCCACCATGCAAATTTTGATCAGGCTTGCAATATACTCACGGATAACGGACATAGAGGGCACAAGAGCCGTTGTTTTTTCGGCTTTGATCTTGCGCCCTGGTTTGTCCCCTTTATCGTTCAAATTCAGGTTCAATGGTACTAGATTCACGGCAAAATTTCCCGCCCTGGATTTGTCCCCTTTGTTTCCAGACCTTTTAATCTTTTCAATTATCTGAAGTGCAACGCCTTTTTTGTGCGGTTGGTCAGCTACCTTATTCACATTCCTTTTATCTTTTACTTTAGTTAAAGTTTCCAGCTCTTTATGCGGAAAATTTTGCCGTGAATCTAGTACCATTGAACCTGAATTTGAACTATTATTAGAGGTTTTAGGTGGTGTTGGATAGAGTATAGGGTTAAGTGCGATCTCGTACCCCTTTTTTGAACCATGCCATCTGCTAGACGGTTTAAGAATCAATCCAACCATTACCAGTATATGCATGTGATTTTGGATAGTACGGCTTGTATAGCCCGTATAAGTGGCAATCGCTACATTGTTGGTGGTAAAATATCCATCTTCAAACAATTTAGGGTTCTTATTGAAGCAAGCCGACATCATTTTGACTATTTGATTAAAGGTATGTACGGTGCCAGGCTTACAAATCAATGATTTGTTATCCTTCCCTATGACTGGATTGGTGTTATACTGTTTAATAAGCTCTTTGGAGGTGCGGTTACAGTGTGTATAGTCTATTCTTCGTACCATTATAGTAATTGTTTAGTTAATGAATCAAGTGAAATACAGTCGCTAAACAAATACTTTTAATCCACTATTTATACTTAGTTATTAACATAATATTGTTTATTAGACAGAAAACAATTACCTTTGGTTTAGTCATGATAGTAATTGGCTACGTTAATTGAAATACAGCACGAAGGCTCCTAACGGGGCCTTTTTGTTATCCCCGAGCTGCTACAGTTAAAATGATCTGTACGGTCCTGATCATACAGTCATAAATGACTGTAATCGATCATAATACAGAAATAGATTTAAGTATCGCCTGGCGTTCCAATACCGGCAGATTTAATAAAGACTTTATTTTGCGATTTATTTTCCTTTTGATTCGCTGTCTATCCCAACAATCTTTACCCAGGTAGGTATATTCATGTAACTGAGCCGGTTCAGAATAATTCATATATAAAATCTCAGTTGCACCCCTTCCATGGACCCCACAGTTAAAAGTAACTGTTCTCCAGTCCTTCAGCATTTTTGAATAAATAGGGTTCTTATAAGTAGATATCATACAGTTAAAATTGGCTGTAGTGGCCAGCTCTAAGAGTTCAATATGTTGTTTATCTGTCATTTCATATTTATAAATTGGACGTTTTGATCTTCTTGAATTTATCGGATACGGTGGGTCCATATAGACAAAAGTATCTGTATCTTCCGGTAATAGCTTTTTAATGATTTTTAAAGCATTGATAGATCTTACAGACATTCCCAACTGTACTGCAGCCCATCTTATTTGTTTGATGACAGATCCGTTACAGTCATTTATGACTGTAACCGCAGCAGCTTTCTTAATAAATGCTATTGCTGCACTGCCAGCGAATAATTCATAGTAGTTTTGATGAGGAGGAATATTATTAATGATCGTTTGATAGGCCCCTTCAAAAGCTTTATTGCCTGGATAATTTTTTAGAGGAGTCATATGTTACAGCTAGAATTAACTGTAATATACAATAAAATTTAAAACGGTAAACGCAAGAACCTACGGACTTCAGGAAAAAAGGTGAGTAAACCTACACCAACCAGAGAAGCAACAAGTATTATTTTCGTTTTTTTTGTTCCGGACCAAAATTCTTTTATTCTTTTCTTCCAACCTGGTAAGAACTGATAAAAAGCTGCGTTACTTGCTGCCAGGCCTTCAACATATCCGATTCTAACATCTACAAGTTTATCATTAAACTTAACAGCACTTCTAGGATTGCTTGATAGATCTATCACCGCATTATTGGTATTATTTCCATATATATTATCAATTGGGAGAGGGTAATTCATTTCATTTACTGCTGTCTGGATTAACTCAGCACCCCGCCCATGGAGGACCAGTGTATCTAGTATGTGATCTGCGACGGCCTGGTCTGCAATATGATAAAGTCTATATTTATCCCAATACAAAAACCGGTATATAGCTATTGCATCAATGGCCGGTAACGTTTTCATTGTTACAGAACTTGGCCAACGGCCAAAATAGCGGTAATAAGTTTTTGGAGTAATACCCATATTTGTACCTATGAGATTACCCATAGTATCATAATTACCTATGTCGTCCGGATTATCCTGATAACCCCCTTCATGTCTTAGGAGTGTAGATATGGCGCTGGCAAAATCAGCCACGCTTTTTTAATTTTTTCAGTTTTAAAAGAGGTTTCCAACTTGGATAAGTTGCTGCTCCTACAATAATCAAACCACCTATAACTAAGGTTGCTGGATGGGTTATGAACGTAGCAAATTTACCCACGTTGCTTGCTACTTTGCCGCTACCTACTATAATTTCCTCAATTCCGCAATATGTATAGCTAAGGGGATTAGGATAGTCAATGCCCATCTTATTAGCAAAATATCCAACTACATAACAATTAAAATCAGAATCATATATGTCGGCAAATAAGTGTAATTGAGCAACATCCTGGCTAACATAAAATGCAGCCTTAGTTTTACCGACCATCAATTTATTAGCTTCAAAGTAAGCTATGAATTGATGTCCTGACCAGTCGTCCTGGTCTTCAGGGTAGTCCGTATATGTTTTAGGATACGGACTAGACGGTTTTTTTATAGTGTTCCAAAATGACATACTAATACTTTATATCCAAATGAATAAAGATCGTTTGTTATACGGCCTGTATGCTTACGAGTTTCTAACCCTTCTTGCTAAAACCTCGTATTTTTGCATATCCCGTTTATAATCTGCTTGCTTTTTATTGTTGGCAGATTCAACATCCCTACGCCTTTTAAGGTAATTTTCCATACTCACGATGGAATGATTCCTTGGCTTCTTTGGAAGTTTTAAGTTTTTGGGTTTCCTTGGCTTTGCCATAATAATAAATTTATTTAGTTAATAATTTGCTTTGTAGTGCTCTGATTCTATCGTTTTCCTCTTTATTTTTTTTCCTTTGTTCTGAAATTTCCGCTAATATTTTGAGTGAGGCCTTTTCAATTTCTTTTTTTTGTGCGGTCCTGTGTGCAGAATCTTGTATAGTAATAACCGTCTTAATTAGATTTTCAATACCGCCTTGGATTTCAGCAGGCTTTGCAATATCTAATTCCTTTTTGAATAATGTTGCTAGTTCAGATATTTTATTGTCGTCCATATTTAATCGTTTTCTGAATCAAGTATTGCTTGTTCCTCTGCTGTTAGCTGGTTATTCGACTTATTATTATCAGGCTGTTTTTCTTCCTTTTTTCCTTCCTCTTTTTTTTCTTCTTTTTTAGGTTCCGTTTTTGCTTCTGGTTCGTTTCCCTTGTTATCATTGCTTTTCGGCTTTTTTTCTGCCGGCGCAGCTGCTGTTCCGGATCTGCCGGCATTATCTGATATCGGGTCTTTCTTCGACTTGTTATTATTAGCGCATAATCTGTATAATAAACCTACTTTCCTGATCTTACCGGTACAAGTTGCAAAGGCTTTCTCATCACCTTTATTAATACAAGCAATCAATTCTTCTAATTCCTTATCGGTTAATGATTCCCTGCTAACTGATCTATAGATTTTCATTTTACCGAAATGCTTTACCAGTTCAATATCATATTTTTTCCCTTTTACCGGAGTGCATACCAGGCCGGTATCCTTTTGAAATGCATCTATTATTTTGCTCATTATTTTTTTGGTTTAGGTATGTTTAAAAAGTTGGCTAACATATTAAGTAGATTCGGGTCCTGCTTTACTTTGTTTGCTACATCAAGTAGAAACTGGCCAGTAGAACCATTATCATCAAATATTTGTACGGCTTCCTGGTATTTTTTTTGCTTTATAGTTTCGTCTTCTTCTTCTTCTATAATCTCAGCTTCTTCAGCATCATCATATGGCCCTTGCATTGTAGGTCCTGCATATCCATTTTTTCTGGCCCAATTATCAACGCCGGCGGATGCAAATTCGGCAATATTAGTAATATATGAACCCATGCGACCTATCGGTTTTTCTAGGTCTTCAATCTTCTTTTTTAGATCAATATTTTCCTGTTCTGCACGGGCACTTGTCATTGCTTCTTTAACCCTTTTATCTAACTGTTCATTGAACTGTTCAGGATTCCAACTATTTGTGGTTTGTTGTTCTTGTCCATTTGGTTTATTTATGGTAGGTTCCGCAACATCCTCTAATAATAGTTCGTACACTATTTCCTCAGATTCTTTTAGGTTGTGATGTTTTTTGAGCCTTACAATTACTTTGCCCTTTTCGGGTATCCCTTTTAAAAATTGTTTGAACGCTTCTTTACAATTATCCTGAGCAGTTGTTGAGGCTCCAGCTTCTTTAGGACTATAATGAAATACCAAATGATCTTCATTGTCAAACACACGAATCCCAACAATCTTTTGGATTTTCATTTGTTCGTATAAATGTGCTGTTCCTATTGTTATCATTATCGCGGTGTTGTATATATTACTCTCTGGTCGTAATAATCAATGAAAAAATCTCTATTTGTTATTCCTGCTGTCTTCAATATATGAATATTTGGAGATATTAAGTCAATTGGCATGTCTGTATTTATTGACCCCTCAGCAGAACCATTAATAAAATAACTAGCAATTCCACCGGCTGCATCCATTTGTCCTCTTAATCTTATATAACTATCTTCCACTACTACAATGCCGGTATCTTCACTTGTTACGCTTCCTCCAACGGCTGTTTTTCGTAACCAATTAACACCTACTGAAATATTGTATTCTAACCATACCCCCTCACTATACTCGGTACCGTCAATCTCATCACCAAAACCAAAACGCATAATATAATCTTGTGCAACGGTAGCAAGATCACCTATCAAAATTAAGCATTCCCAGAACCTAACGCCTCCCCCTAACTTAAATCCGGTCTGATCATCGCCATACGCTGCCATAGCTAGGCCGGTCGCTGTAGTTCCGGTTTCTGCTCTGAACACTCCATCGTTATTGGTTCCTATGTTTTGACTTGTTGCATCAAATTTAGAATTGGCACCTACTAATGTCATATCCCAGCCGGTTTTATCGGGAGAATCTTCGCCAAAATCTGAAAACTTACCAGTGCTAAATCGAGGATTGTGTATATCAATTTGACCAGGGTAATTTGGATAGTTGTAATTCCTATCTGCCAGTAGCGTATCACTTAGAATACTGGCATCAAAGGCACCGGATTTAATTACATATCCATTGCTAAAAGGTAAATCGGGTTGCGTTGAAGCGTCTATTGTTGTATCACCTAAAGTAACGGAACCGTTTGTTTCTAGTCCCATATTCAGGGCTGCAACACCGGCCAATACAGCAGATAATAATTGCCGGCTGGTATTGTCTGCACCATCACGAAGGGTAGCTATTTGACTAGATAAGTTTATCACGGCTGCATTATCTTCTATAAAGTATTGTAACAACACCCCGAAATTATCGGCCATGTTTCCGGATGTTTTATGACTTAATGCAACCGGTGTACGCTGTGAAACAGTATCGGCACTTGTACGCTCAAAAAAACCAGGGCTTGCTCCTTCAGCATGGACATTGTGCGTTGGTGGGTTACCTACTGTTCCAAACTTCATTAAATTTAAAGAAAATAGATCGGTGCCGTCATTTGTTAAAATGCTATTAGCAACCCATTGCAATATGGCCTGGTTCCAACGGAGTGTTTGTGTGTCAGTACCAACGGGCAAAACACCACCACCACCAACACCGGACCCGCCTGCTCTACCTGTGAACCATAATCCCATATCTTTTATCTTTCATCTATTTCTACGAATCTCACAAATATATCCTGGGTAACAATACAAATAGTAGTTCCGGCACCGGTAAAAGTAATATCAATTTCATCGGACCGACGGCCAAAAAGATCGCCTCCTAAATTATAATCGGCTGCGTTTGGCAGGATAGTAAAAACGCCATCAAGTATTACCGATTGCCCTCCCAGATTTGCAAAGGAGATAGCTATTGTTTCTGGAATAGCCCTAAAACTACCAGCAGCAAGAAATTGTACTCTTTCGCTTCTTACCTCTACATTAAACGGCTGGCCATCAATAAGTACCGGATAGTAATTGAATTTTCGCATCCATTATTATTTATCTAGGGTCCATAGGTTTTACCGGTGGTAAAACCATTGTAGCTGCATAATAAAACATGGCATAAACAAAAACCGGATTCACTCCGTTGGTCCTGTCAATTCTTAAACTAAAAGTAGAATTTTGAGGTATAGCTACATATTCCCTTTTGTTATTATAACTATCAAATAACGGGCTGTAATATGCCAGTGGCGCATCTGTTATTATTTCTACACCATTACCAATTAAGGTAAAAGTATCCTGGTCAATATCTCCTATTGTACTACTCATTGCCACTATTCTAACGGCTTGCACCGTTCCACGCCTTTGTGCCAATGTGCCATTTAGAGTACCTATTGCTGCCGCTGCAAATGATTGGTTAAAAGCCTCAATCATTTGACCTGGTCGGCTTCTCATAAACACATTTTGGAAGTCCGGCATTAACCAGGGCACACCCATGTTTTGCCTATCGGCATTTACTAATGTATCAAGAGCTTGTTCTTCATCGCGCATAACAATCAATTTATATTATAAAAAAATATTGGAGGAAAGGCCCCGAGGGGCCAAACCGTCCTCCAAAAAAATTACGCTATCGTACCAATACCTAGCAACTCAATACCTATGTTTAAGTTGGCTACGGTAGCAGCTTCCCAATCTATACGTATTGAAAATGGTTCCTGATCTCCGATAACTATAGGGGTATTCAGTTGAATAATACCTTGGTCAATATCTTCAGGAGCAGATATTGAAGCAAGTAAAGGAAAATTCCTCCTATAGGTTACACCATTAACGGTGAATGTAAAGAATGCATTTTGATCTAAAGTAGCTACACCATTTGTCCAAACTGAAGCTACCAGGGTAGCATTAACAGCAGATTTGATACGTATAGCAGTGATCAATGCAAATTCATTTGTAGGTAAAAGAAAACTATTTAAGTTGGTGAACTCTCCACCGGTATCACCTTCAAAAAATGTTTGTGTTAAAGCTGTATTGACGGCCCTGGCATGGAAAAAATCAATATCGGCTACGGTCTTATTTTCTAAGAGCTTCATAACTTGATTTTCGTCCATATCGCGAACAGTTGCTACCCAACGAGCAAGCCCCGCAATTTGAGCTCCGACCATATCAATGTTACCTAAGTTAGCTAATTGTGAATATCTCATATCTTTTTTTTTAGTTAATTAATTTGATATTTCGGAGGTTTTTAATTCGTTAATAAAATTTCCAAGGTTATATAAAAAGGTACCGGTTCCAATAGTTAGAAAAGCAGCTTGGTCAAATTTATTAAGTCGCTTATCTGTAGACTTATATATTAGATATGGAGATAATACCACCATATCAAAAAGCCTTACTATTTGGAATTGGTTTTTAAACATTACCTGGCAAAGTTCATATAGTTGTAACCATAATTTTTATTCTTACCCATCCTAGGACCTTTTTTAGGCCAGACCGTACGGCCCATAGTTCTTGTCTTACGATGGTTGTTCATTGTATTACCATTTACTCCATTTGCTCCATTTGTTACCTGGCCAGCTTCTTCTTTCTTTTTAAATGCTAGTGCCTGGGCCATATTCCAGAAATTCAAACCAGCATCAACGCCGGAAACAACGGTCATACCAACAAATAGATCTTTACCGAAGCTATCTTTAGGTGTGAGAGCTACCCCGCCCACGGAAAGAACAAAAATTCCAGTGGGTGCAAGCCATTTATTTTTGCTTAAAAATGCTACCTGCTTTTCTAGAAACGCCAAACCAAAAGCGGTTCCTATCCCTGCGCCAACATAAACGGATGACTTTACCAGAGGATTTTGAGTGTACTTGAATTTTTTTGCCATATCAGAAAAATTTATTTAATGAATAACCTAATATTACTGAGCCAACTGCAATACCGCCAAAGACCCATAATGTTTTGTTGTCAACTGTGTGTGCAATTCTTATGTGTGGTTCACCTGGTGCTACGTCAGGCCACAACGTGAACAAGTTGCTTAAATCTAATTGTCCTAATCTGTTCCTGTTCCTAGCCATACATTCGTTTTATTTTTTTGCCACGCATTGACCAGGTTAGCTGAAAAGCTCCAAGCATTGCAGTCGTGATAAGAATAGCCTGGCCAATACCAATGGCTTTACCGATTGTTTCTTTTGTCGGGTCATCTGGTGGTGGTTCGTCAGGCAAATCCCCTGGGTCGTCTGGTGGTGGTTCGACAGGTGGGAAAAAATCACCTGGTGCCATCGGGTCTGATGGTGCCGGTCCCCAATGACTTGACCCCATGTGTTCACAACCGCAATTGTTCCCGCAACCGTTTAATGTAATATTTCTTGTTCGTTTGATCAATTATTTCTTCGTTTTGGTTTTGGTCGGGTTGCTAGATAAATAGTACCACCAACAATAGCAGCTCCACCAAGTATCGTAACTGCATTCGGTACACCGGCTATAATTTCGGATTTTATAGGAGGAGGAGGAGGTGTGTAACCACCACCACCACCATTACCACCACCAGGCATAAAATCGTCAAGGAAATCCCAAAAACTAGTATTACCTTCCCCAGGAGGCGGTTCATCTGGAATATAATCAGGAGACATACCCGTTGACTCCTTTATACCTTGCTCATATGCAGTTGTCCACATCAAATCGTCCTGAGGCATTAAATTATTTTTTCTTGCTTTCACCTCATCGCACCAACCTCTGCACATTTTTTCCAATCCTTTATCTAATACAGAAAACATTGCAGAGCATCCATTTTTACAATCGCAATTGGTCATACAAATAATGCCCAAAGTTTTAGTGGTTAGCTTTGCTATATTGATTCTTTTTGCGGTGGTGTGCGGTCCTTGTAATATTCCTAATATTGGCATATCAAATAGTTTAGAGGTAAAAAAAAACCTTCTTTATTAAACTGTCCTTGTTGAGGTCTGGCATATCGAGCCGAGCCATCTAAGGGCTGTCCTAATGTTGGGTCAAGAATATATTTATCCGTAACAATATATATGTGGCCGTATCCTTCACCCTTCTCTACTTCTACCACTTTCATTTTAAAAGGAATACCCAGCGCATAAAGCAGTGAGCCAATGAAAACCGTATAGTCTACACAGTTACCCACGCCATCACGCAGTGATACATTAATAGGTGCTATATCCTGGTGATTTTCCTCATCTTCCAAAAATGCCATACGGTTGTATGCAAAATCAAAAATGGCCTTTTCAGGAATTGGGTATTTAAGAAATGAATTTGCTAGTTTTTGAATATCCGGACGGTTGGCAGCTTTTCGGATTTCTTTTTTCATGTAGCGCACTGTCTTTGCAGGGGTAGTATTCCACGCTATTATGATACGCTTCGCCATATATTATATGTCCATTAACTGAATACATTTCTTGGAGGAAAATTACATTTTTGGAGGGGTAGCGAATCTACCGATTCATTTTGAAACTACCAAATATATTTTGAGGGAAACTAATAAATAGATTCACCGTTGACGTTTGGGTCAAGCAGTGAATGAGTATCAGAAGAACCAGATAAATAAAATAAAATTATAGCAAGTATTAAAACAACTGCTATTCCTATCATTATTCGTTGAAGTCCTGTGATTTCGATTTCTTTTCTATCCATGCTCTGATAATTTTTATAGGGTTCCTTTTTAAAAATGGTGTGCTTTCAATTTCGGATACTATCTCTTTTAAGTCTGCGAGTGTTAATATTTTTTCGTTATCGTCCAAAATTGTTTTTTACTTTTGGTAATATTAATTCAAGTTTCATTAATTGGTACTCTTGTTCAATTGATAATCCAAATTTATATTGGCATACCATTAATTCAATATATCTTAATCTCTTTTCTGTTAGATTCATTTCGTCAATGTCTTTTCTTTCTGCTATCTTATTCATTTTCTGTAGGTTCAGGTGTAATTATTATATCCGCATTTTCTTCGTCTATAATTTCTACTGATTTTTTGGCTATCCGTTTGCCCTGGTCTACATCTACATCCAATATCTGAAAACCAAAACACATCCATGTAATACTAAATATCCTAGGATTATGATTATTAATAATTTGGGGTACGGGATTCCAAAACGAATAATTATATATGAAAATAAATTGTATCATTTCTTTTCTGTCATATATATGCCAATGAGAACAGCACAACAAATTGTAAAAATACAAATACAGAAAGCTGTAGGTATATCCATTAAAATAACATTGTACCATTAACAAATTTGTGGGCCAGCTCATCACTACGATTATAAATAAGGGCTGTTATATATAGGCCCTGGAATTTCTCAGTAACCAGGTTAATTAGCCTGCTGAGGCTCTTTTCTTCGTTCTTATACGAACCAGTGAAGGTTCGATTATTGCCGTCCTTAAAATAGATTCTAAGCTTTTCTTTTGTCATCAGGCTGTATTTATAAAATCACCAACTACTCCGCATTTTTCACATTCCATATTTTTACAAACAGGTTCCCATGGACTACCCCATGTTAATTGAATATTTATCTTAGCTCTACAATTACAACACATTACAGTCAGTTTATATATACTGGATTTTGATAAATGTTTCAAGGCTTATGAATTTTCAATTTGCCCGTAATATCTTCACGGTTTGAGAATTTCACAATCTTATAAGTGATATTATATTGCTTGCATAGCTCGTCAGCTTTTGGCAAATACTCACGCATTTTATCTTCTGTAGTTCCAACTAGGGGTATCATTAAACCCGATGGAGTACTGAAGGCCATAACACCTTCTTTGCCGGTCCCATCGTCAGAAACAAATGCATACATTTCATTTACTTCAGTCATAATTGTTCTATTTCAGCAAGTTGTATTAATTCCTTCATCATTTTAAATCCTATATCCTGTAGACAAAATTCTATGTTTGCACCTTTTAAATGCAAGTGCCTAACGACTTTCCCAGATATCAGGTTCTTAAAATCATTTTCAGATAATGATATTCTAATCAGTGGTTTTGTTTTATTGTTTGGCATCTTTATTCATATTCAGCATGTGCAACAAATCTTACTTCTTGTATATGTTCACCTACTCCCATTGTATCACAAATTTTACCTATGGCTTCTTCAACATTGAAAGCCAAAACTCGATAACTTTTAAAGTTAAATTGTTCCTTTTTTTTCAGAGAACTAAAGGTCGTTAGTATAAATATTTTCTTAGTAAAATCTTGTTCTTTGCTCATTTGCCTAATTCTTTTGTAATTACCTGTTCCGATAATGCATGATTAATTAGAATTTCTTCAGCATAGGGTTTGAGTAACATGTTAGCCCGTTTTGCTTTACCTTCCAACTTATGCCAGTAGGTAGGATGTAAGTCTAATTGCTTTCTTTTTTTAACTTCCATTCGTATATTATAAATGCTTGATAGCTCACGGGAGTGTCCCAGTTAGGTGGATTTGTATGTACTGAACATTGAACTTCTATAATATTATTTCCATTCGCTGTCAATGTTTTTAAGGTGTTATTAATATCCTTTTTAAATTCAAGGGGTCTCCATTCATGTACATATTCCATTTGAACCATATTGTAAATATACATATAAAGTATGTATATTCCAAATCACCATGCAGCAAGATTTTTTTGATAGGCTTTGTAAAGAAACATGAATTTATCCCGTTTTTTGATGTGCTGGGCCCTCCGCTTTCG
>SDBT01015076.1_pt1 | contig 12300 bp, 9 predicted proteins | sample 2277101 | NCBI WGS metagenome assembly SDBT01 (sample SAMN10404973, study PRJNA504765) | marine sediment metagenome | isolation source: marine sediment core GS10_PC15, 103 cmbsf | place: Arctic Ocean: Southern Knipovich Ridge | collected 2010
GCCCAGGGTCTCAACACCCAAAGAAAGTGGCGTAACATCAAGAAGCAGGATGTCCTTAACGCCCGCGTCACCGGCAAGAACAGCGCCCTGAATCGCGGCACCCAGAGCGACAACTTCATCGGGATTAATACTCTTATTAGGCTCTTTGCCAAAAATATTCTTTACTATTTCCTGCACCTTCGGAATCCTCGTAGATCCACCGACCAGAAGAACCTCCGCGATCTCAGTCGTCGAAAGCTTCGAATCTTCGATAGCTTTCGAGCACGGACCTTTAAGTCGCTCAAGAATAGGTTCGACAAGGGACTCGAACTTACTACGGCTGATTGTTATCTGAAGGTGCTTAGGCCCGGACTTATCAGCCGTTATAAACGGAAGATTCACAGTACTCTCAAGCTGAGAACTCAATTCGCACTTGGACTTTTCTGCCGCTTCCTTGAGCCTCTGGTGAGCCATCGGATCCTGGCGAAGATCGATACCTTCGGTCTTCTTGAATTCGTCCGCAAGGTGATTAATCAACACTTCATCCAGATCGTCACCGCCAAGATGAGTATCGCCGTTAGTACTGAGCACCTCGAAGACATTGTCACCGATATCCAGAATCGATACGTCGAAAGTACCACCGCCAAAATCAAAGACCGCGATCTTCTCATTCTTCTTCTTCTCAAGCCCGTATGCCAAAGCTGCCGCGGTCGGCTCATTGATAATTCTTTCGACTTTTAAGCCGGCGATCTTGCCCGCGTCTTTGGTAGCCTGACGCTGAGAGTCATTAAAATAAGCCGGAACCGTAATCACTGCCTGGGTAATCTCTTCACCGAGATAATCTTCCGCCGTCTTCTTCAAATCCTGCAAGATCATCGCCGATACCTCAGGCGGTGTGTATTCTTTATCGCGCACTCCAACCTTGACCAGTTCATCGGGACCGCCGGTAATCTTATAAGGTACGATCTTCTCTTCGGACGAAACCTCGTTATGACGACGCCCCATGAAACGTTTGATCGAAAATACCGTATTCTCCGGATTGGTCACCTGCTGATGACGGGCGATCTGTCCTATCAATCTTTCGCCCTTATCGGTAAAACCAACAACCGAAGGTGTAAGACGTGAACCCGAAGCATTGACAAGAACCTTCGGGGCAGATCCTTCCATTACCGCAACTACTGAGTTTGTTGTTCCAAGGTCTATTCCAATTATCTTAGCCATGATTCACTTCCTTTCACTTCACTATCGAATGTACTCATTGCACATGTTTCCTCATAAAACAAAGCAAAAGTCGTGCCAGAAGACCAAAAAGACGAACCGATACCACTTAACATGCTGTTACAAAAGAAGTTGTGTCGTTGACAGGAGATTCGGCGCCTGTGGTATCGAGAAAAAATGTGCCATTTTGGCAGATAAATCGTCCTTGCGGCAGAGAATCGACCAAAAAAAGCTAAGAATCGAAACTAAGAGCCGCTCGGATAATTTTGGCTCGAAGGACATCCCGATGCGTCGAATCGAGCGATTTACCATGATTAATCTGCAAATGGGCCGGAAGAGTCAGCATAAACAAGCGATTAATCGTGGAAATAGAAATGTTTTGATTTTTCGGGGCATCTTCGGATCCAAAACTACAAAGCCGGTCAATCGCAGGAGTTGAAGCCCCCATAGTCTCACGCATATTGATACCCAAACGAAGGTGGCTCAGCAAAAACAAAGCCTCCTGAGAACTGATAAGATGGGCATTTTTCAACAGTGCCAATGCCCGCGAAACCTTGTCATCGAGGATATCGACCTCTTTACTTAGAAGCTCCTTGCGGGCTACGGTTTCGTATTCAACTATCTCAGGAATGAGTATGTCCTCGAATTTCGCGACCATATCCTTTTCCGCGAATCCAAGAGTGACCTGGTTGGAAAGTTGATAAAAATCACCCGCCGATTCGCTGCCTTCACCAAACAGACCTCGAACCGCAAGATTCATATCCCGGGCGGCGTTATGAAACTTGTCTATACGACCGGTCATTTTCAGCGCAGGCAGATGAAGCATTACCGATACACGTATCCCGGTACCAACGTTAGTAGGACAAGCTGTCAGATACCCTAAACGAGGACTAAAAGCATAACTTATCTTCTCTTCGATCATATCGTCGATACGGTTAATTTCATCCCAACACTTGCGCAAAGCCAACCCCCCTCGAAGGACCTGCAACCGAAGATGGTCTTCCTCGTTGACCATAACACTAAAACGCTCTCCTTGTGCTATCACTGCGCCGCGCGGACCTTTGCCGAAAGCGTGATGCCTGCTAATCAAGTGCCTTTCAACAAGAAAATGCCTGTCAAGATCAGAGGACTCATCCACGCTGATATAAAAGACTTTGTCACCAAGTTCCAGCGACATAAGAACATCTTTTAAACGCTTGAGAATTTCAGAGCTTTCCTCTGCTGTACAGCGACTGAGAAATTTATATCCCGCTAAGTTCCGGGCAAGACGGATGCGCGATGAAATCACGACCTCAGACATGGGGCCGGTTCCATTGAACCATTCATTAATATCGCTGCTTAAATCATTCAGCTTCATGATCCTGCTTACTCTCTTCGAGTGTCTTTATCTGGTCACGCAATTGGGCTGCCTGCTCATAATCCTCTTCTTTGACCGCTTTTTCGAGCTTGAGGCCAAGATCAAGTAACTCTCTTTGGGCCTGTGCGTCACTGGGCATATGAGACGGAAATTTGCCGCAGTGCTGTGTATTGCCGTCATGGGCTTTGGATATCAACGGAAGAAGAGACTTTTCAAAAACATCGTAATCAAGTGGACACCCTAATACGGCTTCCTTGCGAAGACGCTCCAGGCCAAAACCGCAATTAGGACATGACTGACTTTCACCGGAATCAGAAAAGAGGTCGCTATCTTCAGGCTGAGACGCCAAAAGACTGCTGAGCAACTCGTTCAGTGGTATCGGGTTCTTGACCGCGATGCCCTCTTCAACGGCACAACTCTCGCAAAGATGCAACTCGCTACGTACACCATCGGTTATCTCGGTAAGATGAATTGTAGCTTCGTTATTGTGACATGATTGACACTGCATTATTAAAAAACCTCGATATTATTACTGACTCAAACTGACCGTATTGGCTTTCTGTTTTAACGTAAGTTATTGTAACATATTACATTACAAGAATCGCAAAAAACAATCTCGAAGGGCGGCAGCGTCTATCCGTAGGACAGGCGATAAATAACTCCCTTGAGTCTTGTATCTTGCGTCCTGTGTCTTACTTACCACTTAACTCTTAAAACTTACAACTTTTTCACTTTTCAAACGCTTTGAGTAAATATCGTCAAAATCATCGATTTCCTGAACCACTGTTTTGGGAACCGAAAAACTTTGCCCAACAGCCCACTTCCTCACCGACACTGACGCAATCGAGACGAACTGCGTCAGGAAGTTGAGGCTCAAGCTTATCATACACATATTTTGCTACGTTCTCAGCAGAGGCGTTGTTCCGAGCGAAATAATCAAGTTGATCCAGTTGTTGGTTATCAAATTCCGATACTACTGCTTCGAGCGCAGACTTCAAATCCCCGAAATCCATTACAAGTCCCATAGAATCGAGATCATCTGTCCTGACATCGGCTATTACTACCCAGTTGTGCTGATGAGCCGGCTCTTTGGATCCATCCGCCAGCTTCAACCGATGAGATGCCCAAAAACGAGTTTCAACACTCAAACAAAACAAATCACGATTCCCCTAAGACAAAAAAAACTCTTTTCTAATGCCCACAACTACTATTCTTTCTCACGCGATTTCTCAAAACGCCCCTTAAGACGAGCCTGGACGTTTTCAGGAATCAAATTCGACAGGTTGCCGCCCAATGATGCCACTTCACGAATCAGCGTTGAACTCGTAAAACCGTACTGCTCGCTCGTCATCACAAAAACCGTCTCGATACCCGCTACCGCTCGATTCGTCATAGCCAACTGAAATTCATAATGTACGTCCGTAAGAGACCGAAGACCGCGAAGGACAACATCGGCTTTCACATTTGCCGCATATTCCACCATCAAACCGTCAAAACTCTCTGCTGATACTCCGGGAATATCAGATACAAGCTCTAATATCATCTCGACACGCTCTTCCGGCGAAAAAAGTTGGTTTTTCACAGGACTGCGACCAACCGCAACCACAACCTCATCGAACAGCTTGATCGCACGATTGATTACATCAAGATGACCGTTCGTTATAGGATCGAACGAGCCCGGAAATATCGCTCTGACAGGTTTCTTGCCCATCTGTAATCCCTTTCGTAAAAAGCGGCATTATAATCCTTATTCTGAATTCTGTCTCCTGAATTCTGACTCCCTAAAACTGACCAATACTAAAGCTGTCATCCTGGGCCCCATTTCACTGTCATCCTGAGCGAAGCGAAGGATCTGACCTGAGAATTATAAATACCGACACAAAGGGAAAATATTAATACAGTCTCTAACCAAGGCCAAATCCTCAGCTTTTACTTTTAACTTACCACTTACTACTTACCACTTACTACTTAGCCCTGCTCTTTTCCAAGCGTAAACGGTATTTCCAACCAGAATGTAGAACCTTCGCCAACCGTACTTTCCATTCCGATATCACCGGCAAGAAGACCGGCAAGCTCCTGACTTATGGAAAGCCCCAGACCGGTTCCGGTACTCTGGCGGGTTAGAGAACCGTCAACCTGACGGAATTTCTCGAATATCTTTTCCTGGTCCGTTTCGGCGATTCCGCAACCAGAATCCGTAACTGAAATACGAAGGGTCTTGTCGTCGGATCGGGACGCGCGAATCTCGATTCGACCACGTTCCGGGGTAAAATTCACCGCGTTACTAAGAAAATTATACAGTATCTGCTCTACCTTTCCCGCGTCGGTGACCAGTTCAGGCAGATTCTCCTCCACCGTAAGTTTCACCTTGATCTTTTTTTCGCGGGTAAGACCTGAGAAGTGACCCACAACCATTTTGCAAAGCTCGCCAACACCGGTCTTTTCGATATGAAGCTCCATCTTACCGGCTTCGGTCTTGGCCATATTCAGCAGATCGTTAATCATATTCAAAAGACGGTTTCCGCCGGTGATAATATTCTCGGCGTAACGGCGACCCTTGTCACGCTTCAACAATCCCGGCTTTTCCCGGATGATTTCCGCAAAACCAAGAATCGCATTGAGAGGAGTTCTAAACTCATGTGAAATATTCGCCAGAAATTCTCCTTTGACCTTATTGGCTTTGAATAGTTCGATATTACGCTCCGAAAGTTCCGCGATCTTACCGTCTAATTGAATATTCGCCTGACGAAGCTTCTCTTGCGCCGACTGAAGGTTATCAAGCATGTGGTTAAAAGCATTAGCGAGCTTCTCGTAATCATCACCGGTCTTGATCGAGCTTCGGATATCAAGATTACCTTCGGCGACATTATTTACCAATGCCCTTAGTTGACGGATAGGACGCAAAATCACACGCTGAGTGATCGCGTAAAATGTCGCTATTGCCCCGACACCCCCGATCAATCCAGCCGTGACTATCCACACTCGATTAAGAAGAATTGTCCAGCTTATCTCGGGTGCACGCCTTTGGATAACAGCGGCACCTATGGGTTCATTGAGAGAAAAAACGCTCGCTGTACTCTCGGCCTGATGGCAACCTACACACTCTCCGGTCGCCCTGAAAACCTTTACATAGTTGCTATAATGAAGATCATTTCGTTTTTCCAGGATTAAGCACTCATTGTGCTCTTCGTCACTCTTGAGAGTTTCGACCATCTCTCGAAGGTTAGCAGGCAATGATGAAAGCAATTCGGAACTGTCCTTTTTGAAACTGATCCAGGTCAACTCTTTATCATTGGGATCGAGAACACTGCCATCTGAGGCAAGAGCACGAAGAGCGCCTTCACCTAAATTTGGCGGCACGAAGTGATGGCGATAGAGAATTGTTTCGGCCTTGGCCTTGCACACATCAAGAAGCCATTTTTTCGTAAGTTGACCCATCCAAACATACGGAATACATAGCGCAACGACCAAAACTAAAGCTACAGCGGCACCAAACGCAATACGGCACTTTTCCTCCAACGAAAGAGGCCAAAGCCGAAGCCTACTCAAAATCCTGATCGATTTATCTTTGAAACTCATCCGCATAAAACAAATTCGGCTTAATATCAGTCAGCATAAATTAACTTAGATCGTGTAACAAAATAAAAAAATGCTATAAATGTCATTGCGAGGAGCGTAGCAACGCGGCAATCTCAAACCTAAGAATTGAGATTGCTTCGCTTTGCTCGCAATGACAACTCTGTACCATTTAATTTTGTTACCGTCTCTTAACACCCAAAGCACCTTACACTTTGGGGGAACCTAAAAAATATCAAAACTACACTGGCTACACTACAACAGAATCTACCGAACAAAAACTATTCCTGCTCGGGGCTCTCTTCTACTACGTGCGAATGCCTTTGGGTTCGTAGATTCAACTCATCCCACTGTTTCTGATCGATCTGGCTCGGAGCATCGGTCAGAAGACACTGACCACGCTGGGTCTTCGGAAACGCGATAACGTCACGAATATTCTCGGTCCCCGTTAGCAGCATCACCATTCTATCAAGCCCGAACGCCAGACCTCCATGCGGAGGAGCGCCGTACTCCAGAGCTTTAAGGAAGAATCCGAATCGATCCTGAGCCTGCTCTTTGGAAATATTAAGCAACCCAAAGACCTTTGCCTGGGTCTCGGGATTATGAATACGAATACTGCCCCCACCGATTTCAGAACCGTTAACTATCATATCATAAGCCTGAGATATAATATTACCAGGATCGCTATCGAGTTTTTCAAGATCCTCAGGAACCGGAGCCGTAAATGGATGATGAAGAGAATCAAAACGACCCTCACCTTCGTTCCACTCGAACAAGGGAAAATCCACAACCCACAAAAAGTCAAAACTCTTCTCATCATAGAGTTTCAATTCACGAGCTAATCTACAGCGAAGTGGCGCCAACGCTTTGTTCACGGTCTTTTCAACGTCTGCCACAAGCAAAATCAAATCACCATCACCGGCACTGAAACGCTCGATTATCTCATCGATCTGCTCTGGATTGAAAAACTTCGCTATACTGCTGGTCAAAACACACTTACCGTCTTCGCTGGCAACCTTAAACCACGCAAGTCCTTTGGCTCCGTAATCTCCCACAAAAGCGGTAAAAGTCTTTTCGATATCGCTACGGGAATATTTCGCACCACCCGGAGCGCAAATACCCTTAACCTTACCGCCGTTTTCAACAACCGAAGCAAAGACCTTGAAGCTGCACTTACCAGCGATATCCGAAATATCCTTGAGTTTCATATCGAATCTAATATCAGGCCGATCTACTCCATAATCGTCCATAGCCTCTTTATAAGACATGCGGCGAACCGGCATCTTTATATCGTAACCAAGGATATCTTTCCATATCTTCGCAACCATATTCTCGTGGACTGTAATAACATCGTTGACATCCACAAAGCTCATCTCAACATCGATCTGTGTAAACTCGGCCTGGCGGTCCGCACGAGGATCTTCATCCCGAAAACAACGGACTATCTGAAAATACTTGTCCACACCGCTGACCATAAGAATCTGCTTATACAATTGAGGTGATTGAGGAAGGGCATAAAAGCAACTCGGATAAAGCCGCGCCGGCACAAGATAATCACGCGCTCCCTCAGGAGTGCTCTTAGCCAGCATCGGAGTCTCGATCTCCCAGAAACCCAACTGATCGAAATAATCACGCGTTATTTTGGTAACACGATGACGAGTCTTGAGTTTGTGCTGCATTTCAGGGCGGCGAAGATCGATATACCTGTTCGCCAAACGAACCTCCTCACCAGTCTTTTCGGCACCGTCTATCTCGAAAGGAGGCGTCTTGGAGCGATTGAGTATCTCCAGCTTCTCGACGGCAATCTCTATTTCGCCCGTCGCCAGCTTAGGATTGGTCATCCCTTCACCGCGGGGACCGACTACACCACTGCCGGCTATTACCCATTCGCAACGAACACCGCGGGCTATTTTATGAACTTCAGGCTGACTATCAGGATTAAAAACAAGCTGCGTCAGACCTTCACGATCACGAATATCTACAAATACAAGATTCCCATGATCACGATAAGAGTGAACCCAACCCGCCAATACCACTTTCTTACCAACATCTTCAATCCGAAGCTGACCACAGTTACAAGTTCTCTTAAGCATATCTAATATCTCTCAACTAATTAAAATTGTCGCAGCTATTAAACCTATGCCGCAACCTGAATTATCACAAATCTGCATATTTTGTCATTCTGAGCGCAGCGAAGTCGAAGATCCGCCTATGGCGGGAATCTCCTTTTAACTAAGCTGTACGCCAAATCAATTGCTACTGAACTAATAAGATAGCCGAATGCATAGAATAAGTCAATATCGGCTTTTTTGCTGATATCAGGATACACACCTGACCATAGAGACTGACTATGCTGATTCTAAAGTATATTTTTTTCACCTCTGCAATTCTACTGTTTTTTGTAGGTATTTAATCTTCTGACTTAGACTATTACTGTGTCAAACTTAAAGTCGGGATATTGTCATTGCGAGCAGCACGAAGTGATGCGCGGCAATCTCAAACTATCGAGCGATGAGATTGCTACGTCCTCCAGATAAATCGGGTATCCTTGCAATGATATTTCCGTAATGTTCGCAAATTATCCGACCGAGACGGAGCAGTGGTAGGCCATTTCGGAGCAGGAGTCCCGACGAAGGATAGTCCCTCTCCGGCAAAAGATCAAATTCCAGAAAAGTCAAAAAACGTGTCAGGTCCATGCAGTTTCGAAACCTTGTTGTTTCAGATACCCAGATTTGCTTATTTACCAGCCGATTGAGGTTGTTCTTCTTGGGCCATCCACTCGTTCTCTTGCATACTGTTTTCAGACAAACTGCAATAATTCTTAAGACCCTTTATGAACCCCAGAATCATTGTTGTCTCAAAGTTCACCAATTCAGAATTAATGAAAAAGTTGACGAGAGCATCCAATCTTATTGGCACAATGCCAAAATCACATGTCGCAGGTAGCTTGCCTCCCTCCGTACGTCGTATTAGATGCGATAGGTAAATATGACATTCCTTTACGCCTTCTTCCTTTTTCAGGAGCTTCCCGTATCCAGCGATACGTTCAGCGAATAGTCCAGATACATCCATTTCCAAAGCGCGGCTAAATAGCGAGATTAACTGTTGTGCAAGACTCACAGCAATCGCCTCTCGCTGACTTGGTTTACTCTGATAGAGCCACAAGTCAAGCCTAATGTAAACATAACAGCTAAGCTCAAAGAGTCCCGCATCACTTGAGAATTGTTCTATAGGACGGCTCTGCGGCTCCTCGAATTGCGATGACATCACCTTGGCCGCATCCCTCCAGTAAGTGGCAAGGCCCCATATGATTGCACTAAATAGGTGCTCTGATGGTTTCAGTTGATCTGAACATCTTGCTTCTCTTTCTCGACGTATGGCCCAACCGAAGATATATGACCGAGGTCTCATCCCTTCTCGAACCCCCTCTCGATATGCCATTTGTATGTCTCTAAGGAAACGCAGCAAGCGAACTATGAAAATGATGATGAAGATGATAATAAATCCACAAACAAAAAATCCAACAATTGTATTCACAGTGTTTTCCTTTCCTAATCATGGCTCTCTCGTCCATGAAAGTGTGGTTCCCGAACATCGTATATCGGCCATTTCTGGAAGGGGGATTACTTGGGCTTCAGTCAAAGCAAAGCACGTAACCTATGTCGCTAAGTGTCAAGCTTCCCTTCCGAATTGTACATGCTGTTTGTAGCAAATATATGATTTGTATAGCCTGCATTTCTGAAAAAGTAGAAAAAAAGAAATTATTTTTGGAAAGCCTCTGTGAGCGAGAAAAAATGGACCAAGTATACCGTTCTTACCGGACCTAATGAACCAATTTCGCCTAATATGTAGAGGGGTGTCTTTTAACGACAAGGATAGTCAGAGGAACGTAAATCGTTTTCAGAATTAAGACTTATTAAACTAGGAGGCATTGAAATGAAGACCATAACTTTAGATTTTAGAATCAGAATTGTTCTCAAACTTAGGGGTTTTTCAAGAAGCGGTCTGCTTTTTATAGGCATCTACTTTAACACCTTGTTAACACAGAGATTATGGTTTCTCAAAACTCGTGGGCGTACCTCTGGTGTCCCCAGAAGCCGTAAAAAAATATGTTCATCGGGCTTGATCGAGTTAAACGTTTTGGTTTGTGTTAGCGTTTTTTGGGTCGCCTGGGCTTTTTTTGACCAAGGACCATGTTGTGAAAACTGCTGGAAATCTTTCATTTCTCCAGCTTCTCCGACTGCAGAGCAAAATGGTGATTGCTATAAGTGCTTAAATGGCTTGATGTTACAAGCCGATAGTTAAACGGATCCCAAATGACTGAAAAAAAGCGTCGGCGGCAGAGCTTTTTTCATATTGAATACGCTCTTGCTGACGACGCTTGATTGTCTATTACCTGTATCCAGCAGCGCCGGGGCGTCCTTTAGCCGGTTATTTTAACGCTGAGGCTTTAGCTTTTTGGGGTATTTGACATTACACCCATAAGGCTTGGTTGCCGGCGTGCTTACAGTTTTGCCTGCCAGAACCTCCGAAAGGGCCTTATCTACATAGTTCACGCGAACCTCTCCTTCGGCATTTTTGCCCATTGGCGAATTGTCAATACCGCCGTTATAGACAACGTTACCTTTTGTATCGACGATAAAGATATGCGGTGTGGTCTTTGCACCGTAAGCCCTGCCTACCTTGCCGGATCGGTCGTCAAGTACAGGATGAACAAAGTTGTGCTTTTGGAAAAAATCTATTGTTTGCCGGTCCGTCGCATGGCTGGTACTGTTAATCGCAAGCCAAACGACCTTTTGCTCCTTATATTTCTTCGCCAAATCAAGCATCGTTGCCTTTTTCTCATAGTGGTATTTAACGAACGGGCATTCATCGTTGAACCATTCAAGAACAACGACCTTACCCTTGAAGTCAGAAAGCTTGACCCCCTTGCCGTCAAAAGCTTTAAGATTGAATCCCGGTGCCTTCTTATATTTGACATTACAACCATAAGGTTTGGTTTTAGGATTGACCACACTTTCACCACCGGTCAACGAAGCCAGAGCCGCATCCACATAATTGATACCTTTAGCGCCCTTTCTACCCATCGGCGAATCGTCAATTCCACCGTCATAAACAATGGTTCCCTCGCCATCGACGATGAATATATGCGGCGTCGTTTTCGCTCCATAAGCACGCCCAACAACACCAGACCTGTCGTCGAGAATCGGATATGGCAAAACATGATTCTTGATAAATTGCTTGTATTTCGTTTCGGTTGCGTTATTGGTACTATTTATCGCAAGCCAGACAACATTTTTAGCTTTATATTTTTTAGAAAGATCAATCATCGTAGTCGCTTTATCGTAATGGGCTCTTACGAAAGGACACTCATCGTTGAACCACTCCAGGACCACGATCCTGCCTTTGAAATCTGATAACGAAACGTCCTTGCCCTCAAAGCTTGCTAACGTAAAACCCGGAGCCTTTATCCCGACCCCCGGATCACTCCCAAATACGTCCCCAACAAAAAAAACCGCTAAGGCAAAAACTACGATACATGGAATCATCTTTATTTTGGTATTCATTGCCACGCCCTTTCAAATATCTTCCTTAAACTTTTGTACTATTTTATTCTGTGTCTATTACGCTGATCTCAATTGAATTTTCACGTTTATCCGCGGCTCGGCCAAGCTCGTCGAAGTCAGAGGTCTGAATTCTGACTTCTGTCTCCTGAATTCTGAGTTACATTTTTATTCGCGGACATTTACTACCCTTAAGGGTATAAAAACAGCATAAAGCTGATATTTGTGCTATCATCACTAAGTATAAACTACCTATAAAGTCAAACTTTGTGCAAAAAAAACTTGCCTCACACCATGCCCAAGTTTCACACTTTTTTGAAATGTAAAGATAGGTAAAATAGCCTGTGGTTTGCTTCTACGTTTTTTTACCGCTTTCGGGCCTTTCTCCCAAAATAGCATTATCTCATAAAAGCCTCACAGGGACCACTTTTCTTCTGCAATTTCATTTTATTTATTTTTGTTGTTTTTTACCACTATGTTCAGCGTGTTATAGTTTCTTCCACTGTCTGCCAAGAATTTAAAAGCCTGATGTCGCATCGTTAAAATCCCCGAATACTTTGACTAAGCCACAGATTCAAAGTTATAAGAATCGATGTTTTCTTGAGA
>SDBT01015077.1_pt1 | contig 12300 bp, 13 predicted proteins | sample 2277101 | NCBI WGS metagenome assembly SDBT01 (sample SAMN10404973, study PRJNA504765) | marine sediment metagenome | isolation source: marine sediment core GS10_PC15, 103 cmbsf | place: Arctic Ocean: Southern Knipovich Ridge | collected 2010
ACAATAACTACATAGTTGATAGAATCAGGGATTATCTATCTATGCCTTTTGGTATACCTCTAAAGGATGGGAGGAGCCACATCTTAAGTTTCCCAAGGGATTGGCTTTTGTAGCGCAGCTACTGTTGTGTCGTAGTTCAGATCATGAGTTTATTGCGGGAAAAGTTTCTGTATAATGTGAGGCATTTTTTTGTCTTTTGAGTACTACTTTTGGGCTATACATTAAATCCTATTCAATATAGCTACTATTATAGGACTATACAAAGCTAATCTAAGGAAGGAAGCTACCAATGTACCATGCTACCTCGACAAGGCTTGCTAAGATTCCGACATCGTTGGTATTGGGTCTTTCACTTGTCTTGCTGATACTCTCTGGCGTAGCATATCGGGTTTTGGCTTCCCGTTTGAAACTTGTCGTTGAAACTCCTATCGAACTGCCTGTACCACTGAGTGCTTTCCCTGTTCAAATCGGCGGCTGGATTGGTAAAGATGTACCAATCCCTCCTAATATACAGCGTGTGGCAGGAAATGATGATTTTCTCAACCGCTTGTATATAAACAAATTAGCCAACCAGTGGGCCAATATTTACATTGCCTATTCAGCCAGACCCAGAACTATGTTGGGTCATAGACCCCAGGTTTGTTACGTTGGCGGCGGCTGGATTCACGATAGCACCGAAACCTCCGAGGTTGTCTCTAATTCAGGCAGAAAAATCCCGTGCCTGGTTCACTATTTTCACATGCCTGCTCCAGGCTACGAAGAGAGAGTAGTCTTGAACTTTTATATTGTTAACGGGCAACTAACTAACGATGAAAGCGGCTTTTCTGGAGTTGGGTGGCGAACTCCGAATATTGCAGGCAATACTGCACGTTATGTCGCGCAGGTTCAGATAAGCTCAGTTCTGGAGAATTCGATTCGAACAGCAGCTAAGGATATGACAGAGTTGGTACTGGACTTTTTCCCTGACGAGAACGGCACCGTCAGGACAGCAGATTATATGAATTCAGATATCAAAGAATAGTTATCAGATAAAAGAAAAGATTTTTACCACGAAGATACGAAGGGCACGAAGATATAAAGAAAAAAAACAGGCCGGATAAAAAAATATAGATTATAAAAAACTTCGTGTACTTCTTTTCCTTCGTGGTGAGAAAAATAGTTAGTAATCAGTTATCAGTTGTTGATATAAGAAGTTACAGTGATTTTTTCAATGTAACCGACGGGGACGGAGTGTAGTTGCACTGCATTTCTCTGACAGGAAGGCACCATCCAGCATGTCTGGCTTAGTTCGCATGTTCAAAGTGAAAGAAACTCCCTTTTGATGGAAAAATCCCTTGAGAATGACTTTTTCGATACTGAATATCTAAAGGCCGATTTGAAAGGCCGGTCTGTCCGGGGTGGTGCTGTTACGATGGCTGCGCAAGGCGCTAAGTTCTTCCTTCGGATGGGATCTACTGTAGTCCTTGCCCGTCTGCTCACGCCAGCCGATTATGGTTTGATTGCTATGGTTGCCGTAGTTACAAATTTTGTGATGATGTTCAAGGATATGGGGCTTTCCATGGCTACTGTCCAGAAAGCTGATATCGACCATGCACAAATCAGTACCTTGTTCTGGATAAATGTCTTTATTAGTCTGATAATCATGCTGGTTATGGCAGCATTGGCGCCAGTGGTCGCATGGTTCTATGGCAAACCGGAGTTGACATTGGCTACTTTGGCTTTAGCTGGCACTTTTATATTCGGTGGTTTAACAATCCAACATCAGGCACTGCTAAGAAGGCAGATGCATTTTGGAAGATTAGCTGTAATTGAGATTGCAGCAATGTTTAGTAGTGTGATTGCCGCCATTATTTCAGCCTGGTATGGAGCTGGATACTGGGCATTGGTGATAATGCAATTGGTTATGGCTGTAAGTATCGCAGTCGGTGTTTGGTTTGCGTGTGATTGGCGACCAGGCTTGCCAAAACGTGGTACAGGAGTTCGAAGGATGTTGGCTTTCGGTGGGGATTTGACAGGATTTAATTTTGTCAACTATTTCGCTAGAAACTTGGACAAAATTTTGTTAGGAAAGTTTTTTGGCTCCTTTGCCCTTGGCCTGTATAGCAGAGCATACAACATTTTAATGCTTCCGATAAGTCAGATTCGTACGCCAATAATGTCTGTAGCAATCCCGGCAATGAGCCGTCTTCAAAATGATCATGAGCAATTCAAAAGATATTTTGCAAAACTCGTTTCGATAATAGCTTTTATTACGATGCCGCTAATGGTTTATCTATTTATTTGCTCAGAAGAAGTTATTCGCATGCTGCTTGGCGATAAATGGATGGATGTGGTACCCATTTTTCGAATACTTTCAATAGCTGCTTTTATCCAGCCTGTGACAACATTGTGGGGTACGGTCTTGATTTCCCTGGGGCAATCTCGAAGGTTCCTTGTTTGGGGAGTATTGCAAGCCATAATTATGGTTAGTTCTTTTGTGGCAGGTCTTTTCTGGGGACCAATTGGTGTTGCAATTTCTTACACTCTCGCGAACTACTTTATTCTGTTGCCTTCTTGTTGGTACTGTTTTAGGTTTACGCCGGTGTCTTTGAGAAGTTTCTTGATCGCAATTTCAAAACCGGTAGGAGCAAGCATCTTTGCGGGAACGATTGCGGTATACCTTAGATTTGGCGTGTTTGAGCAGATTGGGCTTTGGTGGCTTGGTGTTTGCTTCGTGAGTATCTTGTTAACTTATTTATTGGGATGGTCATTAATGCCTGGTGGAAGAAAATTGTTATCAGAATATGCTGCGTACGCATCTCTTCTGGTCAGAAAAGAATAGCATGTGCTATCTATTGTGTGCTCTATCTGTGGCTGCTGTATTACGCTGAAACCAAATGAATCATTAAGATGGTGTTCTACCGTGTATGCAATGTGTCTATATAAACTCTCATATTCCCATCCGTGCCTATGGTTGTGAGCAAGAGACCTAAAAAGCAAGTGGCCAGTGACTGCTATGAAAAGCATGCTTTTCACCCATTGCGGATAGAGAGCATCACTGAACAGTTGCGGCTGATATGCTATAGTGGATACACTGACGTTCTAGAAATTGGTGTGGGAAAAGGTTTTCTGGGGCATTGTCTGAAAGAGTTTCCGCAAATATCTCATACTACCCTTGACATCGCAGAAGATCTAAATCCTGACTATATTGGCTCAGTGCTCCATATGCCATTTGAGGATAATCGATTTGATATAGTGGTTTGTTGCCAAGTGTTAGAGCATCTTCCGTTTGCAGAACTTCTTCCTTCGCTTAAAGAAATCAGGCGTGTAGTCCGGCATAAAGCTATAATATCCCTGCCGGATAAAAGACGGCATTGGGGGATCGCCGTGTGTGTTGCTCGATTTGGTTGGTTTAAATTTGAGTGGAATCCTTCCAGGTGGCACAATGCACGTAACCGACTTAAATTCAATGGTGAACATTATTGGGAGATCGGCTGCAAGGGTACGCTTGGTAATGACGTAGTAAGCAGCATAAAGAAGGCGGGTTTTAAGATCGAAAAACAGTATCGGCTGTGGAATCACCCTTGGCACTGTTTTTTTATTTTGGACAAATGCTAAAAGAAAATACGAGCAGTCGTTTTCTATAATCCTTTCATAAATGGTAATACTCCAACGCTTAATATGAACTAAAGAATTAGTTGCGAAACTCCAATCGTTAGGTCTTATCGACGTGCTTTATGCGACAATAGCAACGTGAAGAAGCCATGGATCAAAACATCGACATATTAATGATAACATATAACCGAGCAGAGTACACAAAGTTATCCTTAAAACGATTGCTGGACACCTGTGATGAATCTATGCGTGTCTGGGTCTGGCACAATGGTACTGATGAACGAACACTGGAAGTCGTGGCCTCTTTCCGGGATCACCCACGACTCTTTAAGTTCCACCACAGTGTCGAAAATAGGAAATTACGTGAGCCGACTAATTGGCTCTGGTCCGAATCAAAGGGTGATTTTGTCGGCAAGGTTGATGATGACTGTTTAGTGCCGTACCATTGGGCGCACAAACTTCGACAAGCACTCGTTGATGAGCAAAAGTTTGGTGTAATCAGTTGCTGGCATTTTTTCAAAGAAGATTTTGTTTCTGAGCTTGCCAATAAGAAAATCAAGGAATACGCATGCGGACATCGGTTAATGCGTAATTGCTCAGTGGGTGGCAGTGGATACTTAATGAAGCGTGCTTGCGTGAATAAAATGGGGCTGCTTCGACCAAAACAATCGTTTACAGACTATTGCGTAAAACTTGCGGCTAAGGGATGGATAAATGGTTGGTATTATCCTTTTCTCTATCAAGAACATATGGATGATCCGAGAGCAGAACATACACTTTTAAAAACGGATGAGGATTTCCAGAGATACATGCCACTTACGGCAAAGAATTTCGGTGTTACGTCTCTGGAACAGTGGCTCCAATACCTTCGCAATGATGCCAGAAATGTCCAGGCTGCGAGTATCAATCCGAAGGATTTCGTGGACCTGCGAGCAAAATTCAGACGGCTTGGCAAGAAACTTGGTTCAAAAATGTGGTCATAACGAACACGAAAGACTTGTTGCTAATGAAGCAAAAAAGAAAAACGGTTACTACTGACTATTATGAACAATTTCGCTCTGATGTAATTGCAGTAGTGCCAGAGACAGCAAGGTGTGTTCTTTCTGTGGGTTGCGCAGCTGGCAGAACCGAAGCAGAACTAGTAAAGCAGGGAATTAAGGTAGTGGGGATTGAGATAAACCATGAAGCAGCAACACAAGCTAGACAACGTGGATTGACCATTTTAGAAGGGGATGCATCAGAGATTGATGTAGGTGTTGCAGATGAGTTTTATGACTGTATTATCTATGCCGACATTCTCGAGCACTTGCCACATCCAGTTGCCGTACTCAAACGACATGTAAAGTATCTAAAACCCAATGGCATTGTGTATGTTTCGGTTCCGAATTTTCGCAATTACGCGGTATTCTGGCAATTGTTCGTAAGGGGACATATTCGTTATAAAGACGCTGGTATTTTGGACTGCACACATTTGCGGATTACTACACGCAAAATGGTCATTCAATGGTTTAAGGAAGTGGGTTTGAAACTGGAGTCTTGCCAGTATGGGATAGGACGCCAACCCTTGAGGCTGGTCTCCGTATGCCTGCTGGGTTTGCCAAACGAATTTCTGGCAACTAATGTTGGCGTTGTCGGCAGAAAGTATTAAATCGCCTTCACTTTTAGCACTTAGGGAACATGGAATCTGCAACGCTATCCCTTGCAATTTTAGCCTCTTTATTGGTTTTGCTCTTGTCCCCTGCGCAGGCCTTTGCCGCATATATCATTACATTAATGGTATACCCTACCTTTCTGGTGGTCCGCGTTGGTTCACTTGACATAAGCGCCGGTCGTATTGTTGTCGCCGTGTTACTGCTACGTTGTCTTACAAGCCCATCACTGATGCAAAAGTTCAAATGGTGCCATCTGGACAAGTGGGTAACCTTCAGCGCAGTTGTTGCTATAGCAATTCCACTCATTTCGTGGCATCTGCCACTGACAAGGGTACTGGAAAACCGAGCTGGCCGTTTGATGGATTCGTACTTTGCATATATAGTCGCTCGCTTTTGCATTACTGATCGTAAATCAATGATCACGGCTGTAAAATGGATTGGCATTGCACTAGTACCATTGGCCTGTTTAGGAACTATTGAATCTTATACCGGTTGGCAGCCTTATTCTTCCCTGAGGGTATACTGCCCCTGGGACTCGGAGGTTGGGATACCTCAGGCTCGTTATGGGCTGTACAGGGCGGTTGGTCCGTTTGGACATCCAATACTGTTTGGAGCTGCTTTTGTTTTGTTCTTGCCGTTTATATATTCTCTGAGACACGAGTCCGGTTACTGGCGAACCCTGGCTTATCTACTTTGCGGTATTGCTATTATTGGCGCCTTAAGTAGCATGTCCAGCGGGCCCTGGATGATGGTTATGCTTACTATCGGGTGCCTGGCACTTGAACATCGTAAAGCATTAGTAAAGCCGCTTACTGTTTTTACAATTCTTTCTTGCATAGTAGTTGGTATTATAAGCAATAGAGCTTTCTACCACGTAATCGCTTCTTACGCCAATCCAATCGGGGGTACCGGCTGGCACAGAGCTAGGCTGATTGACCTTGCAATTGAAAATTTCGGTGACTGGTGGTTAGTTGGGTATGGCGGGCGCGATCCCGGCTGGGGTAGTTCTTTGGGAATGGTCTGGACAGATATTACGAATCAATACATTGGGGCTGGAGTCACATATGGTATGCTTGGGGTGATAGCTATTTGTGGCATGCTTGCCGTCGCTGTACACATGCTGGTACGTCTGCACCAATCAGCAAAAGACCCCGTATTGAGGTCCTGGTATTGGGGTATGGGGAGTTTGATTGTTGTATTGATGATTTCATTTTCTTCTTGTTCTTTTTTCGGACAGACGGCTACCCTATTCTATTCTACTCTGGGAATGATTGGTTCGTCAGCCCAATTTATTGCAAAGGACTTTTCTCTTTGATAGAGAGGTAAACCTCACTGTTCACAGTTCTATGCCGGCCATATTGCTATGCGAGAAAGTTGAATACGGCTTGAAGATGGTTCAAGAGGTCAATCGGCATGCCTGATGTTTCTGTTATTATTGTCAGTTGGAACGCTAAAAAACACCTTGTTGACTGCCTGAAATCACTTGGAAATGGGCAAGAGATTATTGTGGTTGATAACGGTTCCACGGACGACAGCGTCGAAACAGTAGAAAAAGGATTTCCGCATGTCAGGTTGATAAAAAATAAAGAGAATATGGGGTTTGCCTGGGCCAACAATATCGGAATAAAAGATAGTAGTGGTCGATATGTCTGTCTGGTAAACTCTGATGTGATTGTTCTTGATAACTGTATTGATGGTTTGGTAAAGTTTATGGACAGGAACCCATCAGTGGGGATGGCTGGTCCTCGAGTACTGAATCCAGACCATACTTTGCAAGTCTCCTGCAGGCATTTTCCGTCCGTTTGGAGCAATCTTTGTCAGACAGTAGGGCTCAATAAAATATTTCCAAAATCCGCATTTTTCTCAGAACCATTTATGAGGTATTGGGCACACGATAAGGAGCGAAAGGTCGAGGTTCTGAGCGGGTGCTTCTGGATAGTCAGGCGAAAAGCCGTTGATGAAGTAGGATTGCTGGATGAAGATTTCTTCATATATGGTGAGGATATAGACTGGTGCAGAAGGTTTCAAAAGGCGGGCTGGGATGTTGTCTTTTATCCAGAAGCTGAGGCTATCCATGCTGGTGGTGCAAGCTCGAGTAACGCACCGATCAAATTTTGTCTTGAGATGCAAAAGGCCGATTTGCACTATTGGAAAAAGCACCATGGCAGAATTGGTCAAGCCAGTTACGCTGCCATCATTCTACTGCGTCAGGTACTGCGAATAATCCACGGAGCAGTGGAGTATGTACGCTGCCCGTCACAGAGAAAGGCTATTTCCTTCAAGTTAGAGCGAAGTTTGGCTTGTATTCGACAGGTTCTTCATATTTGAGAAGCACGCTTTAGAACCTCTGAGCATTAAATCCGATTTGATAAAGGACTTTTATGAAAACGAAATATGTTCTAATAACCCCCGCTCATAACGAGGAGCAGTTTATTGAGCAGGTAATTAAGTCTGTTATTGCGCAAACAATCCTTCCCAAAAAATGGTTAATTGTCGATGATAGTTCAACTGACAGGACGGACAAAATCGTTAAAAGCTATGAGAATCGGTACGATTTTATAACGTCTCTTCGGCTCGAACGCAAAGACATCGCGAGCTACTATTCGCGTAGGACGTTGGTTTTCTCGGCCGGTTATGAAAGAATTAAGAATATGGAATATGATTTCATTTGCAGTCTCGATGCAGATATCTCCCTCGGGCCGACATATTATGAACGGATTCTTGAAGAATTTGACAAAAATCCACAACTTGGGATCGCCTCCGGGATTTATGTAGACAAGGTCGGTGGCCGGCTTCGAAAGATTCTGATTGATAAGATTCACTGTCCTGGTGCCATTACGGTGTTTAAACGCGAATGCTATAAGGCGATTGGGGGATACATCCCTCTGGAGTATGGAGGAGACGATTCGTGCGCAGAGATTATGGCTCGGATGAATGGGTGGGAAACTCGGTCCTTTCCGCAGTATCCGGTAGTTCAGCACCGTACGGTCGGGATAGGGGATGGTAGGTCTGTCTTGCAGGCGAGATTTCGACAGGGGCTTACGGAATATGGTGTTGCGACACATCCTTTGTTTATGCTAGCTAAATCGCTTCGTCGCGCTTTCCTCGAAAAACCCTATATTATGGGAAGTGCTGCAAGGATGGGCGGGTTTTTATATGGGTATTTGCGACACGAAGAAAGAAAAATTCCAGATGAAGCTGTGAGTTTTGTCCGAAAAGAACAACTGAGCAGATTGCTCTCTTGTGTGTGGAACACCAAATGAGGGGACGAAACACCCTCTCACTCTCGAGCTATAGCTATATCACTAAAAAGAAGGTCTCATGCAGTCCAAGTCAGTGGCAACTATTATTATTCCCTGTGGACCTGGAGCAGACGCTGCCCTTGATACAGCCGAAAGCGTTACGCACTATTGCCTAGAACCCCACGACATAGTTTTCGTTGATGATTGTACATCTGATGGTACGTATGAAAAAATTATAGCTAAAAAACAACATAATTGGCATGTTCTACGTAATCCCAGACGGCACGGGTATATCCGCCTAGTTCAGACTCTTTGTTTAGGTTTCCGCTACATACACGCTATACTGGCGGGACGCTGTGTGCTAAAGCTGGACACAGATGCCTTAATAATCCATCACGGAGTTATAACAGAGGCCTTAAAGTATATGGATGAAGATCCAAAGGTTGGGTTATTTGGTGTGTACGATGTTGACTACAATAGACATAGGTCTTTCTCTGTACATGTTAAACAAATCAACAGAGAAACTGCGTGGTGGCACTCAGCTCTTGGGATTAAACCCTCTTGGACCAGGTTGTTGCAGTTGGCAGAGAACAAGGGGTACCGCCGCGGAGAAAACGTATTTGGTGGAGCCTATTTTATAACTCGCTCCTGCTTAGCTGCTATGCAGTGGATCGGGGCACTGGATGTCCCTTATCGCTGGCATAGTCACCTTGCAGAGGACGTTTATTTCTCGATGGCCACCAAAGCGGCAGGATACAACCTAGGTCATTTTGCGGCACCTAAGGGGCCACTTTGCCTTGAATTCCAAGGACTACCGTATCCAGCTTGCGAAATGTGGCGGAGAGGATACAAAATTGTACATTCGGTTGACAAGGGGCCTAATACAAGTGCCCCAGAGAATGAGGGACAAACAGCGCGGGAGTTCTTCAAGGATATGAGAAAAAAGCAAGTCTCAGTAGGTTAGGAAGATTGGTATTGGTAAAAAAGGGAAAAGGACTGAAAATCTGCATCGCCTGCTCGACAGGCGGGCATCTGGTGGAAGTGAAGCAATTGGTATCGATTTATGATAAATACGAGCACTTCTATTTTACCTTTGCAGGTGGCGTTGCTGATGAATTGAAAAAAACTTCTCGTGTGCGGGATATACCGAATATTATCAGGCACAACCCTCTATCCTGGATTGTCGGCGCCGTATTGTCTGTGCACGCAGTGTTTGTGGAAAGACCCGATGTAGTGATTACCACAGGGGCTGGGATAGTAGTATTCTTTTGCGTACTTGCGAAACTACTTGGTGCAAAATTGATATTCATCGAAAGTATGGCCCGCGTTGAAAGGCCTACTTTGACGGCTCGATTTCTATACCCGTTTTCAGATTTGTTCATAGTGCAGTGGCCTGATTTGTTGAAGTTTTTTCCAAAAGCACAATATATGGGAAGGTTGTTTTGATATTTCTCACTATAGGTACGTGGAGAGTTGGCTACAATCGTCTTGTCGAAGCGGTGGATGAGCTTCTGAGTAGCGGCGTTATTACCGAAGAAGTAATTGCCCAGACAGGCTACAGTTCATATAAGCCAAAGCATATGACGGTGATAGAGTTTTGCTCACCAGGGGAGTTTAGAAACCTGATCAGCAAAGCCGGGTTAGTAATATCCCACGCCGGTATGGGAACGATAATAGAAACCGTACAACTACTCAAGCCTCTTATTACGGTTCCCCGCCGCAGGTCATTGGGGGAGGTTGACAATGACCATCAGTTTACCACTGCGAAACAGTTGGAAGCCGAGGGCAAAATCCTCGTGGCATACGAAGTATCTGAACTGCCAGCCAAGCTCCAGCAGGCAAAAAGTTTTGTCCCTGTACAAAGCAATAATGATGACAAGATTGTAAAAACAATTCAAGAGTTCATCGAACGATTAGCTGAAAGGAAAAAGACTACCTTGCAGGACAAATCCGGCCCAATCTCAAAAATCTGGCCGTACAAAATTCTAAGCTGTGACGACAATGATATTAAGAACAATCTTACAAACATAATGGAGCACTTTCAAAAAAAGGGTTGGCACTTTGACAGCGTTGTCTTTGTTCCGAAAGCAGGAATTTATCTCGGCAGGATGTTCTGCGAACTCTTCGATAACTCATACGAAGTAAATTATATCACGGCAAGAAGGTCATCCACAGAATCAAAAAACAATTGGCTCAAACGGCTTATTTTTAAGAAAAAATGGCTCGCTAATCCTGCCAGACATCTTGAGGTTCTAATCAGACTTCTTAAACTCTGTCTTGGCTGTCGGCAAAAAATGATTTTTCAGCCTAATGCCGACTTCAATGTCACAAACAAAAGCCTTTTAGTCATTGATGATTCCGTTGACACCGGAACCACCCTGCGTATGGTCAGTTCGGCATTGCTCGACAAAGGCGCCAAATCCGTCACCACAGCCTGCATTTCAAATCATCTCCTGCCTGACAGAGTAAATGTGGACTATTCGGTATACCGCTACAAATTGCTCAGAACAAAAAACTCAAGAGACTACTATGCAGCCTGACAATCTGAACGTCTTTGACTTTGACGGCACATTGATAAAAGTGAACAGTTTTAAGGAAGTAACAAAAAACCTGTCAATTGCACTACTGAAGAAATTTAAGATAGCTTCTTTTTTGGCATTAACCGGCTTCTACATCACAAGGAAATTATGTATTATTTCACATATTAAATTCAAACAATATGTGGTTGACACCTTCGAAAAATCCCTGACTGAGAGCGAGAAGCAGAATATCAGCCAAAGGGTTTTCGACAATAACGTTAATACAGCAGTCCTCGAACGAATGCTCGGTTCTGACAACTGCGTAATATGCACGGCGGCACCATTCGCTTATATGTCTAGAATGTACTTCGGCAGAGACGTTCCTGTCATCAGTGCATTAGATCCCAGAAATCGATTCCCCGATATGGCGAATTTTGGCACAGGAAAAGTTAAAAACATAAAAGCATACTTTGAAGGAAAAAGCGTCAAGGTGGCGAATTTTTATACTGACTCCAGTGATGATAAGGAATTGATAGACTTTGCTGCCAATGCATTTATTGTCAAGGATGGGCACATAGTTAAGATAAAATGAGCGAGTGCTTAGCACGCTACTAAAAGACTATGTCGCGAAAACAACCCACTAAAAAATGTGACCTTAAAGTTATTATACTTGCGGGGGGTCGTGATTTCGGCAGGTGTCCCTTGGCATCGCGTCTTCCTACGGCGCTGTGGCCGGTAGCAGGAAAACCGGTACTCGAACAACTCCTGCAACACCTGTTGCTGCAGGGGTTAAAAGAGGTCGTGGTCTGCTCAAATGGCGATGCTTCGCTGCTGAAAGAATCTATTACTCCTATAAATTCTATGCAGCTAAAGTTTTTGGATGAACCATTGCCCGTCGGCACGGCCGGGTGTATCCGAGATACATCCAACGGTGACAAAGATGAGCTATTCTTAGTATTTCCAGCCGCAATTTTGACGCCGCCAAATGTTAATACGCTCATACGAGCTCACCAGGCCGGTAAATCTGACCTGACGGTTATGCTTGAACCGGAACTGGAAAATGGTGGCTCAGGAAACCACTCGACGGGAATCTATATTTGCGAGGCTTCAGTTCTGGAATATATCCCTGACGAAGGTTACTGCGATATTAAAGAAGGCCTGATCCCTACTATGCTGCGAGGTGGCAAAATTATACATGCCGCGACGCTGGAGCAGCCGCTTGGAAGTTTTCGAAATCAGGCTGAATATCTTTCCGCAGTAGCCAATTATCTTCCAAACGGCTGAGATTGAGAA
>SDBT01015078.1_pt1 | contig 12300 bp, 11 predicted proteins | sample 2277101 | NCBI WGS metagenome assembly SDBT01 (sample SAMN10404973, study PRJNA504765) | marine sediment metagenome | isolation source: marine sediment core GS10_PC15, 103 cmbsf | place: Arctic Ocean: Southern Knipovich Ridge | collected 2010
GTGCAAGTAAAAGTTTGAATCCTCCACCAAAGAAGAGTCCATTGACTACTCCAAAACCACCTATTTCAGCATAGCTGGACTGTGTAAAAAGACCGACAGCCAATGTACCAAAGGCTCCAGTGATCCCATGTACGGAAATTGCCCCCACCGGATCATCTATGTGAAACTTCTTATCAAGGAGGTCAACAGAATAACTACATATAATTCCTGAAAGAAGACCAATTATCATTGCACTTACCGGTGAGACCACAGCACAACCTGCTGTTATCCCTACAAGTCCTGCAAGAGCTCCGTTTAGGGTCATTGAAGCATCCGGCTTCTTATAGCGTAACCATACAAAGAACATAGCACTTACAGCACCCGCCGCAGCTGACAGTGTTGTATTGACTGCTATAGTCGATATGGCCTGACTGGAACCAGACAAGGTACTTCCGGCATTAAAACCAAACCATCCGAACCAGAGTATAAAAACTCCCAGGGAAGCAAGTGTGATATTGTGTCCCGGTATAGCATTGGAACTTCCATCCTTATTGTATTTTCCCAATCTTGGACCAAGCATCAAAGCACCGGCAAGAGCAGCCCAGCCTCCAACAGAATGCACCACAGTCGATCCGGCAAAATCTATCATCCCAAGTTCGGCAAGCCATCCACCGCCCCATATCCAGTGTCCTACTATTGGATAGATCAGGGCAGTAATAAAAACCGTGTATACCAGATAGCTTCTAAATTTGGTTCTTTCAGCCATTGCTCCCGACACAATGGTAGCGGCAGTAGCTGCAAATACTGCCTGGAATATCCAAACGGCAAAATTTTGTGTATTGGCTGGATTAATAACGGACAGCAGGAAACCATTTGTACCAATAAAACCTCCGGCACTGTCTCCAAACATGAGGCCATAGCCGACAAAGAAAAACAGTAATGTCCCAAGGCTGAAATCCATAAGATTCTTCATGATTATATTTACTGAATTTTTGGCCCTGGTAAAACCTGTTTCAACCATAGCAAATCCTGCCTGCATAAAAAATACCAAAAAAGCTGCAAGCAGTATCCAGATAGTATCAATAGATAATGTTTCCATAATATTCCTCCTTATAATTATTGATGGAGAAATATTACAATATTAATGTTACAGACAGATTACATGAAAGTTAAATCTTTTTTACATTTATGTTAAATCCAGATTAATTTAATTAGAAACAAGACTATTTTTCTGGCGAGAACATATAGCCGACATTACGGATAGTCTTAAGCATATTATTATATGGAGGCGGTATCTTTGCCCTGAGCCTTCTCATGTGTACATCCACTGTGCGGCTGCCTCCATAATGATCATAGCCCCATACCTTTGAAAGAAGATCTATTCGGGTGAAAACTTTATTCTGGTTCTGTAGGAGTAATTTTAGCATCTCAAATTCCTTGAAGGTAAGTACTACTATTCCACCATTTACTTTTAGTTCATACTTTTCAAAATTAAGCAGCATGTCGCCGACTATAAGGCTGTTTTTGGGGACAATGACTTTCATCTTTAATAAAAGGAAATTTACCCTCGGGATGAGCTCTATTTCTATCTGGGATGAGAGCACAAAACCGTTAACGGTTATTCCATTGTTTAAAAGCACATTTAACTGATCCGGATCAAGAATAAAGATTATTCCAGAACCTGATCTATGAAATGAAGCACTTTCGGTTGAAAGGGTTTTTATAATTTTTTTGTCATTCATATTAAGAGTAGTGATATCGAATAAGACAAGGTCTTTTCTTTCAAGAACATCCTCAGCAAGACCGGATCCTCCGGATTTATTAGTGCTCAGCCTAAAACCGCTTTCACTTTTGAAAGCTTTCATGACCTTATCGAGATTATTATCATTTACACGATATAGGAGTATCTCTATCATTTTTATACCTTTGTCTTATATAAAAATAAAAGTAAGTAAGATATAATTTCCATATATTATAAAGTACTATTGTATTTTATAAAAATTAAGTAGTTTTTAATAGCGTAATAAAGATCTTTGAAAGGATCATGTTAATAACACTTATTGCAGGACTGATAGTGCTTTCATATTTTCTATTTAGATCTATCCTTTTCGGCAAGGTGAATGCTGCCGAATCTTCAATATTGAGTATATTGTCAATTGGCCTTGTGGGATACTTTATCTACTTTATAGCATCAGGTGTTTAGAGTTCAAATAACCAGTGAAGTAAATGGTTTAATCCTGTATATTTTCAATTATATTAAGGTCCCCGGAAGCTGCTGATTCCAGGATCTTTTTCATATAAATGTCTATCATGACTGGAGATAATGGTATAGGCATATTTTCAAGTTTAGACTTAAGTACAGGATCCTTTGCTGCTTTAAGGGCTCTTTCTATATGCATTTTAGAAAAACCTTCAACCTCATTTAGTGTGGTTGGAAATCCGATTTTCCTTGCAAAACCTATCATTGCAGAAGCTACAGAAAGACCGAGCTGCCTGCCGGATATTTTATTAAAATCTGTTCTTGAATAACCATATTTTTTAAAGATATTACCGATGATTCTCAGGGAATCATTTATTGCTGGTGCAAAAAAAACAGTATAATAAGGTTCCATAATAGCGCATGCACGACCATGGCTTAAAATATCTACAAGTGAAAAACTGGTGAGATGCGCCCCATTGGTTCCTCCTATCATAATGGCATAGCCCCCAAGATCTGTTCCATAACATATTGCATTTCTTGCAATATTATTGTCAGGTGCGTCAATGACTTCGGGCAGGTATTTAACAATAAGTTCTATGCCTGCAGTTACAATATCTGATATTTTTTTAAATCCCGGTTTTCCTTCAGAACCATAAAGAACCTCGATCAAATGGGTAAAACCGTCAAGGGCTCCGTCGGAAGTGATCCCGATCGGAGTATTGTACGTCACACTATAATCAAAAATGGACCGGATGGGAACCACGGCTTCATCGATTATAAGTCTTTTTTGTGACATAGAAGTGTCTGTGATATTTGAGTATTTTGTAAGATGAGCTCCTGAACCGGCAATGGTCTGAATGGTAAGATGGGGAAGCAGATTCTTGCCGCTATCCTTTATGGCCGCCGATACTTTTCCTACCCCGAAATAATCATTGAGGTCTCCTCCAAAAGAATAAAGGACAAGGGCAGCTTTAGCAGAGTCTATAGTGCTTCCTCCACCAAAAGTTATCACAAAGTCCGGAACTGCCTTATCTATGGCAGATACCATTTTTTGGACATCCTCCATAGGGGAATTAGGTCTTGCGCCTTTAAATATACCAGCTAAAGCAATCCCGGATTGTTTTAATGAACGGGTGATCAGGTCCACATATGTATCGCTCCCGGGAAAAGAACCCCGGAATAGAATTGCCCGTCTTCCCATTTTTGAAGCATCTTTGAGTGCTTTTTCCAGGATGTCCTGACCAAAATGATATTTGTCAGCTTTAAACTGTCTTAATAGTTTTTCAGCTTTTTTAAATTCCTGCAATTATTATTTCTCCTCTTATGAATTATTTAAGTTTAAATCTATTTGTGATCGGATATCTTCTGTCTTTTCCAAAAGCACGGGCAGTTATCTTTATGCCGGGAGAACCCTGGCGCCTCTTATATTCACTATCGTCTACCATATTCAGGACATCCCTTACAACCGGGGGATCAAATCCCATGTCTACGATCGATTTATATCCTCTGTCATCTTCAATATATGCTTTTAGGATCTGGTCAAGCATATCATAAGGAGGAAGTTTATCCTGGTCCTTCTGGTCCGGTTTGAGCTCAGCAGAAGGAGCCTTTGTAAGTATATTTTCAGGAATAAGTCCGCCATATTTTTTATTAATAAATCTGGATACTGAATAAACTATTGTCTTATAGACATCTTTTATCGGGGAGAAACCCCCTACCATATCACCATAAAGGGTGCAGTAGCCGACACTTATCTCGCTCTTATTTCCTGTTGAAAGCACCAGCCAGTTATTCTCATTTGAAAAAGCCATTATGATGGCCCCCCTGATGCGGGCCTGGATATTTTCTCTTGTGACATTTATATCACCAGTCTTAAAGATACTTTCAAGGTCCTTCAGATAGGCCTTATAAATACCTGTTATCGGGATCGTCATATATTTGACCCCCAGATTATTTGTTAGGGCTACAGAATCATCAATACTTCCTTTAGAGGAAAAACCGGAAGGCATAAGCACAGCGGTCACATTTTCCCTACCTATTGCAAGAGCAGCAATTGCTGTAGTTATTGCGGAATCAATACCTCCGCTTAATGCTATAACGACTTTGCTGAAACCATTCTTTATGATATAGTCGCGCGTCCCAAGAATTAGGGCTTCGAGGATTTCTTCTTCGGGACAGGATATAAGATCAGAATACTTTGAGGTCTTTTTTACATTTAATGTTCCGGCTCCGGCTGAACCTTTCTTGCCAATAATTTTCTTTTTATAATCAAGCTCAATGACCTTTAAGGAAACATCCGTATCTCCGGTCTTCAATTTTTGATCCTTAAACTTTGCATCCTTTATCCTTGCTGCCCGTGATGTGGATGGGTCTATTTCTGCAATAAGATGATCATCTTTAAACGGCCTGCATCTTCCAATAATTTTACCTTTTTCATTGATGATAAGGCTGTTTCCATCAAATATCAGCTCATCCTGTCCTCCGACAAGATTTACATATACCAGATTTACCCGGTTGTCTACTGCCCTTGTTGAAAGCATTTTCTCCCTGGAGGAGATCTTCTCTGTATGATAGGGAGAAGCTGAGATATTTATAATAAGATCGGCGCCTCCGGTAATGGACTGGATCCTTGTGGGTCCGGCTGCATAAAAGATATCCTCACAGATATTTACTCCCACCAGGTGGTCCCCTATTTTATATATATAATTTACATTACCTTTCTGGAAATAGCGCTCTTCATCAAATACAGAATAATTGGGAAGATACTGCTTATTATATACTGATACTATCTTTGTCCCAGACATTATTGCTGCGGAATTATAGATAGAGTCATTGGTGCTTCCCGCAAAACCTACGATTGCTATTATATCCCCGACTTTTTTACTGATCTTATCGATATATTTTAAATTTTCCTTAATAAATGCAGTTTTTAAAAGAAGGTCCTCAGGTGGATATCCGGTAAGTGAAAGTTCCGGAAAGATGACAATATCTGCACCGCCGGCTTCAGCCTTTTCTATATGCGAGATGATAAGCCTGTGGTTTTGTATCATGTCTCCCACAATGGGATTTATCTGGGCAAGATATAGTTTTAACACCTATTTATCACCTTTTTACTTTTTTATAATTGTAGATCCCGGCTAATGGGCCGGAGTAATATATCAGTCAAATATACCTGAAGCACTATGATCAGCTATCGTGTGACCCCGGCTCCGCACAAGAGAATATTATTTTTATAATTATAGCAGTTTATGTCTAATTTTGACTTCTTATTTATTAAAAAGGGGAGAAATTTTGCGGAGACTAGATACTATTTTTGGAAGGACTTCAATAAAGTGATCAGCTTCCTGCAATGTATTTTCAAATCCCAGCGTGATCCTCAGGGACCCGTGGGCTTCCTCAGCAGACAATCCCATTGCAGTAAGTGTATGAGAGGGTTTCATTGAAGAGGTTGAACAGGCAGACCCACTGGATACAGCGATACCTTCCCGGTCAAGTCTCATGACCATCGCTTCTCCCTCTATATAGTTAAAGGAAAAATTACAATTTCCCGGAAGCCTTTCAGACGGGTGGCCATTAAATCTTATATCATCTATTTTTTCAATTAGTGAGTCTTTTATATAATTCCTTAGAGTTGAGATATTATTAAATTTTTCCGTGATGTCTTTTTGACCGATCTCCACAGCTTTTGCAAGTCCTGCTATTCCGGGGACATTTTCAGTCGAGGATCTTATGCCGTGTTCATGGCCTCCTCCATGGAGCTGGGGCATTATTTTTGTACCTTTCCTGACATAGAGAGCGCCTATGCCTTTGGGAGCATAAAATTTATGACCGGAAATAGACAGGAGATCTACACTAAGATCATCTACTTTTGTACCTATGCTGCAAAATGACTGGACTGCGTCAGTATGAAAGATTATTCCCTTCTCCTTCAAGAATTTTCCGATCTCAAGTATAGGCTGGATCGTCCCTACAATGTTATTTGCGTGCATTATAGAGACAAGGATCGTATTGCTTGTGATAGCTTTTTTTATATCATCAGGATCGACCATGCCGTATTTATCCACACCGACCTTTGTGACCTTAAAGCCTTTTCTCGATAGATATCTTAGCGGCATAAGCACTGCAGGGTGCTCTATCTCCGATGTTATTATATGGTTTCCTTTTTTCTGGTAAGCTTCTGCAACACCAAGGATAGCAAGATTATCACTCTCCGTCCCCCCGCCTGTAAAGACGATCTCCCTTGGTTTTGCCCCCATAGCATTTGCTATGGTAAGTCTTGAAGTGTCAAGCAGTTCTTTTGCCTGCCTGCCCGGCGTGTGGGGTTCTGAGGCATTTCCATAAAATTTCGAAAAGCATTTTCCTACTATTTTTGCAATTTCAGGAAGAACCGGGGTGGTGGCACTGTGATCGAAATATATATATTTTTTACTGCTACCCATAGATATTTACCGGCTATCTCCAATATTTATATAAATGTTTTTTATCTTCTCAGAAAGTATCATGTAATAGGAGATACTAAAATTATTACATAAGCCAGCTTAAAAAACTACCATTGTTATGAGGTGCTGTCAATGACAAATTCTACTCATGGTACTGTATTTTTTAGGGTTTACGACCTGAAAAAGATATTAGATAAAAATACAACCATATGGCTATATTTTTCTAATTTATTAGTAGCTTAAAATGAAGGATTAAAATATAATATACAGAATTACCCGTATGGGTAATTATACTTGAAGGTAAGGATGCCGGCGCTCCTCAAAAGACGAGTATAAGCTTGTCTGGATTGTGTCTGTATTTTTATTATTTGTAAAGATTTACTAGAACAATTAGAGTATTTATTATTAACTTAAAATGATAAAAGAAAGTATAAAACCAAATATGAGCCAGTCGGAAAAGTGGGCAAAGATCATATCTTTTGTCTTTGATGGTTCATTTATATCAATACCCATATTTATAGTAATATGCTTGGTTATTGTAGAAGACAAAAGGGCAGCTCTTAATTGGGCCATGCTCAGTCTTCTATTTGGCATGGTACTTCCCTTCATCTATGTATTTTTCCTGTACAGGAAAAACAAAATATTAGATATGCATATGCCCGACCGGAACAACCGGATGAAGCCTATGATCTTTACCCTCATAAGCTATATTGCGGGCTTTATTGTATTGTACTTGCTTAATGCGCCGTTTTTCTTAAGGACAATATTTATATTAAGCATAATATCCACATCAATTCTTACAGTCATCACTCTTTATTGGAAGATAAGCCTGCATGCGAGCTGGATAACCTTTATAGTTATAACATTCAATGTACTTTTTGGTCCCTGGATGCTACTGCTCCTGCCTTTGATACCGATTATCGGATGGGCAAGAGTAAGGGGAAAAAGACATACAACACCCCAGGTTGTAATGGGTGCGGGTATTTCCTCGATCATCTGCTTTTTGGGTTATTACTTCACAGGTTTTATTAATCTTTTCAGGTGGTAATAGGCTCAACAATAGATCCTGATAAGATCCAACTAGCAGACTCCTTGATGTTTGTATCAGCCTGTTTTACTAAAGCAATACAAAATCCTATAATATTTCTAATAGAAAATATTTCTTTTCGATTATCATAGTATTTGTGGAGGCGATTATGAATAAGACAATATCTGATATCCTATCCTGGTATAAAAGTGAAAATCCGGGGACAATCAAGAACCTGTACAGGATGCTTGCAAGCGGCAGACTGGGAGGTACAGGAAAGATGGTGATACTCCCGGTGGACCAGGGTTTTGAACATGGGCCTGCTAGAAGTTTTGCACCCAACCCGGAAGGATATGACCCTGTTTATCATGCAGCACTTGCAGTTGAGGCAGATTTAAATGCCCATGCTGCTCCACTGGGATCGATGGAAGTGGTGGCACCAGAATTTGCAGGCCAGATACCGCTCATCCTTAAAGCCAATAATCATGATGTCCTGGACAAGAGTACCGATCCTGTTCCGGCATTTACTGCATCAGTGGAGGATGCTGTAAGACTTGGTTGTACCGCAATAGGATTTACTATTTATCCCGGAAGCATCCATTTCAAGCAGATGTACGAGGAAGTAGGAGAGATGATACTTGAAGCAAAAAGGGAAGGCCTGGTTGCAGTAGTATGGTCCTATCCAAGAGGTTCAAATATTTCAAAGGCCGGAGAGACAGCAGTGGATATAATTGCTTATTCTGCCCAGATAGCTGCCCAGCTGGGTGCTCATATTATCAAAGTAAAACCCCCAACTGACCATATTGAGCTTGAAGAAGCAAAAAAAGTCTATGATAAATACAGGATACCAATAAATACACTTGCAGAAAGAGTCAGGCATATAGTTCAGAGCGCTTTTGCCGGTAAGAGGATAGTCATATTTTCAGGTGGGGCAGCAAAGGGAAAAGAAGAAGTATTTGAAGAGATAAGGCAGCTAAATGCCGGCGGAGCTTTTGGTTCAATAATAGGAAGGAATTCTTTCCAGAGACCCAAACCTGAAGCCCTCAAATTCCTGGATGAGATCCTTGGGATCTATGAGGGCAAGTAAATAATAAGGAAAATTTATTTATTGATCTTATATATTCTTAAGTAATGACATTTTTTAATAGGGTTTTTATAATTACCGGGTCCTGATCCTAAATTATACAAAATTGTTCATAAACTCTTTAAACTTATAGGCAATAAAAAGTTCCACAGCTGCAAATGCAAGAGCAATAACTGTAGGAATTATCAAATATTTACTAAAAAGCCTATCCGCTTTCTGTGAGAAGTAAGGAATCAGGTAAGTCATAACAAGACTGACAAAGAAAAAAGTAAATACCACTGAAAGCGAAGAAAGATAATAATAGAAGCTTCCAAGGAAATCAAACTGGAAAAGGGTAAATATTATAAATGCTATAAGGCTTGTGACAAAGATAATAAAAGTAAAAGGCCTTTTAAAGACCCTTTCACTTAAAGGATTTTTATAATACTGGAAATTAAACACCGGATACAATACAGCCATGAGCGATGCACCGCATAAAAATCCTGTCGAAAACCTTATTATATTATTGGTTGTATATAATCCAAGATATGAGCCAAGGCCGTCTATTATCGTGGACAGGAAAAAAACTGCAAGGATGATAAGGACATAAAGAGGCGGCATATCACTCTGTTTTTTTCTAAACATTAAAAACAGGATGACCGCAGAGAGCAAAAAACCTATATATATTCCCGCACAGCGTGAGCACAGGGGAGGAACAATACTTCCAAATATAAGGCTTCTGGAATCCAGCTGGTGGCATACAGAAAAGCCTATCATTTCCATTAGTGTATTAAACAATTCTCATTATTTCCTTTCTATTCTCAGGGGTTGTAAATACTATTTACATACTTATCAGGTCCCCTATTAATGAGTATAAGTATTACCTGAGTAAAGCTGTCAGGTCAGATACAGATTATTTTCCAGTCATAGTAATTTATTTATAGCTTCAATTTCATCCACACTGCATTGCTTTTAATATTGTATCAGCTATTACAGTTTTTTATATCCAAAAAGGAAATATAAATGATAATGAGGAAAAACCCACTTTTTATACGGTTAATACCAATAAAAATATAGTTTTATAGTATCAATACTGATAAAATTAAAATGAGATTTAATAAAAGACCTACAGGAAAATTATTTTAACTAATGAATGTTATTTTCTTTCCGGGGCTATAAACCGGGGAATTATTTATGATATATGATTTTCATACCCATTCGTTTCTATCAGATGGTACAAGCAGTCCGATCGAGCTCATCAGGTTTGCTTATGTATATGGATACAAATACATCGGGATAACAGATCACGGCAGCTATTCAAACCTGGAACGTATTATAGAATCTACAAAAAAAGATTGTGAACTGGCAGAAAAATACTGGGATATAATAGCCGTACCCGGGATCGAACTGACAAATATACCTGCTGCAAGCGTAGATGAGATGGCAAGAGATGCTAAAGAATTAGGGGCAAGGATGGTAGTGGTCCATGGAGAGTCAATAGTAGAAGAAGTAGAGGAAGGGACAAACCTTGCTGCAGTGAGATCTGAATATGTAGATATGCTGGCTCATCCGGGAATTATGACCCCTGAAGAAGCAGAACTTGCGGTAAAAAATGATATATATATAGAAATAACAAAGAGGGTAGGGCACAGCCTTACAAACGGCAGGGTAGCAGAGGTAGGCAGGGAAACTGGAGTGAAATTTTTAATAAATAGTGATACACATAATTATCCGGAGCTCTACCGCGGAGATTTCCAGAAGGAAGTAGCTCTGGGAAGCGGTCTCAGCAGCAAAGAATATGACAGGATAATAAACTATAATCAGAAGGAATTTTCAAAAAAAATCGGATATAAATAATAAACAGAAGTTCATGGAGGTATTAAATGAATGACAAAGCAGAAGAAGTAAAAGCTGAAGTAGTAGACTCGGAAGAGAGACCCGGGCCGATGGCGATAGTTTCGCTCGTCTGTGGTATTCTCAGCGTACTCAGCAACTGTATTCCTGTAGCCGGTTCATTTATCGGCTTCTTTCTGAGTGTAGCGGCCATAGTGCTTGGGATCATTGAGATCAAGCGTATAGGCAGGGGAGAAAGCAGCATAAAGGGCAAGGGCATGAGTATTGCCGGCATAATACTCGGAGCTGTAGGAATCGTATTCGGTATTATCTGGTTAATTCTATTAAGTCTTGCTGTTTTTGGTGGAATATTTGGCGACTGGATGTCCTATTATTAATGCAAATAAGTTTTGCAGAACTTAATAGATATACTCAGTTTTCTTGGGGGTGGTGTCTGCCATCAGAAAGTTGATAGGACATTTAATATAGATATGTTGTATATGCCTGTGTGCTCAAGGGACACAGGCATATATTTAGGTATCTTTATATCACTAATAACTATAATCCTTCTTGAGAGGCGAATCAAAGGGGAGTTTGCCTCACTGAAGATATTACTGGTCACTGTGAGTGTTTTCCTTATCATGGGCCTTGATGTAATCCTCTCATTCCTTGGGATCATTGAGTCCAATAATATTATCCGCCTTATCACAGGTTTTCTTACTGGGTGGTTTTTAGTACTGCTGCTTTTGCCACTTGCCAATAATGTAATGTTTAAAAAATTTGTGAGGAAAAATTATCTGGACAGGAAGTTAAAATTTTTAGTCTGGTTATTTTGCGGGATCATAGCAGCTGCTGCATTTATTTTTACCTATCAATATGCATTGATCTTCTGGAGTATAGTTTCGATACTGGGTTTGATAACTTTTGCGGTACTAATACTTTTTATCCTGTTTTTCTTCTTCAATCAGAGACTATTGGGATCAATAGATTCAGGCAAGAAATTTACAATTACTTTGATTGTGGGAATTGTTTCTGCTGTAGCTCTATTGTTACTATTTTCCTATTTGAGACAGTTTTTGATTTAAGTTAATTGGAAGTCTTGATCCCTGCTCCCATAGTAAGAACTTTTATAATCAAAATTAAGATAATTTGGGAATATTAAAATCATATATTCTGCTCTAAAAAAAGAATCTTTATAACAAAGAGCATGCTAAGAGAATAGGTTGCTTGAAGTCATAATTCTATAAACTATTGAAAACCCTAGAGAAATACTTACTATTCCTGTAAATATTTTTAAGCCGAGATTTATATTGTCAAATTTTTTAGTTAATATAAAAGGTAAACTAATTATTCCACTAACAATTAACATACCTAAAGTCAAACCAATACCAAAAGCTCCAATATAGTATAATCCCTGAGGTATTGATTTAACTGAAGCCAGGACTATAAGCATCAAAGCCGCACTTCCAGCAAGGCCATGCAGCATTCCAACCATAAAAGATTTATGAATGTGGATATGAGCTGACGATTCCTTATGAGAATGGAAGTGAGAGTGGGTCACTTTATTATGTCTGTGCTTATGCAGATGAATTCTACTTTTCATTAGCTTAAGTAGCACATTAATTCCAAGAAATACCAGGACAGCACCAACTAAAAGCTCAAAAGTTAAAGTCAATTTTTGGGGAATTACTATTTTAAAGATCAATATTAATGATCCGGTCAAAAGTAGAGTTATGGTATGACCCATTCCCCATAGAGC
>SDBT01015079.1_pt1 | contig 12300 bp, 13 predicted proteins | sample 2277101 | NCBI WGS metagenome assembly SDBT01 (sample SAMN10404973, study PRJNA504765) | marine sediment metagenome | isolation source: marine sediment core GS10_PC15, 103 cmbsf | place: Arctic Ocean: Southern Knipovich Ridge | collected 2010
ATTTGCAGGATGGGATTTTAAAGCAGATGAAGTACATCGCCCGGATTTCGCCAGGCAGGGTTATACCCGTGGTGTGCCGATGGGAGGAGACCTGAACGACGCGCCCAAAGGCAAAGCCCCCAATTTTATGATCCGCGCCCTCCGCGATGCCGATGGTGCAAACCTTGATCGCGTGCAAATCATCAAAGGATGGTTGGATAAAAAGGGAGAAACCCACGAGCGTATTTATGATGTAGCAGTGTCTGACAATCGCAAAATTGGCGCTGACGGCCGTTGTAAGACCCCAGTCGGCAGCACGGTGGACGTTGCGGATGCCAGTTACACCAATACCATCGGTGAACCTTTTATGGCGGCGCATTGGGTCGATCCAAATTTCGATCCAAAGCAAAAAGCTTTTTATTACGTTCGCGTTATTGAGATTCCCACACCACGCTGGACAGCGTACGACGCCAAGTTTTTTAACGTAAAAATGCCGGAAGACACCAAGATGACAGTGCAGGATAGGGCTTATACATCGCCGATCTGGTATACGCCGTGAGGGAGTGACATTGGAGTAGTGGAGTACTGGATCGTTTTTTCTATTACTCCAGCTCTCCATAATTCCAGTTAATAGTAAAAAGGAGGTTCAAATGAAAAAAGTCAGTCAGTCAATATTTACTGTAATGATTGTATTGGGCCTAATCGCTTTATCAGTGCCTGCCTTCGCGCAGACCGAAGCGGGGACCCTGGATGTAGACAATGTGGCCCACAACGCGCCGGACTATTCGCCCTATGTTGACCGACACGTTCCGGATCGTGTGTTGTGGGGTGATACGCACCTGCACACCAAGTTGTCACTTGATGCCGGTTTCTTTGGCAACACTTTGGGGCCGGAAGAGGCTTGGCGTTTTGCCATGGGTGAAGAAGTCCGTTCCAGCACCGGTGAAAGGGTAAAATTGATCCGTCCACTGGATTGGTTGGTGGTTGCCGATCACGCTGAATACTATGGCCTGGTGGATCTGATCACTACGGCAAATCCCGCATTGCTCGCCGACCCGGTAGGAAAGAGATGGTACGACCTCTACAACGGGACGCAAGAAGAGGCCATGCAGGGCTTCTATGAAGCTTTGGGGTCTGTCCAGAGAAACAAGCCCATGTTCAAGAACAAGGCCGCTACCCGCAGTGTATGGGAAAAAGCTTTGGCAACGGCCGAGCAGTACAATCGCCCAGGGGTGTTTACTTCCATCATTGGTTATGAGTGGTCGGCCAATCCAAATGGTGCCAACCTGCACCGCGTGGTGATGTTCCGGGACGGTGCAGACCGGGTCAAGCAGATCTTGCCATTCGGGAGTTTTGATTCAGAGGACCCGGAAAAACTCTGGGAATTCATGGAAGGCTATGAAGATAAGACAGGCGGACAAGTGCTGGCTATTGCTCATAACGGCAACTGGTCGAACGGGGTCATGTTCAGCCTGAAAAAAGCCAATGGCAAGCGCATTGACACGGCCTTTGCGGAAGCGCGTGCACGTTGGGAACCCGTCTATGAAGTCACACAGATAAAAGGCGACGGCGAAGCCCACCCGTTTCTTTCCCCCAATGATGAGTTTGCCGATTTCGGCACCTGGGATAAGGGAAATATCGGCGGGGTTGTCGCCAAGACCGACGACATGCTGCCCTATGAATATGCGCGTTCCGCATTACGCCTGGGCTTGCAGCAGGAGAAAAAGTTGGGCGTCAACCCCTTTAAGTTCGGCTTGGTGGGATCGACTGACGCCCACACATCTCTGGCAACGACAAGGGAAGACAACTTTTTCGGCAAAACCCCGGCAGCCGAACCTGCTGCCAAACGCTGGGACCATTTATTTATGAAAGGAAAGCAGGAAGGCACCTCCTACTATACCTGGGAAACACTGGCTTCCGGACTGGCAGGCGTCTGGGCACGCGAAAATACGCGGGAAGCAATCTGGGATGCCTTCAAGCGCAAGGAAGTCTATGCCACCAGCGGCTCCAGGATCACCGTGCGAGTGTTTGGCGGCTGGGACTTTTCCGCTGATGAAGTCGAGCGGCAGGACTTCGCCGATCGCGGCTATGCGAACGGTGTACCGATGGGCGGCGACCTGACCAAAGCCCCTAAAGGCAAGGCGCCCACCTTCATGATCCGTGCGCTGCGCGATCCGGACAACGCCAACCTCGACCGGGTGCAGATCATCAAGGGCTGGCTGGATAAAAAGGGCAAAACCCATGAGCGAATTTACGATGTCGCCTGCTCGGATGATCGCGCCATCAAAAATCGTCGCTGCGAAAAAACCGTAGGCAGCACCGTTAACGTCGCCGATGCCTCCTACACCAACACCATCGGCGATCCGCTGATCACCGCGCACTGGCAAGACCCGGATTTTGATGCCAAACAAAAAGCGTTTTACTACGTGCGGGTGCTGGAGATCCCAAAACCCAGCTGGCAGGCATACGATGCGAAATTCTACAAGGTCAAAATGGATAAAGAGGTGCCCATGACCGTGCAGGATCGGGCCTATACTTCGCCGATATGGTACACGCCGTGAGGGAATAGCATTGGAGTATTGGAGTACTGGAGTAGAACGCTCAAAAACTTTATAGAAGAGAAGAAATGCCCAGGTTGAGCCTTGTTCCTTGCCATACAAAATACTGATTGACAACATGTAGCCAGATGGATACAATTGGTCGTGATTGAAATTCGCAAAACTGAAGTTTTTGCCAAATGGCTTGACGGGTTACATGACATCTGCGCTCGTGCTCGAATTTTAGTCCGTATAGAGCGATTGTCGTCTGGAAATCCCGGAGATGTCAAAGCGGTTGGTGAAGGAGTGTCATAGCTGCGAATTAATTATGGACCCGGCTATCGGGTGTATTACAAAAAGCGAGGGCAGAAGGTGATAGTTCTATTGGCTGGCGGTGACAAGGGCACCCAAGCCAAGGACATCAAGACCGCCTTGCGCCTTGCCAAAAACCTATAGGAGGATATCATGTCCAAAACCAAAACTAGCCGATATGATGTCGCCGAACATCTTCGCACCCCAGAGGAAATGGCCTCTTATCTTGAAGCTTGTCTTGAAGAGGCAAATGGAGATGCTGCATTTATTGCGAAAGCTCTTGGTGATATCGCCCGCGCCAAGGGTATGTCGCAAGTAGCACGAGATGCCGGTCTGTCCCGCGAAAGTCTTTATAAAGCACTTTCGGGAGAGAGGACACCAGGATTCGACACAATTCTAAAGGTTATAGGTGCACTCGGATTGAAATTGCACGCCGAAGCAATTCCCGTAAATTAATCGACGGCCCAACCAACTGGTTCAGAAGAGGGCTTGTAAATAGTGGGGACTGACTTATTTCTGTCTTTCTAGATTTTTGGTCCTGTTGATTTTTTGCCTCCGAAACCGCCCCTACTGACCAGCGATGTTCAGCGTGCGGCGGACCTGGGCTGGATGACTGCCAAACAGAACCTGACAGAATCCTGGCCTGCTGGATACTTTGGCGGCTGGCTGGCGATTGGGCGACCCGATTCATGGAACCCGGATTACACAACGGACGACTACATTGAGGTCAACAGGCGGGCCGCCTATTTTGGCCTGGGGGTCTGGCCGCCGAAGAACAAGGGGGCTTCAACCTTCTACTCCATTACCTTTACCGACGACGCCAACAATCCGTTGCGGCCCGGCGTGAGCTACAAGCTGCACCAACTGGATTTAGACCATACCCGGCAAGAGCTACTTCGTGATACTCAGGCTCTACGGACCGCTCAAGCCGTGGTTCGACAAGACCTGGAAGCCAGGTGATTTCGAGAAGATCAAACAGATAAATGATGGAGGATCATTATGAATGGACGAGTTAATTTTGCATTAATGCTTATCCTGTTTGCTTTCACCTGCACTGGCATTGAGGCGGTGAAAGCCGATACCCTGGTCCTTAAAGATGGTCAGCAGATTAAGGGAAAGTTAGTGGGTCGGACCGAGGATGGTATCAAGTTCGAAATGAGCGGCCAGGTACTCCAGTTCAAGAACGAGAATATCAAGTCAGTTGATATGGACTTTGGGGGCAATAAACCTGCTCCCACCCCGGCCAAGGCTCAAAGTGCAGCTCAGCCGCCACCTCCTAAAGCGACCGGGGCCGTGACCATCCCGGCGGGGTCGGTCCTTCGCGTAAAAAACAAGACCATGCTCCATACCAACCGGACCAGCCAGGGCGACCCCTTTGTTGTCACCCTGGATTCCGCCGTGATTATCGGCGGTAAGGAGGTGCTTTCCCCCGGCACCAAAATAAGCGGGCGGGTGACCGAGGCGATTAGAGGCGGCCGGCTGGCTCGGCGGGCAAAAATGGTTATTGAGTTGACCGAGATCGAACTGCCGGGCAAAAAGATCCCTATCCGGACGGAACTTTACGGAGTCATGGGCGAGAGGCAGGGAACTTTGAGAAAGGTTGCTATCGGAGCGGCCATCGGCAGCATTGACAGCGGTTCTTCCGGGGCAGAGAAAGGTGCGGCCTATGGCGGGGTGGCCGGGGCGGCAACCTCGGGCAAACAGGTTGCCGTTCCTCCCGGGACCCTGATCGAGTTCAAACTTGCTTCACCGGTGACATTTTGACACTGGGTGGCTGTTTGAATGAGATAATTATGAAACCAGTACTTATCATCACCGCCATTTGCATTTTGTCTCTGACCCAGACTGCCTGTGCTGCAACATCTGCGCAAAAAGGACCGGTTGAGATCGTCGCCGGGGGGTGTGAGACCGAGATGAAGACATACTCCAGCGAAGTGACTCCGGGAGAAGGAAGAATAATGGCCTGCCTGTATGCCGACACTGACAAGATCACCGGCCGCTGTGAACAAACAAAAATGGTGTGAGAATGAAACAAAAAGCAAGAATCAGCATAGTTATTTTTTCTATCTTTTTTCTCTTTGCCGGCACTGCATCCGCAAACGATAAAAAGAAAACAGGAAGAGACCTGGTTCAGGCGACCTTTGGCGTAACATCCCTTGACCGGGATGAGGCTACATTTTCCGCTCCAAGCGATGACGAATCCATGCAAATAGAATCCACCATTGACTCGTTGCCGACATTCGGCGCTATGGGACAGATGCTGCTATGGGGCGAGTCAAATCATGCTGGTATTGAAGGTGGTGTTGACGGATCATGGCGACGTGATACATCCAGGGTCGTCACCAGTAACGGGAATGTTATTGTACATGTAGATAACACCATGTACCTCATCAATCTTTATTACGGTCTATACGGCAGTATCAACATAGGGAGCAAAGCAAGGCTCTATGCCGGGGCCGGCGGAATGCTAAACTGGGGAAGCATGGATATAGAAAGTGATTCTGATACTCTGGCGGATGAATCAGTATCTGCTTTTGGATTTGGCCCTTATGCAAGGACCGGCCTCGAGTTTGAACTCCCCAATGGTGATCTCATTGGAGTCGGTGGGAGATGGCTCTCATCCAATGTAGACCTTACGAGTTCCTATGGTAAAGTAAAAGTAGAAGGCGTTCAGTTTATGCTGACATACTCTGTTGCAATACCTGCCGGTAAATTGTAGATATATATCATACAGAACTGAAGCCGTATAGAAAATGAATACTGTTTTTCGAATGACAATACATAGACCAGCCGGAAATCATTGAGAAGATCTTGAAACATCTTGATTTGTGGGAAACAAGGAACCAAAAGAAGTATTTTCACTAGCATGATAAATAAAACGCTTAAAAAATTTATATTGCAAGAAAGGTATTTTTCTAAATCTATTGAAAGATCTATCATCAAGTTTTTGGATTGCAAAGATTCTTATGTGAAAGGAAAACTAGCCGAAGATATAAAAATTACGTATGGAACAGAATTTGAAGTGTTTAAACGATACAGAGGTTAAAATTGTACGTCTTCAGCGCCAAGCGCGTTAACTTCAAGATAAGGATACCAAAAGTGATCACCAAGCTAGCACCGTCACCGTTGCTTATTGTTGTCGTCCATTCGCGATGAGGCTGCGGGTGTTTACATTCGTAGGTTGTCGTTTAAATGGTCTCTGTCTGATTTCTATAAGGGTTTAGCCGGGGCAAGGAAGGCTTTTTTGCAGAAGAAAAAGAGAACGGTATTAAGTCATACGGGACTTCCATCACTTAATCCTTAAATGCGGGAGCGGAAGAGGTCGCCTTCTCCTTGTTCCCACGTTCCTCGGCTTTCTTTCCAATAGAAGGTAAAGGATAGAAATAGATAAGGAACTTATCGAAAATGAAGATCTTTAAGACATTGGAACACGAGTTTTTACAGGTACTGCCGCCAATGATATTTTTTTTCGTGGCATTTAATGTCATTGCGTTGACAAAGTCATTAATGTTAAGGCAGCACGGCATCAGTTTCTCCGGGTTTGCAGCAGCCACCATTGGCGCATTGATCGTCGGAAAGGTCATTCTGATTTCTGACAAATTGCCCTTTATAAATATATTTCAAGACAAACCACTCATCTATAACTCCTTTGTGAATACGTTTGTCTACATTTTTGCGACACTGTTATTCCGATTTGTTGAGCATTTTATTCCATTTCTTAAAGAATACAATCAAGTCAGTATAGCTTTTTCACATTTTTGGACCGAAATTGTATGGGCCAGATTTTGGGCGATTCATATTTGGCTTTTAGTTCTCTTTTTCATTTTTTCAGCACTGCGTGAGCTGATTCGGGCGATAGGGAAGGATCAATTTACCCGGCTTTTTTTTGGAAGGCCATAAATTCATATTTACAATAGCGCGGCCGGCTACTGGCACGGGAATTACTGGCTGGGCGGCCTGTATTAATTCTTAAGGAGGAGGATAATGATGTATAAGCTTAAGGCGATATTGACTATGGTCCTTGCAGTTGCCTTCTTGTGCTCCTGCACCCACCTTTCAAAGCCCGGCATGGATATATCAGCTTCGGGACACCTGGCCCGAATCATCCAACAGGGGGAATTCGTTGTTGGAACCACCGGCAACATGCCGCCTTTGAACATGACAACAAAAGATGGCGAGGTCATTGGTTTTGAAATGGACATGGTCCGAATGATGGCCAAAGAACTTGGCGTTGAGCTGAAGGTGAAGTCTATGGCGTTTCACGAGTTGCTGCCGGCACTGGAAATGAATGCCGTGGATATAGTTATTTCCGGAATGACGATAACCGCTGTTCGTAACCTAAGATTTGCTTTTGTAGGGCCATACTTTAGTTCCGGCAAGGCTTTTCTGGCCAAAAGTAAAACCCTCGCCAATGTATCGGATGCAACGGAGGTTAACAGCCCTTCCACACGGGTGGCTGCTCTGAAAGGGTCTACCAGCCAGGAATTTGTTGAAAAGGTGATGCCCAAGGCACAACTCACAACAACCAACGACTATGACGAGGCGATCCAGCTAGTTTTGCAGGATAAGGTTCATGCCCTTGTCGCTGATTTTCCCATTTGCATTGTCGCGTTACTGCGCTACCCTGATGCCGGCTTTATTTCCATTCATACGACATTGACATATGAACCATACGGGATTGCCATGCCTCCAAATGATCCCCATTTTATAAACTGGGTAGAAAATTTTCTTGCAACTTTGCAAGGCAGCGGCAAATTGAAATATCTGGAAAGTAAATGGCTTAAACGCGCAGACTGGATTGACACGGTCTGGTAAGGATAGATGAACAAAGAGCGTGTCGAGAGGCAATCAATAATCAGGGAGGCTAAAACCAAAATGATTTCTATCAGATTCATGTGCATGACTTTCATACTTTTCATCTTCGTAATCGGATGTGCGTCCAAACGACCTGTCTTATACCCGAACGATCATTTCAAGCAGGCGGGAGAGATAGCCTCGCAGGGGGACATTGACGCGTGCATGCGCCTGGCAGAGGAAAGCGGTGCCAAGGACAAAAAAGGCAAGGAGATTGCAAAGGGCACGGCCGGGGCTGCAGTCGTTGGCGGGGTATCAGGAGCTGCATGGGGCGCATTTTTTGGAAGTGCCGGCAAGCATGCCGGTGCAGGTGCGGCGGGGGCTGCTGCCGGTGCCCTGGCCCATGGCGCAATGAAATCGGGTGATCCAGGCGTGGTATACCGCGGCTTTGTTGAAAGGTGCCTCAGGGAAAAGGGATACGACGTAATTGGTTGGAGGTAGCGTGGAAAGAAAAGTGGAGTATTGGAGTTAAGAAACATAGAGAAACAAGGAAACAATAGAGGGTCACCTACACATTTGACAAAAATAACTATTCTGTAAAAAGTGCAGGTCTGACCCTGTGGCTTCACTCGGTCTGATATATGACTCAATTAACTATGTCGGGCTGTAAGTAAAGCGAGGAGAAAGCTGCGTCGGAAGACAGCCCGCTACCGACAGACACCTGGCGGGCTGCTAGCTCTCAGCCCATAAGCTCAGAATGTGGCACAAGGAGTTTACACGAACTTGCAGGAACTGATTGGGCTCCAGTACAAGGCCAGCGAGTTCAGTTTCCCCTCGAAACAGCCAGTGCGCCGGCTGCTCATAGGATCGCCGAGCGAAATGTCATTTCGCCTTGACATTTTGCCAATACGGAATATACTCCGAATTGGTTGAACTAATTCGGAGAAGGCTCCATGAATGGCTACAATCAAGAGAATATTGAACATCTCCCTTCCGGGGCGACAGTCGGCATTCCTGTGGGGACCGAGGAAGACAGGAAAGACCACATATTTAAAGGCGACGTTTCCCGACAGTCTCATCTACGATTTTCTTCAAACCGATCTGTTTCTCGAATTTTCCAAACACCCTTCGCTCCTGCGGGAAAGACTGCTTGCACGAAATGACCGTGCTTTGGACCATCCGGTGATTCTAGACGAAGTACAGAAGGTTCCGCAGGTCCTGGACGAAGTACACTGGCTTATCGAGAATAAGGGGTTACGATTCATACTGTGTGGGTCAAGCGCACGGAAGCTAAAGAGAGGGAAGGCAAACCTCCTCGGAGGGCGGGCATGGCGTTATGAAATGTTCCCCCTTGTCACGGCTGAAATGAAAGACCTGAATCTATTGAGAGTCTTAAATCGCGGGATGATACCGGCTCATCATCTGACGGAGCACTACAAGAAAGCTTTGAAGGCCTACACACAGGATTACTTAAAAGAAGAAGTTTTTGCGGAGGGTTTGACTCGGAACGTCCCAGCTTTCTCCAGGTTTTTTGATGCCATGGGATATTCCCACGGCGAGCTAATAAACTTTTCAAACATAGCCCGTGATTGCGGGGTAGACTCCAAGACCGTAAAAGAATACTATCAGATTCTTGCTGATACGCTTTTGGGCAGAATGGTGACCCCGTTCAAAAGGAGGCAGGGCCGACAAGTCATAAGCCGGGCCCCGAAGTTCTATCTGTTTGATGTAGGTGTTGCCGGATCAATTACTAAGCGACACTTGGAGGAAGAGAAAGGAGAACTGTTCGGGAAAGCATTTGAGCATTTTATCTTTATGGAGCTGTGTGCTTACAACTCATACAGCGAATTGGATTATGAAATCAATTTCTGGAGGACCAAATCTGGGCTGGAAGTCGATTTCGTGTTAGGCGGCGGACGGGTGGCCATCGAAGTGAAGGGTGCCACTCACGTGGAGAAAGCGGATCTGCGTCCACTGACCGCTTTTATCCAGGAATATGCGCCACGGAAAGCTTTGGTGGTCTGCAATGAGAGAGAGGAGAGAGTTTACGAACAGATGCGAATCATGCCATGGAGAAGGTTCCTGCGTGACTTGTGGGCGGGAAAGATTATTGGCTGATTGCACGACCTGCTACCGAGAAAAACTCAGCGGGTTCCCGGCTCTCAATCCGTAAGTTGAGAGCCGAACGAGAAACAGAAACATAGTGAAAAAAGGAGGGGCATGATGTTGAGAAGAACGACACGGGCATTATTTATTCCTAAGCTATTCAGGGACCCAGCTTTTTTCGCAGCGGTTTTGTTACTTGTGCTACTGCTGACAGCGTGTGCTCACCGCCAGGAGACCCAAGAGCAAATGGCGGGGAAGCATGCCATGGAAGAAATGAGGGTCCTTATTGGGGAGACCATTCAGGACTCTGACAGAGCAGCGCTGCTGTTGGACTTGGTGGAAAAAACAGACAACCAGATAAATCAACTTGGTCAGGTATTTGGCTCTTTTGAGAAGGAGATGCAAACACTCAACAGGGACTATGACGCAACTCCCGAGGACTTTGAAGCGCTTCTTGCTGATTTCAACGCGACACGGAAAAAAGCACAGGAAGAAATCCTTGCATCTGTCTTCATGATGAAGGCACTCACAAGACCCGAGGAATGGAAGATTCTGTCAGAGCAGGAAACAAAAGCCCTTTTTTTCGGTGTGCAGGAATCCCGCTGGCAGGGAAGATAAGGAGGCTTCTATGTTAATTGCAATTTATGCCACTTTACAGCTGGTTCTGTCGGGCCCTTCTTTTGGCCTACCATACGAGCAGGTGGTCAAGGAACTGAGAAACACCGTGAAAATGAGTATTCCCGACCGTGACAGGACCAAGGATTTGCTGACTCTGGTAGACCAGATGGAGAATGGGGTCAAGGAATATAACAAGCAAGTCAATGAGTCTGCCAAAGCGATTTCCGGGCTTATCTCCAAATATGAAGCCGAGCCTGAGGAGCTACAGGCAGCTCTTGATCAACTCGACGACATTCGGATGACTGCACAGGGGAAGCTGGTGAAATTGCGGTTCGGAATGAAGGAATCCATGTCACGGGACGAGTGGAGTGCCGTATTCGAGAGCGGAGGGAAAGGCTGAAGAATAGATTCAAAGTCCTTCAACCAGTGGTGGTCGTACTGGTCTGTTGCTTATCGGCTGGGCAGGCCTGGGCTAACTCTTATGAAGAGCCAGGGGTTAGACGAGCCTCTGACATATTGCCCAAGGAGATGGTTCAGGGCAAGCACCACAGGATTTCCGAGGCGGTGCTAAACGACGGCTACATGCATGTCTACAGCGTGACTTCAGACTTCGGCGACTTCACCGCGCGCGGAGATACCATGCTGCGCCGGCTCTTGCACGAGATCGCCGCCATTGCCGATCTGCGCGAGCAAAGCAGTGGGCGCGCCTTGGCCGAGGCGGCAGGGGACACCGCCGCAGGGCCCTTCAAGGCTGTGGGCGGCCTGGTCACCAAGCCAGTGAAGACGCTGGCCGGAATACCCCGGGGTATTCATCGCCTCCTGTGGTCAGGAGTGATGGCCATCGGGCGTGAGCGCACCGACTATGAGGACAGTGACTTTGCCGCGCTGCTGGCAGTTTCATCCTACAAACGGGACTATGCAGCCGATCACCATGTGGACGTGTATTCGACCAACACGGTCCTTCAGAAGGAGCTGAGCCGGGTGGCTTGGGCCAGCGTACCCGGCTACCTGGCTGTTTCCGTGGCACTCGTGCCCACAAAAGGAGCTGTGGTCGCCACGTACAAAGCCATGGGCGTTGTTGACCTCTTAAATGAGATGATCGAGGAAAAAGCGCCTACAGACCTCCACGTCATCAACGAAAATAAGCTGAAAGACATGGGCATTCCGGAAGATCTTGCTCGGAATTTCCTCAGCCACCCCGTCTATTCCCCACGCCATCAGACCATAACCACTTTCTGCCTGGCTGATTTGGGCCAGGCAAAGGGACGCGATGTTTTTCTCGGCAGCGTGCTGAACGCCATTGACGAAGAGGAAGCGTTCTTTTACCAGCAGATTGCGGAATTGTTCCGCGCTTACAACGAGACGAAGTCACCCATCGTTGCCATAAAGAGATTTAATCGAATCCCGGTGGCATTGGCCAAGAACGGTGCGGTCTTGGTGGCCGCTCCTTTTGATCACGGCATCTGGACCGAGCATGCCGAACGGGCCATCAATGACCTGGTGGACGCCTATTCCGATGGGCCGAAGGGCCGGCGAATCGACTTCTGGATTACCGGGACCCTCTCGGAACGGGCCCGCAAGGAGATATCGAAGCGGGGCATTGCCGTGCGAGAAGACGTGGATCGCGACATCAAGCTGATGGACTGATGAACTGGCCGTGTTATTGCTAGGAGGCTGTCCGAGAATGGCCCTTTTCCGCAATCTCGGCGTCAGACTCCTAGCGGGAATGCGGGGAGCTTGATTACAACACGAAAATCCGCAAATAAAATCAAAAGTGTTTTGTTTGCGGATTTTTTCATTTGGCTTTAGGAAACCGGTCATGTTTGTGCGAAATTGGTGTCACATCTTGACGGGCTGTTGCCCAAATCATATCGAAGAGCTATCAGCATTCCATAAAGCACATGAAGGCTGTGCCCGAAAACACAGTTAATTATTTGAATTAATTTAACATAAT
>SDBT01015081.1_pt1 | contig 12298 bp, 9 predicted proteins | sample 2277101 | NCBI WGS metagenome assembly SDBT01 (sample SAMN10404973, study PRJNA504765) | marine sediment metagenome | isolation source: marine sediment core GS10_PC15, 103 cmbsf | place: Arctic Ocean: Southern Knipovich Ridge | collected 2010
CTACCAACTCGTGCATCGTACAAAACTTATATTCTTCGCAAAGCCACTGGAGCTTAGGCATAGTACTTTTGAGATTCACGTAACACTTAAAACGTCTTATCACGCTTAACGGTAAACGTGGGTGCATAGGATCGATCTCACGGGGGTGTACATAAACTATAAGGGGGTGCCCTGCCTTGTGAAGTTTTTTTATACCCCACTGAATAAGCCATTGGGGAGCAAGCCTTATATATCCCCCACCGAATAAATTTAATCTCTTGCCCCTCACCTCAACTGCCGACATCGGAACTTCTACAAGGGGGCCATTTTGTGTCTCGATGATGTGTGGTCCCAGTTGTGAATCGGGTATCCCACCATGGCCTCGCGTTGATGGAAAGATGCTTGAATCGTATTGGAAGCCTGCTTCCTTAATCACATCAAAGGCCCATTTTGTATTATCTTTAATACCAAAACCAGCAGTTCGAAATCCGAAGACTTTGTCGCCAATAATATCTTCCAGGAGTTTCCTCGATTTGAGTAGGTCATTCTTAAAGGCCTTCGGCCCGACTTTATAGGCCAATATATGAGCGTAACCGTGACTGGCTACTTCGTGGCCTGAATTGTGGCATTTCCGCACAAGGTTCTTATGTCGCTCGGCTGCCCATCCAAGCCAGAAGAATGTCGCTTTTACAGAGAAGCTGTCGAGCATAGACAGCATTACTTCAACATTGTGTACTATGCGCGACTCAAGTTTAGCCCACTGCTCAATACTCGGCACATCAGGACTGTCCAAAATGTGGAACCAGTCTTCTACATCGATAGAGATTACATTTGCTGAATTAGATTTCATTGTCTTAGAAGAAACGCCTTCCAGCTTGTATAAAGGCTTTGCGGTCTTTAGCGGTGGGAAAGGAAAAATATGTTGCCTCTTCTTCAAGGTTTGGTTTCCGTTTTACCGAACCATCCTTAATTTGCCGAACGGCATCTATTAAAGCTTGTGCACCTGCCTCCTTAGTCTTGCGAACCAGCGAATCCCAAGTGTCTTCCGGTAATATTTCGATCTCACGTTGCAGGATAATATCTCCATCATCTAACTTTGCCCCCAGATCATGCACTGTAGTTGCCGTTTTGGCTTCTCCGTTTCGCAACACCCAGAACGCGGGCATCAGGCCACGATACTTCGGCAGTGGCGCGCCATGGACGTTAATGCAGCCCATAGGTAGTCGATCGCGTATCTTTTTGCCGATGATTTGTGGACAGCTAATAGAAATAAGAAGCTCCGGCTCATACTTATCCAGTATCCTGTGAAACTCGTCGCTATTTATTTTGTTTATGTGGTAAAACGGAATATGAAAATAATCCGCCACCGCCTTAATAGAATAAAACGGCCGTTGCAGCAGAGCCTTTAGTTTCGCTGCAATAACGCGAGAACCCATAATCCATGTACCCTTGAATCCAAAGAGCCGAAGATGCTTAATAAAACCCTTGACCGGCCCACCGTGAGTACTCATCGCGGGAGAGGATACAATGCAGCACACTTCAGAAGCTAACACCCTGCAAACCGTGGCGAAAGACTCTGGCAGATATAAGTTCTCTTCCTGGGTAAGAATTATAATTCTCATATCAATGTCGTCCTTCTGTGATGCTCAGCAATGACCATCTAAAACCTCCTGGTAGAGCACTTCAAATGATTCGGCGATCTTATCCCACGAATACTTTTCTCGTATTCTTTCTTTTCCCTTTCTTTTTATAATAGCAAGAGCATCGGGATTATTTAACATCCAGGATAGTTGCTTATTGAGACTGTCAATATTTGCACTTCTAAAATGCCATCCTACGTCACCAATGGCTTCAAGATTTTCAGGAATATCACTTACCAGACACGGACAACCATAACTCATGGCTTCTAAAAGAGCGATGGATAATCCTTCTATATCTGAAGGTTGAGTGTAAACTAAAGCATGACTAAAAAGCTCATCTAATAAACGACCCTGAACGAAACCAGGAAACAAAATACGCTTATCATTATTAGCTAACTGTAATAATTCTTCCTTGAATTTAGTTTCCCCTGGAACATCGCCAGCAATCACTAATTTGAAAGGTGTATCAATCCTTCTAAAAGCTGGGAGAAGATACTGAATTCCTTTTTCACGTACCAGACGAGATGCAAAAAGAATATATTTTTGTGGCTCTAAACCAAGTTTGAAGATTTCTCGGGGTTCAGCTTGGCATTTAACACTTGCTCCTGTGGGAATATATTTGACGTCCTTCGCATAATGTTCACGAAAATAATTACACTGCGTTTTAGAAACGGCCGTAAAAGAAATATTCAGTTTCATAACCATTCGCTCAAGAAACAGAGCTGTTTTTGAACCCAGGCTCCCAAATCGGCTTCTTTTCCACTCAAGACCATGCCATTGTAAAACACACTTCTTGCCAAAGAATCTGGCTAATCCAACCCAGGTCCCTGCTGGTATAGTGTGAAAGTGGAGAATATCAAATTTACGACTTATTACAGACTTGTATAAGGCAGCAAGTGCAGCCGAACCTTTTTCTAAAGTCTTAACGTGTAAACATGGTACACTTATTATCCTCATTCCATGGTGATTGTCCTGCACATCGCCATAGTGCCTCATAGAATATACAGTGACTTCGTGGCCACGTTTGACAAGCCGAGAGCCAAGTTCAAGTGTATATTTTTCTATTCCACCACCACAGGCAATATTTTTAACTACAAGAAAAGCTATTCTCATTGCGTAGGGTTACTTTCCAAGAAACTTCTTTTTAAACACCCAACTTCCTGTCTTGAAGATGTGAGACTTCATTGGTTCGGCAACACTTCCCATCATCCAGCAATTCTGCTGGCAGTTTCGCACTTTCTCTCGTATCCTTTGTGCCTCTGCACCATTCCATATTTCATCAAATGTATTCTCTTTGAGGTTCCCCATAGTCTCTTCCACGACATTACACGGGCGAATCTCGCCCAAAGGGTCCAGAAAAAATGCTTGGGAACCCATTTTGCACGGAAGAAGTCGTGGATTGCCCTTGATATAGTTAATAAGGCCATAGTTGAAATAAGCACGGAACCAGTCTTTTGGTTTTCTGCTCATAAGCAGTTCGTCAACGAGTTTTCCAATTTCTCCTATCGCCGTATCTGGATGTTTGAACTTGTTATCGTACTTGTGGAAATAGTAAGAATTGTGAATAGCAGCAGTAGCAAATTCGACTTTCATCATTTTGGCCAGGTGATATAACTCTAGAAGGTCTTTAGCATTTCTGTCAGATACTGTGATTGCAAAGCCTATGTCTTTGAGGCCCAGATGGTTCAACTCAATTAGTGTTCTAATGCCGCGATCAAATCCATCTTTTATGCCGCGCAATTCATCATTTGCTTTGGGCAAGCCCTCGATGCTTATCCGAATGCCAATCCAGGGATGTCTTTCAGCAATACCTAATATTCGATCTGTCCGGAAGCCGTTAGTGCTGATAACAAGTCTTTTGGTTTTGGGCTTCAGAACGGCAAGTATTTCATCCAGATCTTTTCTTAAGAATGGTTCACCGCCCGTAACATTTATCGTTGAGATAAAAGGTAATTTTTTAAGAACTGCCGGCGTGATTTCTTCTTCCGCTTTTGTTGGGCACTGCCATATATTGCACATATGACACTTTGCATTGCAGCGGTACGTAGTGATGATGCTTGCAAATTTGATCTTGGTCACAGCGCCTCCTTGTAGACTACTTGCACTTGTATGGTTCTAATGTTTAAGACAGCAAAACATGTCCGCGATCTTGCGAATTCCTGAGTAAAGCGACGGGAAATATTTAAACCCGTACCATGCGCAGTAGCTAAATCCTTGATTGAGAAGTCTAAAGCACAAAGGCACGCCCAGTACCTCTTTTTGGACCAATCCTACTTCGTAAATAAGATCTGTTCTGCGCAAAGTCGAAATCCCACCTATTTGGAACTTGGCAACAGGGAAATCCAAGTAGTGGACACGACATAAAGTTTTTTTGAAGATTACAGCAGTGAGATGATAATCAGCCGCGATCTTGTACTTCATGTCATATCGGGTGTCCGCTATAGCCCTGCGGTTGTAGAATATGCCCTGATGGTTCTGTGGGATGGAGTGGTATATGTAGCCAATTTTTCTGGCACGCTTGTAGACTTCGCGGCCATCAGGGCAGATATCGATCACATCGCCAAAGATAAATGTAGGGTTTTTATCAGCCGTTTTAATGACAGCACTGACGTCTCTTAGCACGTGTTTAGAGGCGAACTCATCTCCAGCATTAAGAAAGAATACATACGTTCCCTGGGCCTTGTTCAAAGCGACATTCATAGCATCATAGATGCCTTCATCTTTAGAGATAATTGGTGTAATGACAAGACCGCTATCTCGCTCAAGCTTTCTTAGAGCTTCCTTCGTACCATCATCAGAGTCCCCATCTTTGACAATCCATTCAAAATCCGCCCTTGGGATGTCCTGAATGGCTATGGACTGTGCGGTAGCTTCAAGGTCCGCCATCGCATTTTTCACAACTGTAATAACGGATAACATACACATATTCTCAAGTCTCCCGAAGTAGATGCGTGATACATAGTAATGCTCGTATGGCCCAAGAACGCCTCGGACAAATCACACTCGTTTGTGGTATGCAGAAGTATGCCGCTACTTATTCGGAATCAAACTGTGTTGACCAAATATATACAACGATTCCTATTGCTTCCCATCATCTGTTCTCCATCAATACCGGAAATCCATAATCTTGGCCAGTGCTGTAATGCCTCAGTTGGAATTGGACATTTCCTGAGATTTTGTTACTCTCTGTGATTTTTGAAAGGAAATGACCATGAAAGCAAACAGCAGGAACTTTTTGAAACCAGGTTTCGCCATTAAGCAAGTTCCATATAGTGAGCGATGTAATCTGCAGCAGTTTTCTTAACATCAAAATGCTCCAGGGCATATCTGTAGGCATGGTCTAAATTCTCTTCTAACCCATCGTTCTTGTATTCACTCATTATCTCGACTATCTTCTTTGCGCAATCCTCTGGATTGCCTACTTCAAAAACATATCCGTATCTGCCGTCCTGGATGATTTCCGCTGGTCCATCAATGTTCGACACAAGCACGGGAATTCTTGCTGCCATACCTTCGACAACTGTGAGGCCGAATCCTTCGAAATGTGAAGGTTGAATCAGCAAATCGTAATTCTTCAGATTAGCGTTTATGAACTCCCTATGCTGTTCACCTAAAAAGCTACAGTATGAATCCAGCTCAAGCTCTTTTGTTAATGCTTTCAGGTAATCACAGGAAGGTCCACCACCGATAAAGTTCAGATGAATGTTCTTGATTCCGTAAAGATAAACGACACAATGTAAAGCTTTTAGCAGGACATCTTGTGCTTTTTGCTTACAATCGAGCCGGCTAACTTGCACCATTTTAAAGGAATCATAATGGTAATCTTTTTTGGAATCGATTTTAGAAAAATCAATGCCATTATAAACAACCACTGGCATAATGCTGTTGTATTCCTTAGTGATTTCATTTGCAACAGCATTGGAAATTGCAAATATCCTGTCATACTTAATTAAACACCGGTCGTCAGGATCTAATAAACTTACGTTAGGAGTATGTAAACGTATGTGTAGTGTCAGAACCTTTCTACATCTGCTTAACCATAACAGTTTTACTAAGTTCCAACTGTGGCAATGAACTACATCCGGCTGAAATTTCCTTAAGTGGATATTCAGCCGAACGATATCTAATATGTTTCTGCTACCTGGCTTTCTGTTGACTGTGAACACTGTTACCCTACTGGAGATTTTGGTTAACAGATGAGAATTGACCAGAGAATTCACAATTACTACTGCAACGGTATGTTTATTAGACTGTTCGTTAACTATATCTATCAGCAATGATTCGCCACCGCCAATTTCAAAACTCCATATTATGTGAGCAATTCTCATTCTTCTGCAAGCCCTTGATTTCCTTGCAATTCTTTGCGGATGCTTAAAGGAATATTGGCATATTTCTCATCGATGAAGCCGGATTTTATAAGGATTGCCTTAATCGCGCCTTTCAACACATACCAGTACCTTTTGACCAAAAAGCATTTTCGTTTTGCAACTGATACACCTTCATTTTTAAGGATTTGCTGTATCTCCCTGGCCATTGTTAAGATATTCTTGTAAGATGATTTCTGGCCAGCGTGTAATCTAAAATACGCCCAATTCTTTCCAACCATTTTGGGGCAAGTCTTTTTGGCTAAGCGAATCCACAGGTCATAATCCATCACCATATAGAGGTCAGGGTTCCAGCCGCCGATGCTTTCAATACTGCTCTTACGAAAGAAAGTCACCGGCTGCCGGACTATATCAGGATTATTTACAAGGTTCTTATATGTGATAGGGGGACTCATTCGCGGGAGTTTCTCATTTATTTCCTCCAGCAAAAGAGTGAGGTTCCCAACTGCCCACTGGACATCGTTACCGTCGAACTCGTGTGCCACCTCACGAAAAATATTGTTTTCGTAGTAATCGTCGGAATTAATCCAGCCAATGATTTCCCCAGTTGCCATTGCCAGCCCCTTGTTCAAGGCATCCGCTTGTCCACGATCCTTTTCCGAAACCCACTTAAGATGTGGATATTTCTTCAGTATCGCAACCGTACCATCTGTGGAGCCACCATCTATGATGATGTGCTCGAAATTAGGGTAGTTCTGTTTAAGAACAGATTGGATATTTTCTTCAATGTAGCTCCCCTGATTGAAAGAGGGTGTAAGGATGCTTATTCTGGGTGAATTACTGCTTCTCTCTTTCATGTAAAAAACCTTCGTTCACTATGCTTTTTAGAACTGGTGATTGTATTAGCAATAGGATTGGTGAATTCTGCAGCCATCAACCCAACGAACAGAGCCATGGTAATAAGACTGTTCCCTGAAAGCGTCCCACCGGCTCCGCACAGGTTTATAACCAGTGCCGTCGTAGCGATGATTGAAAAATAGCCTATTAATTGTCGCTGGTGTTCTTTATCATTTATAGATGCTCGCCAGAAACGCCAGAAGATAACCCACTGCAATCTGACAATCAAAATCATGCCGAGAATGCCTCCTATAAGACCTACTTGCAGCAAGGGGTGAATATCTGTGGGCGGCACATCCCGAAAGGAGTATCGTTCAGGATAACGACTCGTTCCACATCCAAAGAAAGGGCTATCTTTTATAGCATTAAGAGCCGAAATATTGTCTAAGCCGCGGGCCTTATTTTCTTCTGAGAATATCTTATGGTCAGCAGAATCAAAAGACTGAATTCTCTCCTTCCAAAAATTTGAAAAACCCGGTTTAACCGCCGCATATCCAGCCAAAACCAAAAGCACTCCAACGACCCCAAGAGCCATACGGGAAATTATGACCTGCGTACGCACAAGTCGCAAGATCAAGGCAAAAGATACCGCAGCAAGGCAGCCCGCAATTGCCTGAGCTGCTAGAGAACGTGTGAACGTTATTGCTATCGCCAACAAAGAGGTTGTGAACACCATAAGCATAAATGTACGTGACTTATTCTTCGCCTTCCAAATAAGCAGATTGCAAAAAGAATATAGCAATACATATAAAATTAATGTTATTCCCTGGGGAAGGCCTCTGACAAAATCTTCTTTAACAAGCCAGCGCTCGCGGCTTTGGGCCACAAAGTCGTATTCCTCGCTTAATCTCCAATAAGCAGCTTCCATAATAGGGCGATAATCGAAAAGCTGAATTGCAATATGTACCAATGCCGTCACAAACGCAACCACAAGGGCGATTCGGAGAATGTCCTTTGCCTGATGTCTCATTGTCCAGACGATAGCCACGAGACTCCATGTAAAAACGCCGCTGATTAAGAAACGAATGGCGAATCTGAAATGTTCCGTGCCCTGCCAGATTAGTATTCCTCTGGCACAGCAGATTGTTTGCCATATCACGTATGGTAGTATGGCGGAGATGAGTACTTTTTTGGCGAAGCGTCCACGTGTGCTGGACTCGTCATTCCGAAATTGTTGGAGTCCACGTTGCCTCCGGTCCCAGAAAATACGCAGAAGGATGCTGAACAAGATTGCTTCGGCAGGCCCGACATAGCCAACCGGAAGCGGAACTGTCGCATATTGATGTAGGTGAAACAAACTGGATGTCAGTATTAGCAAAATTGCTATGCCCCAGATCGGGCGGGCAAATGCTATAGCGCAGACAGATCCCAAAATGATTAGTTTAATTTCCACAAAAACTCCAAATATCTGCCACGAAAGTCACGCCGAATTATTCCGCACATTATTTACGAGCTACTCGTTCGGGGACGGCCGCAACACTGCTATTCACTTTCCCTTTTTATAAATATAGAATCAGCCTGTAGTACATTACCATCAAGCGGACTCTTCAGTTGTGACAAATTACCCATACATTTATGCTATGGAAGCTCTTCTTGGCCTTCCTGCCGATTCTTCCCATGTTACTTGATTGCTTCGAGATTTAAGCTCACTCGATAATTCTTGCCTTTCCTTTCGATAGCCTTAGACGCCCAGTCCTGAAAGTCGTGATTGGCTACTTTGATCCATATATGGACTTACTTTCGACAGTGTAATACTTGTCGATTTCGTTCACTGATACCCACGATGTTAATTTGTTTAAAGCCAATATTACTCAATCGCTTGCTCTCTATGGCAAAGCTATCATGGCCTTCAAATATAACCTCCTGAAAATGCCCCAGGAAATTTAAAAGCCGTTTCTTATTCTCTACCCAATTCAAAACGTTGAGTGCAAACACAATATCAGGTTTGAAATCAATTAGTTTTGCCTCCCAATCCTCAGGGGAATCGAAATTTTGGACCTTTAGAACAAGTTTCACACCAAAGGCCATGCTAATTAGTTTTGCTGCTTCCAGTATCTTGGCGTCAATATCTACAGCAAGTGCCGAACTGGCATCCAAATCTTTAAGCAGGAAGGTTGACAGTAAACCCATATTGCATCCAAGTTCCAGAATACGCTTACCGGAATAATCCGTGATAGAACGCAAAATATTCCAGCGGTCAACCCACACACGTTCACCTGGCAGGTGATAACCTTCAACATCAAGCGAATAGTAGGCGACTTGCCTACCTGGTGAACTGGCATCGGAAAGTTGCGCCAGTTGCCATGCCTTAAGTAGTGTTTTTAGTTTAGAACTAGCGTTATCTGGAAGAATAGGAAGGGTCTGCATTGCCTCGTTATCATTGCGTCTAAGCAATCTTCTCAAGAATTGCACCGTTCCTGGTGACAGCTTTTTCCTAACACGTTTTTTAAATGTGGCGACAAGAGAACAGTGCACTTTACTTCCTCCTACATATATTCCAAAAAATTGTCTAACAATTGCCGCCAAAAACTTAGTGCGAGTAGCCTGGTCGAAATCAACCAGGGATACTGAATTATCCGATGTAATAAGGATATTATCTGATTTGATGTCATTGTGACTAACGCCTCTCCATGATAACCGTAGAAGTGTAATCCCCAACTTGGCCAGAATTATAAACAGTCGGAACCACCCAACACTAAGATTAGTGAGGGGCTCGCCGGGAAGCCGGTTCATAACTAGGACTTCAAATTCATCAGTCTTGTGATGTGCTGTCGCCGAAGGTAAACCCTTAATGCCGGCGCAACGCTTAAGGATTGCAAACTCCCCGGCCAAATTCTGCGCTCGAAGATTGCTTGTAATTTCATACTGCAAGGCAACAACTTTATAAATATAACCATTCGCAACATAGGTTCGTCTAAATGGATCAAGAGTACTCTGATGTAGCATAGTTGCCGACTCAATGTTAAACGCGTCCAGACACCCACACCATAATTGCTCAACTCTACCCATAATTACTTTCCTTGAAGCCTAAATATAATCATACCGAAAGAAATGTATCCAGATTATCTATTGATGGCACCTAGCTGCATTTTTTCAATTGCTGATATTCTTCTTGTATGATTTCGCATTACAGAGCGAAACTGCCATATTAAGTAGGTGGACGACAAAGACCATGAAATAATCAAGCACGTGCAAACGATATTAACCGATAAATTATTAGTTTTTACGGCTACCATTGTCACAAGTGCCATACTGGTCAACCACGTGATAGCCCGGCCTGCGAAGACATCTCGGACACAACCCATTCCCATCAAAAAGTGATATGCAGGCACACCCAGGAGATTTATGAAAGTGGCTACAAGCATGAGGCGAAAAGTAGCCGGTATAGTTTGAATGAATTCTTCTCTTAGCCATATTCTAAGTAAAGGCGTCGCGAAAATTATCATAGCTACATACATGGGAATCCCGAAAAGGAAAATGAGCTTCGTTGCACGATGGCTTATCTGGGATATCCGGTCCTTAGCGTATCTTGTCATATTTGCGCTAATCCGGCTGATTTCCGGCATAAGCGCCCGAAAGCCTGCCTCTATCAGGCTCCGAACCTGCATGGCTCCACGAAAAGCAATTTCAAAAACTGGTAAACTGTTCACTCCGGCATATCGCGACAACATTAATTTATTGAAAGGAATGCCCACCATGGCCACGACGGAACCTCCAAATATCCCGCCACCGAAGCGTAAGATGCGTTTACATTGTTGAGTGTCCAGGTTCCTTGGCCACAAAAGGTGGAGCTTGGCTATGCGCCAAATGCAAATAAGACTGGCTATGTGAATAAATATATAAGAAAGGGTATTTCCGATGAGCAAGCTTTCAATACCTCGGCCTGTGTACAGCAATATGGCTGCAACCGTCACGGCCACGATTCGACCGACTGATTGGATGTAGTTCGCCAAATCCATCCGCCCAAGGCCGGACAGTGTGGCATTTAATGCCTGAATAAGAAAAACGTAGATACTCAAACAACCTATGTATGGCAATAGCCAGGAAACCGTCTTTGCATTCTCATCGCTCAAGTTGAATGCGGCAATGATATGAGTCTTAAAAACCAGTACTGCTATCAGAACAAGGCTGCCGCTAAGACACAGCAATGCCAATGCGGTTGTAACATACCGTTGGACACCTTCGATATCACCGCGGCCATACTCTTCAGCTACCAGTTTCATCACGGCCTGGTCTATGCCGAGATTCCCTAATTGGGCAAAGCTCAAGACTGTGCCCAGAACAAGCCAAACGCCATACCTTTCATAACCGAGGAAATGCAGATAGATAGGAAACGCCGCCATCATGGCCACAGCGTTAATAACTGTAACCACTACCCCGGAAGCCATATTGATACGAAGTTGTGACGAGAAAAGTTTTTTCAGCATAAGTTAGCTTTTAGCTGTTAGCGTTTAGCGGTTAGTTGTTAGCATTTAGCGATTAGCAATTAGCTTTTAGCGGTTAGCGGTTAGTTTTCCATTCCTCGGCAGGTCAAGCACATTGTGCTCATCAAGCAATCGGCTAAAGAGCGCTGTTCGCCTCCCAACCGACTCTAACGAGCCGTTAACGTTCACATCGACCTCAAGATTGCATCTTGCCCCCGCCTTTATCTCGCGAATCGGAATTTTCATTTTTACCGTTTCAGGCGGGTTAGCTTCATTGCCGTCTCTCCGCCAGGTTAACGTACGGGCAGGGCTATCATCGCTGCTCAGTGGCAGCGTTAGCCTGGCAAAATCCATCTTGTCCGCAGCCAGGCAGAGCACCTGCCACCACTGCTCGAGAGTTTGCACCCGGCGGAAAAGAAGCTGGAGACTCTCAAAGCTGCGGACTTCCTCTTTCATCTGACGGTTTACAGCATACTTCTCCCGCAGGCCGGTTATCGTCTCTCGCAGTCGAACCGAGCCGACAATGCGGAATACAAGTAACAGCAGCAGCAAAATGCAGAGAAAAATGACAAGCGAATCAATATTGCGGGTTACCATCATAAACATCCCAAGTCCTGCGGCAAGTAGCGTTACTGCATATATCACAATAACCGCGTGGCGCTGCTTAAGGCCCAGATCGAGCAGTCTATGATGGAAATGACTGCGGTCGGGAGCGAACATCGAACGCCTTTCGAGGAAACGCCGCAGCATGGAAAAGAGCGTATCGAAAATAGGTATCCCCAGGACCAGGACCGGCAGGGCAAGGCCGACCAGGGCTTGAGATTTGGCAGCGCACATCACACTGGAGGAGGCCAGGACAAAGCCCAGGAACATACTGCCGGAATCGCCCATGAAAATCCTTGCCGGGTTGAAGTTAAAGAATAAGAAACCAGTCAGCGAACCAAGAAGAGCAAGCATCAATACGGCCATAACGGGCTGGCCGAAGTGAACCGCAAGGACTGCAATTACACCACAGGCAATGGCTGAAATGCCG
>SDBT01015082.1_pt1 | contig 12298 bp, 8 predicted proteins | sample 2277101 | NCBI WGS metagenome assembly SDBT01 (sample SAMN10404973, study PRJNA504765) | marine sediment metagenome | isolation source: marine sediment core GS10_PC15, 103 cmbsf | place: Arctic Ocean: Southern Knipovich Ridge | collected 2010
GGCCGCAACCAAATTGGTTAGTGCAACCGCCGCCGAGGTGGCCGCCGTACCGCCTTCATTAACTGCAACCGGAACACCAATCGAACCAGCCGGTATGACCGCAACGTGCTCAATCCCGTCTTCGGCGGTATTGACCCGAAGGAACTTGGCGGTCTTACCTGAGAGGTCATCAATGGAAACATCACTCTCTGAGGAGGAAATCTTGAGCCTTATAGAACGATCAACCTTCTCAGATATTTGCTGTACTTGACGAACGATTTGGTCAAGCTGTTGTTCCAGAACGGCAGACGGAATAGGTCCACCTAACGGAAACGGACTGGGTTGTGTATCATCAATATCTGACCTGATTGTAAGCGTTTCACCCGTAGCAGGAGTGTAATCGGTTGGTGAGGTAATAACCGTTAACGTGCCCTTCTCCCCCGAACCACCTGACATGGTGTACTGTGTGCCCCTGACCCAAGTCGTTTCCACGCCGTTGATGTCAGCCAGTGTGGCCTGTGGGTCGTCAAGGTCCCAAAAGACGAACGTAGTAGGGAAAGAAATGGTGCTGTCATCACCATTATATTGAACACGGGTGCCGGTTGTTAAGGTCATTTAGATATCTCCACCTTATTTAGCAGGCATAACCTTTACTTCTGGAACCATTGCAAGAAGTGTAAAGGGCGCTGGATCATCTGATTCCACAATAATCCGCGCATCAGGAGTTAGATCACCATCAAATTCACGGAATTGTTCACCAGTAAACAAAGGTGCTCCGGCATCCATAGGATCGCTAACTAGTCTAAAATCCGTCTTGAATAAATTATTAACGTCACGACCAAAGCTGATAGTATGACTATTCAGTAGGACAAAAGTTATTCCATTAATACGTTTTTTCTGACCTACAGCAGTACCAATAGGACTTCCACCCTCTATTTTCAAAGTTTTAAGACGATGCGTATATGCCAATCCAATTTGTGCAACCTTTACAGCAGTTGATAATATTATTTGTCCACCAACCACCACTACATCTGGTAAGATAGCCCCATCACCCCAAACTTTTACTGTCTCACCTTCAAGATGACTAAGACCAGCAATAGTATCAGTTAATACATCATCATAAGTAATGATAGAATCTGCATAATAAGCATCCTCTTGATCATGCAGAAGATCATCATAATAACCCTCAAAAAACTCGACATATCGCTTGGTCACGCCATTTATGGTTCTCTGGACTGTAACCCAAACCTCATCACGATCTTCCGAGTTTTGCACCTGTCCGCTTCCATCGTTTCCTAAAATTGTCACGACCGATTCTGAGAGTGAAACACCAGTAGCGGACATGGCGGGGGTGATATTGTCAACAGTCACATCCCCGGTCGTGGTGATTATGACACTGCCCGGACCCGAAGCGCCCGGCGGGCGCAATATCGTAATTTCTGCATCGCAGGCGCTTCTAAAAGTGCCGTCAACTGAAACGGTGTACTGGAATATTTCACCACTCACATTTGCGATGACAAACATTTTAGTGAAGGCAAGATCGAACGCTATTCCTATTGGCACCGTCGTTTCATTATCGACATCGAAAGTCTGGCTCGTGCGTACGGCAGTTGATACGTCCCAAGGCGTGGATAAAAGATACTGATAAACTGTAAACCTGGCCGGTCCTGATGAACTTCGTCCCGTCATATACATAAAAGCACCGTCAGCCGTGAAAAATAATGTCTGCATTTGGTCGTCTATATTATTCGTGGTTACAAAGCTTTTGTCGTCATAGGTTGCCGTGCTTATATCCCAGGCAATGGATAAAGAAAATTGCGCCACCTCAGAATCGTTGCCGGGAGAAGTTTTGTCGCCAACAACAAAAACACGGAATCCGTCAGGACGAAAATGGTGATCGGCGGCGTCGTTAAGTGGAACGCCGGGGCTTAGGTTTCCAACATTGATATCCAAAAATTTCTGATCGTAAACCGCCGTCGATACATCGAAAGCTGTCGTTAACGTATATTGAAAGATCCCCTGGTTAAGACCACTTAAATTGACAAACATCTTCAAGCCATCTGGCTTGAAGCTAATACCTTTTGAGTTACCACCCTGGGCGGAAGTATCAAACACCCTCGAATCATAAAATGCAGTTAACATGTCATACGCTGAACCTAACCTGTATTGATAAATTGATCCGCCTGTCGCGGAAATATACATCCGCAGTCCACCATCCGCAAAATCAACAGCTTGATAGAATGACCCACCTTCTGCCGGGGTAAACGACTGGCCGTCATACGCCCAATTACTGAGATCCCGCACAGAGTTTACTATCGTGACAAAACACAACTCAAAACTAGCGGTTATATCAGATCCTAGAGAATACTGAAAAACCACATCATCGTTGCGCTGAAGCACGAACATTTTCTTTAAATCCGTACTAAAGGCAACCGAATCTGCGTTGTGCGAGATCACAGGCTCATCGGAAACGTCTATAGTTTCCCCGAAAACCGCCGTGCTCAATGTCCACGGCGTCGCCAGGTCGTATCGATTTATCAGGGCGGCGAAAGGGTCAGGACCAATACCGATGACAAAGAGTTTCGTTCCCAGTTCATTGACGAAAATGTCGTGAACGTCGAGGAAGGTGCCAGAAACATTGAGAACGCTGGAATCCGACGTTGCCGTCGTGATGTCAAACGGCGTCGAAAGACTGAATTGACAGACCGCCTCTGGGCTGCCACCCAAGGTGCCTAAGAACAAGCGCGTTCCATCGGCAGATATCTCAATACCACGGAAAGCAAAAATACCATCGTCGCGAAACTTCCCGTCATAGGTAATCGTCGTAACGTCATATGCGTTTGATAGATCGAATTCGTAGATAAAATCGGTGCCGATTATGTCAATGGCGTATAATTTAGTGCCGCTTTTGCCGAACGTAAATCCTGTTATAACCATAGCGCCGTCGTCTTTAATCGCCTCCAAATCGGCGGAAAGATTGTCATATGAAATCGTCGTTAGATCGAATGCAGTGGAAAGCGTATATTGAAAGAGGGTCTGGGACGCCGTGCCGCCTATAACGAACATTTTTGTGCCGGTGTCATTAAAGCGAATGTTGGTGGGAATGGCCTCTTCACTTTCAACACTGAACTGGACATTGTCGAAAGTGGCGCTCAGTCCGGAGTTTATAGCTTCTGCAATTGTCAGCGCCGTTACCTCATTATGAACCGCCCAATCAATTGGTGTCGGCAAGATTTCCACGCCATCAACGGTTATGGATGAAATGGTGTTTACACCGGAACTGCTTGATCCGCCCGTGATCGAGAAAGTCGCCTCAGATCCGGTCGACCCCCTCCCACCAATATCGTGCCGCGCCCAACCAACAACGTCTTCATCTCTCCTAAAAGTCAGACTTAGAAGCTTTCCATCACCGCGTATTGCCCACACTACACTATCTGGCTCTTGCTGAAAAGCCATATCATCTATACTAGGAGCAGTAATATGCTGAGCTAATCTAGTTAGATCAGGTGCTAGAAAGCTATCGAACTCAAAGTTAAACACGAACTCACGGATTTTACGCCCGGCCTTCTGCACGAACAAGACTACGTGATCAATTCTAAGTGGGGCAATCAAAGCCGATCCATGTGTAGTCTGTCGGCGAATGGTAATATCCAAAGGTGTTATAACAATCCCACTCGCTGTTGGCACCCACTCCCCACCTGCAGTACCAATAGCTAAAGTATCTTCTCCAGCTGATAACCAACGAATCTCACCGACGCTATCGGCAGAAAGAGTAAAGTTAAGAGCATCATCGTCCTCTACTACATTCTTATCATCATCTGGCTTGAAATTCTCAAAATCTCCAGTTTGTGAGCCCCATAAGGTTTGTGACTGATCATCAGTACTTGCTACATATAAACGCTGCTCAAAAAATCCACCTGTCTTTGGCCATCCAGTAGTATCGGACCACGCACCCAACCTCCACTTAGCAGTTGCACTAGTATCAACAAAGGCTTTCTTTACATGAACATCAACAACAGTGGTACTTGTAACAGCAACTATTATTCCCCAACCCCATTCGGAACCATTATCAATTCGTATTAGTCGACCTACATCTGTTGATAAAAAACCGCTACCACTATTGATACCTCTAGTTTGGGAGGCCGTTACTGGAACTGCAACACCACTGTTAAATGTTGGAGTTAAGGTAGTTGCTTCACTATTTTGCGTAATATATGGACCATCTTGCCAAGCAACCCTAACCAGAGACCACGACGCGAGAGCACGGCGCTCCAACTTATAAGGTGCTACTCCTTGCCGAAAAAGATATTTAACATCATTTGACTGAGCACCCATTATCTGAAAAAGTTGCGCCTCTATATAAGGGGAGTCTATCTCCAATGGAGCATTGTCAATAAAAGACACGTTATCAATTTGAATGGTCTTATTACCACTAGCTACACTCCGAAACTGAATAAAGAATGGTGATACTGTAGGAGTAAAAGCAACACAGTGAAAGCCTACCCGCATCTCCACAGGACCAAGTATATCTGATACAATGTTAGAAGTACCAACCTGAAACTCAACCCTATCACCAGGATCACCAATTACCTCAAACTTTATAACATGTTCTTGGTCAGTATCTGTAGTAGTAACATCTTGCTCGGCCCAACCTATATCAGTTCCACCCAAACCCCCTGATATTAAGTTTAGACGACCGTTTGTTGCATCATGAGTAATAGAACCACTACCAGTCGAGCGATCATCCCAATCAGTTATATCCGATGTGAACAGTCCGTTAGTAATCGCAGCATCGGTATCTAGAACAAACTGTTGACCCTGACGAAAGAAAAACCGTATTTTATTCTCACCTAATTCTAGTACATGATGCTGCTCTGCAGTCGCCTCAAAACTAAACAATCGACTTTTTTTGGTAGAGTCTATTGTTTCAGCAACGAACCGCGTACCTGGTCTACGGGTTACACCACCTTCGGGTAGGGGAATAAGATTTAGACACGTTTCCAACCCAGCAGGGTATTTAATAAAGTCTACTCTAGCATGTAGACGTGGGCTTAGTTCCCCAGCATTAAATGAGGCTTGGAGAAGATCTAACTTAGTCATATCTCATACACCTACGTAGTTGTATCACCAATAACTGGCCTCTGTACCCCACGTCTAGTTACCCACGAGCCACGTGGTCGACGCTCTGGAGAAGACCCCATCGAATCAGTGGAACGCGCTCTAGCTATAGCACTCCTACTAAGACTATCATAGTTACCATGCAGAGTATTAGAATTACCAAGAGGTATTGCAAAGTCACGAGCTAAAATCATACTCATTGCATTCCTAAAGTCTGCTGGCCACAAATTGGGGTCTGTAACCCTAACTATATATCGCAAATATACTTCGTCTGCGCTCGTGACTATCACCCGTTTATCATCGAGTTGCTCTTCTCTATAGAACATAGTACCAGCACCTTCTGAGTTCGGGTGTACTGATACTGTCCTAATCCAGCCTGCTGGCATCGTATAAGCATGATCGAACTCAAATATAGGATCGTCAGCCAATTGAGCCAGTTTTGCTCTCCTCGTAGCAAAGTTCCAAAAGTGCTGACGAAGGAGATCATCTAAGACTTCATCAAAAAGATCATTCACAACAATAGACGATGCTGAACCGTCCGTTAGTGAGATAATACGAGTTGCACCAACGCGTCGGAGGGCTACATTGATCACATCAACAGTGGAAACCATTGGTACTACTCCTCAACAGTTGCTAGATGCTTACGAATAGATTTTAGCATCGTGCCTTTGGTAGTACCCACAGGAAATCCCGAGCCTCGCAACTTCTTCATGGTACTTTGAAGACTAGCTGAATTCATATTAGCCAATTCCGCGGTATTGGGTTTCTCGGGTTCCTCATCCACGAGACTTTTAAATAGTAGATCACCCTCCTCGTGAAAAACAACTAGATCTCCGATAGGTGAACACTTCCGATCATAAACTGTTCTTGTCAATGTTTGGTTGTAACCCATATTACTGGTAGCTATTCTCTCCACCACTTCAGTAACGATATAACGACGCATAGCAAATAAACGTTCACCATTCATGGAAAGGAATTGCAGATCAAATGAAGTACCGATGATAAACTCAAACCGCGCCAACGACTGACCCAAGAGTGACTCAACATCTATCTCGTCCTCACCAGGTATACATTTCACCTGCACAACTGCATTGTCAAATACATTGATTACCTGTGGCTTCAACATCCGTTGCGCCTGTCTCATGATATTCATCCTCCTTGATTGTGATACTTCATAACCCAAGCCTCATACAAAGCACGGTCGTTGTCCTTAGTGGACTTGAAGTAAGTCTTATCCATCAGCGCTAGCCCGTTCGAAAAATGGTGGTGCCTCAACTTTACGTCCGGCAGATACCGCCGCACACCACGTTCAGTCGCAATGTCGTTCCAAACGGTATCGATGTAGATGCGGTCAAGCTCATACAGCGCCAGCCAGCCAACAGAACGAACCAGATCCCCACCAACGACGAAGTGCGTTGCGAAGGCGCCCCCGTTAATACCGTCGTCGCCAAAAGCGAGGCCATCCTTACCAGCAGCTTCTATCAGTAGATGATCCCAATCGGACGTCTCGGGGATCACGTCGTCAGCCAGGAAGCCATACCAATCAAGGTCAGGCAGCGCTATAAAGAACTCGTTGTAGATCGAACTGAACGAAGCTCTCTTGGTGACGGTAAAAAGCCAATTCCAGGAAAGGTCGAGATCCCTGTAACCCTGCAACATTGGGTCATCGTCATCGAGCCGCAGATATACCGGAGTGGCAATTCCGATCAGGCGTCTAATATTTTGCGGGCGAGAACGACTGGGGATAATCCACATAGATCCAGTATCTCTCCATAGATTTGTCGCGGGTGATAGTTCGCACGCACATATTGACTTAACACAGCTGCCGACTCTTCGATTTGTTCAGTCGTCAGGGTTTTGAGTAGTCTCTTGACATGAGACACATCGTCGTAAAGAAAATAACTATTCTCCGGCAACCAATCAGCAATTGGCGACCCTACTGATTCTAGTAGCGCACATCCTGCCCAACCGGCCTCAAGTACACGGCCCTTAATCTGATGCACGACACCCGAACCACTAGATGACATGTTGATAGTTACCTGGCACGACAACATGAATTTGGCGTGCTCGGAATACGGCGCGGCCTCCCCGCGCCGCCGCACTGTGATCACGCCTTTAGTAGATTCCAGATCCCAAATAGCCTCATCACGCACTGTGTTCGGCTCCGGGTCTCCCTCTACCGTCAGGCCGGATCTTTTATAGAGTGGCGACCATGATGGCAATGCGTTAATGGGCCGCGCCTTGACTACTTTAGGCACCTTACGATTTGGAAAACTCACTCTAAAGATTTTCCTCTCCTTAGAGGACACCCCACCCGAAAATCCGCAATGGACAGTACGCGGCATGGACCGGGCATATGGTCTTGGATCAACCGGCGTTACGGTAACAAGATCAACGGGAGCATTTCGACAACCATCAAGCGTAACATGCAAGTCAAAACACCCCACTGCCTTGTAATACTTCAGTGGCTTATGCCAAGGTGGATCACCAGCGTCACAGCAAAGATTTATTAGTGGAGCCAGTTTTTGAAGGGCAAGAAACGTTTTCACCGTGGGAATACCGGAACCCTCGTTGGCACCTATGTAAAAAATAATATCCGGCGACATCTTCCTAGCTACAGCCAAAATTTCATTATCAAAAGGATGCCCCATATGGGGAAACATCACGCGAGTGGACTTAACGGACTGCCAACAATCCCAAGCGCGCACAAGACTGTCTACATCTGATGTTGAACTAGTAACGAACAAGGCCCTCATAGCCGGTCCAGCATTTTGCCATACACTTGTTGAGGCATGTAATGAGCCCTAACATATTCCTGTAGCATCCCACCTTTCTCCACGATCTCCTCTGTACTAAGGTCCTTGATGACCCTACTCGCCTGACCGTTTTCATACGTAAAAAAGTGCGATGGTGGTATCCAGTGATGCGTCGGAGCCGCAGCACATTCAAGTAAGGCAGCCCCAGCAAATCCGGTCTCAAACACGCGCTGCTTTACATGATGTGTCTTACCAGAGCCGGTCCAGGACGTATTGATAATCATCTGGCACCGACGCATAAAGTCAACATGCTCTGGGAACCCATCTCCAACCACATCCCTCCGTCGCATCTTTACCAATCCCTTACATATCAACGGATTGATAATCTTAGAGCGTTGATCCCCACGGCCTATATTTCCCGAAATTCCACAGAAGATATCCTTTGGAGGACTATCACCATCAAACAGTCTCGTATCAACCGGTGCGGTGGTGACAAGATCAACAGGAGAATCAAGACGTCCGTCAATCGTAACCTGCAAATCAAAACATTTTTGTTGCCTGTATTCCTCAATCAGCATATACCACGGCTTATCGCCACCATCAAAAATCAAATTAATGGAGGGGGCCATTTCCCTCAATACCTTAAACGTCTCGATGGTGGGTAACCACATTGGACCCCCACAACCACCGATATAGAAAATTATATCCGGTTTCGCCGCTGCTGTACGATGAATAATATCGGCATTGTCGATGGCCTTCAAGTAATCAAAAATGATCCGTTCTGACTTAACCTCATTCCAGCAATCCCACGCTGCAATGACATTAGCTACGTCATTGGGAGGAGTAGTGACAAAGACCGCTTTCATAACCGAGCCAAGATGCTCTCGTAGATTGCTTGCGGACTGTAGTTATCTCGCATATAGGCCCCTAATACAGATGCCTTGTCCGCTACCTCCATCGACTGGATAACTGCCGCCGCTTCCTCAGTGGTGGAATACAAAAACAGAAGTTCCTCCGGTATCCAGTCAGTGGTAGGCGCGTCCCTCATTTCCAAGAGAGCACAACCCGCAAACCCCGCCTCGACGACCCGTACCTTGACGTGATGAGCCTTACCTGTCCCGGTGTGTGAGATATTGAGCAATATCTGACAGCCCATAATATAGTCCGCATAGTCACTATACGGCCCATCGTTGCGTTCCCGGTATTCAACTAAGCCGCGCTTGACCAGGGGCATTAGCACATTCCAGCGCGGGTGCTGATACGATTGGCCATACGTGGTACGTTCGGCAACATTCTGACCGGCAAAAGCACATCTTCGAAACCGAACACTCCTGTTTCTGTACGGTCGGGGATCAACGGGCGTCAAAGTAGCCATATCGACCGGAGAGTCCGTCCCGCCGTCCAACGCTACTTGCAGGTTGAAACATTCACCCTGTCTGTATGCACGAAGCACATCATGCCAGGGCTTATCCGTCGCATCCCAACACAAGTGTACCAAGGGAGCAATACCTCGAAGGGCGCGAAATGTGTCATGCGACGGCAATGCCGGAGCCTCATCACCACCAACGTAGAAAATCACATCCGGCGCGGTATCTCTCGCTGTTTGTAATATGTCTTTGTCGTTGGGCTCACCCCAAGGGTCAAACGTCCTATGTATGGCAGGATCATTCCACGAATTCCATGCCGCAACGATTAAACATGGCTCGTGACTCGGTGGAGTAACAAAGAGTGCTTTCATTCAGGAACCAGCATCGTTCCACTCTTGCGCCCCCACAAGATGGTCTCGCGCGCCCAACGGTCAACATCACCATCAAACATCTCAACGGTTGGTATCCGCGATTGCTGGTAACGGACCACATCCATTATTCCCGGACCCACCTGTGGCCATTCAAAAACAACTTGAATATATAAGTCTGCATAAAATTCTGCTGGATCACGCATACAGCGGATAAAACTAGCTTCCTCAATATCCCAGTAGGTTTCACCACAATCAGCAATGACACATCCCCGCCCCTTACCAGCCAACATGTCATCAAGTGTGGTGTTAAAGATGGCAATCTCGCGAGCTATCGGACCATCTCCTGGACCCGTGGCAAGGTATTCCAGGAAATCAATATGCGGAATATCGTGCTCATCAAACAGATGTTTCATCACGAAATAGCCAAGCTTTAGCGAGTGCATTAGCATCGTAACCCATGACAGAATGGCCATATGTCGCCAGTTCTCGACCGTCATGCTGTTGGACGTTATAACTATATCCTCGTATTCCGTCACCCACGACTCATCGTGGACCGTGCCGTGAATCTCGTTCAGCGGCACGGTCTGTGTCACGATGCCGAACTTCTTCTGATACTCCGGGTCTCCAAGGTCCGTGTTCGGGTAGACCTGGCAGAAGTAAACGAACAGTTGATTTTTCAGCCCGGCTCTTAACAACTCATCAATACCATCCCGCCACGTCTTGACCGTCTCGCCCGGCAGCCCGAGAATCAGTTCCGAATAGATCGGGATGTTTTCGTGGTTGAAGCGCTCCTGTAGGTTTCTGTAGGTGTCCATCGAGATATTGCCACGCTTTATGTTCTTCAGCACGGTCTCGTCATTGGACTGCCGGGCCAACGTAATGCCCTTCTCCAGCTTGTGCTTGTGGAACAGCGCACCGATGGCAAATATCTTATCATCGGTGTTCTTTCCATAACAGGTACGAAACTTGTCTGGGAACCCGGTGCGCTCTTTAAGATCGACCAAAAAGTCAGCAATCTCAGCATCGCGCTTATTCATGCCGAAATTGCTATCGGCATTGAAGATGTACTTTATTTTATGCTCGGCACACCATTCCAGTTCACGATAGACTCGTTCCAATCCGAAATATTTGTATTTCCGGCTAAGTCCACCCCTACCCCAGTAACAGAAGGTACAATGGAAGGGACACCCACGATTAGTTTCGATGATGGCTTGAAAACTATCAGGGCCTTCAACAAGTGTGTCATATAAGCCCTCCAAATAGGGTGAAGGCAACGTATCCAAATCACGCGAGAATGGCCGTTCACCTTCGTTCTCACCTCCACGCCACGTCACCCCCGGGATGCCAGAGAAGTCATCGCTGTCAGTGAAGCGCTCCAAGATATCGGTAAAGGCTCCTTCGCCCTCGGCACGGACACACACATCTATCCAGGGGTGTTCCTGTATGTATCGGACAGGGTGATGCGGCACTTGGGGTCCACCAAATACGACCAAACAACCTGGCCATCGGGATTTAACTTCGCACGCCACTGTGTGGTTGAGACGCTCATTCCACATGAAGGAGGAAAAGGCTGCCACACCTGGTTTGTCGTAACGTGCGAGTATGTTTCTGGGTGCATCGTTGACATAGATAAAGGGCTCAAATTTATATTCACGTCTAATCACCTCCGACGTTTCAGCATGAGCGCGCAACAATCCCGATACCAAGGGTAGGTACGACAACGGCCCCATGCGGATGTTGTACTCGTTGAAGTAGACCTTACGCATTTATGACCACCTGACTGCCACGGTGCTCAAACTTAAACGGCACCGACAAATGCCCACTGCTATTAATCACTGCCTGGCGCTTCTCGGGAGGAACACAGAACAGCATGAAACCACCGCCGCCTGCACCCAATAACTTGCCACCCCAAGCCCCAGCTTGTCTCGCGCGTTTATAAATCAGATCAATTGGCCGAGGCGATACCATATCCGACAATTCCCGCTTGAGCATCCATCCTTGATGTAATATTTCCCCGAAACCTGCCATGTCACCTTCCGACAAAATCTTAGCTGCTTGTGGTACCAGATCAACGATCTTGTGCAGTTCCTCCTCCTTGCGCTCTACATTGTCTACCTGCGCCTTAGCTATCTCCGAGGCGTGGCGCTGCAGGCCAGTAAACATCAACATCAGATGGTCTTCCACTGTTCGGCGCAGGGAGTTCTCCATCAGGATTGGCTCGACGCTATAGCGACCCTCGCGGTCGAACCCAATCAGGTTAAGCCCACCCCAGGCACACTCGATCTGATCTTGGATACCAACCGTCTCCTGAAGAACGATCTGTTCTACCTCTATCGCTTCCTGGGCCAACTCAGCCCGGTTTGGCTGCTCACCTTGTAGCAAATGTAGTGCGTGCAACATACCAACTGTGAAAGCCGAGGAAGATCCCAAGCCCGAACGAGCTGGCAAGTCTCCCGCGTGATTAATCTCAACACCTTCTTCAAGGTGTAGGTATTGTAGACAACCACGCACACCGGCATGTTCGATGTCTTCGATCTTGTCTACCATTTCGGCTTTGGACCAAAACACCCGATATTTCGACCCTAGAAACGGTGGCATGTGGCGCAACGAGATGTAACAATAGTAGTCAATCGTACTGGTTAGCACCTGACCACCGAACCGTTTGTAATACGCCTTGTAATCCGAACCTCCACCCATAAAAGACACG